>Ga0209555_10003043_pt1 | contig 11480 bp, 20 predicted proteins | sample SaaInl85LU_5_DNA_FD_184643 | JGI IMG/M metagenome (GOLD analysis project Ga0209555, IMG submission 184643) | Marine microbial communities from expanding oxygen minimum zones in the Saanich Inlet - ESP_85LU_5_DNA (SPAdes) (version 2) | ecosystem: Environmental > Aquatic > Marine > Intertidal... | reverse complement strand
GGTGCAGGTACAATATACAATCATCTTATAAAAAAAGAATATATAGATGGTAATTTAAAGGAAATAAAATCAACACATTCTGATTTTTTACAATTTAAGAAGAAGTTATATTTTGATAAAAATCTGATATAGATAATATATATAATAGTATGGAAACATTTAGGTTTGACCTTACAGTCAACGATATAGAAACAAATAAACACTTCAGAGAAGAAATGAAAAAAGTTCTCCAAGTTATCAAATCAATGAGTAATCGAGAGCATATTCCTGCTACTCGAAAATATATTGATTTATGGTATAAATCTAAAGGAGAAAATCACAAAAATTTAATTGAAATATATTTTAAATCAAAGTCAAACGAGGTAAAATAATATGCGTATGGAAATCGTTCAAAATAGATATGGAAACGATAGGGTTATTGAAAAAATTGGACCAACTAAACTTAGAGTAATGGGTGAATCTATAATTTCAAGAGGTTCAGAAGATGAAAATGGAAACCAAACAATGTTTGATTTCGAAGGTGGTCCTTGTTTAAATCTTGGTGGTAAAATCCACTTTGGAAAAACAGATTGGACAATTACAAAAATTACACCAGAAGAATCCAAAATGGAAAATTTTTGTTCTGTTATTTTAGAAGTAAAGTTATAAATGAAGGAAAACGAATCACTTGAAAATTGGAAGAATTGGATACGGAGTAATTATTTTATTGATGCTTCCGTAATTTGTATAGGCTCATCTTTTTCAAGTGAATCTAAAAATATAAAAGGATTTCCAAAACAGATATCAGAATATTTTGATAACAACTACATTAATTTATCTGATAAATTTACTTCTAATGAAGATATAATAAATACTATATCTAATTTTATACAGACAAATTTATTTCATAATAAAGTAATTTTGTTAGAATTAATTGATGATAAAGTAAATGTACATTCTACCTTAAATAAAGTAGAATCTTTTATAGAGTGGAATAAAAAATATGATAATATTGTTGTTCCATTTTATTCTAAATGTACTAAATCTAAATTAAACTCATTTTATGAAAGAGCAGATTATATCCAACTTTTAAATATTGATGGAGAATATAGTATATCGGATAAATTGAGTTCATCTATTGATACTCAAGAAGGAAATGATATTCTTTCAAAATGTATAGTCAGATACATAATTAATAATAAGGTAGATTATGTTTTTTCAAAAAGAGATGATATTAAAATTGAAATAAGTGAATTAGAAGAACAACTTTTTAAAGTTTGGGATACTGATAGAAAAAAAGAATTTCAAGATAATATGAATTCTGCAGAACAAGAGTCATTTCAAATAATAAAAGAATTAACAAATCAAATTGAGTTTTTAGAAAGTGAATTAGAAATAAAAACAGAAGATATTAGAAAACAATCTATTGTTGAAAATAAACTACAAAAACAAATAAAACTAAAAGAAACAGTTTTAAAGAATGTTCATTCAAACAATCATTCATATATTACAGACCTTGAGAAAAGAGCAAATGAATTTGAAAAACAAAAAAAATTATTAAAAGATAGAGATGATGAATTGAATGAATACAAGGAAGAAAGAGAGAATCTTATTTCTAAAATATTTGAGTTAGAGACAAAATTAGAAAATCATAGAATAATATGATAGAAGAAAAAAAAATATTAACTATTCATATTGGAAATACTGATATTTATGAGTGGACAATGGGTGAAGGTAAAAGAACTTTAATGCCTGAACTACTTGTTGGATGTGAGGAACTTTTGTACAATAATTTAGATGAGGTTAAATGTGTTAGAGTAGAAGCTCAAATCAGAAAAGAGAAAAAGGCTTTTGATTTTAGTGTTCAAAGAAAAAGTGTAGAAGATACTTTAGATAAAATTCTTCAATGGGCTCTTTATGAAGAAGAATATGAAATTTGTGAAAGAGTTAAAAATTTAAATAATCAGTTTTGAAAATATTAGTTATAGGAGATAGTTGTACGGATGTATTTATTTATGGTGAATGTAATAGATTAGCACCCGAGGCTCCCATTCCCATATTTAAACCTACCAAAAAAGTTACCAATGATGGTATGGCAGCAAATGTTGTTGCAAATCTTAGAAGATTAGGAGTACAGAAAGTCGAACTCATCACAAACTCCGAAGAGATAACCAAAACAAGATATGTAGAAGAAAAGGCGAATCACATCATTATGAGAGTAGATTCAAATGATTCTGTTGAAAATACTTTCAGTATAAAAGATATTGATTTCGATGAATATGATGCAGTGATTGTTGCTGATTATGATAAAGGATTTATATCATACGATGATATTAGAAAAATTGGTGAGAATGCTAAATGTTCTTTTATTGATACAAAAAAGGTAGTTGATATATCATCTTTTGAACCTTATAGTTTTGTAAAGATGAATGAATCAGAATGGGATATTTGCAAAGAACATGGAGCAAAGTATGAAGATTGGAAACAAAAACTAATCATTACACTTGGAAACAAGGGTTGTATGTATATGGAAAATACATTCCCAGTCGATAATACAGTTGAGGTTAGAGATTTAAGTGGAGCGGGTGATACTTGGATGGCATCATTTGTAGTTGAATATTTGAAAACATATGATATTTCAGAATCTATTGAATTTGCAAACAAAAATGCAACAATGGTAGTACAAAAAAGAGGTGTTACAACAATATAATCTATTATGGATATTTTTAAAGTAAAAATAAAACCAGATTTTATTAAAGAATCTCTTACTATGGATGATTGGATGTTTGTTCAAGAGTCATCGGAATCATTTAAAAAAGAGTGGGATGTTATTATACCAGAAAACGCTGGTTTTATTTATAATAAGGAATCGATTAATTTTTTAAATTCTCTTGGTAAAAATATATTGATAGATTGTATTAGTTCTGATTATCCAATATCAGTAACAAATTTTAAAGATTTACTGAAAGAGTTTTCAGAAAAAAATATAAGAGTAGTATCTCCAAATCTTTTATTATATGGATATGATAATCACTATTTTTATGACCCTAAAATAAGACAACAAGATTTTGTTTTAGAACGCTCTAAATTTTTTGATGAAAGTTGTTTGTACTTATCTAAATTCTTGAGACCATTTAAGTATCTTTACTTAACAAGTCATCCAAGATTAGAAAGAATCCAAATATTAGATTTCATTTTTAATAATAAATTAGAAACAGAAGGCCAGATTGGATTCCCATCTATTGAAAAAATTGATAAGGATGAATTTGAATTGTGTTTTGGAACTCATCCAGCAAAAGATAAAGAATATGTTAAATCAATAAAAGATGAAACATATAACTTACCTATAATAGCAGATTTTTTTAGAAGTGAAACTTATGGTTTAAATAAAAAACACAAACTATGGACTTCTGAAGGATGGGTTGAATCTAATTTAGAGAATGGAGACTTTAATTTTAATCTATATTCTAATTCATATGTAGAAATATTTTCAGAAACATATTTTTATGGATTCGGAAGTGTTGATACTTTTTTAGAGGATTCAAGAAATGAATATTTGCAAGTTTCGGAAAAGACCATCAAACCAATAGTTAATCTTTTACCATTTTATTGTTTAACTGAGGCAGGTTATTATAGAAAACTTAATGAAATGGGACTGAACTTTAATTCTAAGATTTATCAATATGTGGATTTTGATGAATTAAATACAGGAAAAGAAAAGTTAAAAAAGTATAATTTGAGTATATATAAGTTATTAACCCATTCAAAAGATGAATTACATGAAATGTATTATAATTCATATGAAGAATTATTAAATAACAAATATGTATTTATAAAGGTTTTAGAAAAAGAATTAAATAATTGTTTCGCATGAGAAAATACTTACCAACATTAGGAGAATTAATAGATAGATTATCTATTGTACAATTGAAAGAAGTAAAGATTCCTCAACACAAAGATGAATATTCAAAGGAAATATCAGATATTGTACACGACATCAACGAAATCCTCAAAGAAAAAGATAAAGTAGATGGTGAATTCATAAGAGCAGTAATTGTACTTTCACAGATGAATTCACATATTTGGTACAATGAAGATAATGCACGAAGTGGTGAGAATCAAGGAAATCAACTTTTACTTACACATGGTCTAAATGGAATCAGAAACACTGCTAAGAATAAGATACAAGAATTGGACGGTGGTAGAAAAGATTATAAAGTAGATTGTATTGCATCAGAATTTAAAGATTGGGAAGTATCATGGTAAAAAAGAGATTATTTACTATTGGATGTTCACACACAAATTGGACATGGCCAACATGGGCTGATTATATAGGATATTTTTATGAAGAATATCATAACTATGGAAAAGGTGGATGTGGAAATTACTTTATACTATCTCATCTATATGAAATAAATGAAAAATATAACATAACTAAAGATGATACAGTTCTTATTATGTTATCTGATGATAATAGAGCAGACTTCATTCAAACTATGGGTACTTGGACTGCAACTGGTAACATCTATGCTTCTGGTAATGATGATTATTTTGGAGAAACTTTTCAAAGAAATATTTGGAGTCCTGTTCATGGTTTAAATAATAGTTGGGTATGTGCAAAATCTATGAAACATTTTTTAGATTCTATTGGTTGTACTTGGAGAATATATTCTGCATTTAGTTATGATGAAGATTCAAACCAAATAAATAAGGGTAAAAATGGTTCTCACTATACAATAGGAACAAAAAGAAAATATGATTTAGTTACAGGAAAACCAATCATGGAATATATTACAGATAAACCAAGATATGATATTTGGGATGCAGACGCTCAAGAAATGACTACCGATGGACATCTGAGATTAGAAGAGCATTTAAAATGGATTAAAGAAAATGCTCAAGAATTTTATGATGAAAAAATGGAAGAGTTGTGTATAGATTGGTCAAATAGAATACATCCAAATATAGGTTCAAGTGATTTTGAAAATGTTCAGCAACAAAGACATAAAGAAATTATAATAGGTGAAGAATTACCTTAATAAAAATAATAATAAATAAATTAATAGAAAAATGGCAAAACAAATAAAGTTTGATGTACAGGCGAGAGAATCATTAAAAAATGGATTAGATACTCTTGCAGATGCAGTAAAGGTTACATTAGGACCGAAAGGTAGAAATGTTTTATTACAAAAAAAACATGGTGCACCTCATATTACAAAAGATGGTGTATCAGTTGCAAAAGAAATTGAGTTAGAAGATGTTTTTGAAAACATGGGAGCTCAATTAGTAAAGGAAGTTGCATCTAAAACAGCTGATGAGGCTGGTGATGGTACTACAACTGCAACTGTTCTTGCTCAAGAAATTGCAAGATTAGGATTTGAGGCAGTAGAAAATGGTTCAAACCCAATGGAACTTAAAAAAGGTATTGAAAGAGCAGTTCGTATCGTAACTGAAGAATTATCAAAACAAGCAATTGTTGTAGGTTCTGATAAAAGTAAGATTCAACAAGTAGCAACTATTTCAGCAAATAATGATTCATCTATCGGTGGATTGATTGCAGATGCTTTTGAAAAAGTTGGAACTGATGGTGTAATTACAGTTGAAGAATCAAAAGGATTTGAAACTTCAATGGAATTAGTAGAAGGTATGCAATTTGATAAAGGATATTTATCGGTTCACTTTGCTAATAACAAAGAAAAATTATCAGCTGATTTGGAGAATCCATATATTTTGTTATATGATGGTAGATTATCAAATATGAATGATTTACTTCCATTATTAGAAACGGTATCACAAGAATCTCGTTCATTGTTGATTATTGCTGATGATGTTGAATCAGAGATATTGGGAACTCTTGTTGTAAATAAATTAAGAGGATTTTTAAATGTAGTTGCAGTAAAATCTCCTTCATTTGGTGATAGAAAAAAACAAATGTTAGAAGATATCTCCATACTTACAGGTGGTGAAGTTATTTCACCAGAAATGGGATTCAAATTAGAAGAGGTAACAACAGAATCTTTAGGAACTTGTGAAAAAATTACAGTAGGAAAGGATAACACTACGATTGTAAATGGTGGAGGTTTATCTGAAGAAATTCAATCAAGAATTGAACAAATCAAAACACAAATTGATAATACCGATTCTGATTACGATAAAGAAAAACTACAAGAAAGATTAGCTAAATTGAGTGGTGGAGTTGCGGTTCTTTATATAGGAGCAGGTTCAGAGGTTGAATTAAAGGAAAAGAAAGATAGAGTAGATGATGCATTACAAGCAACACGAGCTGCTATTGAAGAAGGTATTGTTGAAGGTGGTGGTATAGCACTTCTTAAAATACAAGATACTCTTGGAGATACTCCATTAGATGAATCACCTTCATATCAAAAAGGTTTTGATATAATTAGAACTTCATTAGTATCACCAATCTCTCAGATTCTTAAAAACTGTGGTGTAACCGAAGGAACTGTTGTAGAATATATTAAACAAAACGGTGGTGGATATGATGCAAAGAATGAAAAATTTGTTGATATGTTTGATGCAGGTATCATCGACCCTAAAAAAGTAACGAGAACCGCTATCCAAAATGCAGCCTCGATTGCTGGTATGATTTTAACTACCGAGTGTATGGTGGTTGATAAACAAGAAAAAGAAGAAGAACTTAAACAACAAATAGTATGAAACTAAAAGATTATTATAAGATGTATCTTACATTACATCAAAATAAGAATTGTATTAGATTACATTTCTTAGGTCAATGGGTAACTTTAATAAGTACTTTTTTGATATTTTATCATTGGTTATGGTATTTGATACCAGTAATTCCATTTATCATCTATCCATTTGCATGGACAGGTCATTATCTTTTTGAAAAGAATGAACCAGCTGCATTTAAAGACCCATGGAAAGCTAAAATGGCAGATTGGATGATGTTTTGGGATATATTAAGAGGAAAGATAAATATATTCTAATTGGGACCAGAAGAGTTTTTTCATAGAAACCGATTAACAGATAAAACCACAATGTCTGAAATGAGAGTAAAATCTTTGGAGTGGATGTTAGCCTGTTACAATAAAGGTACTATAAGAAAACGAACAATTGTAAATTTGATTCCAATTGAAAGTTTGGTTGAATTATTAGAATATATGGAAGGAAAAGAGAGGTACGAAGATTGTGCAATAATAAAAGAAGTAATGGATACGATTTATGTCTGACAAATCAGTAAATATTAATATTTTACACAGATATAGTTATGAAAACTTTTGGTTAATGTTTCATGGAGCGGAAATAAATCCAAAAGATGTAAAAACTCATACTGCAGCAGGACTATTTAATAAATTCCATAAACAATTACCTAATAAAGATAAATCCACCGATACAATTGTTCATAATTTCACATACAAAGATTTTCAAGTAAATACTACTTTTAAAACTTCCCCATCTTATGAAATGCATCATGCTACAAATGATAAACAATCTTTAAATGTATTTAATTTAAACTTACATTACTTTGAAACGGCTCAGTTAGATATTGCTTTACCACCGTTGGCATATTTTCAAGATGATATTACTAATAATATCATTCCACAATTAAATAGATGGTATGAAGAAGGTTTTAATGTTGCGTTAATGATAAATTCTTGGGAACCGTTTGTAGGGTTTGAATCAAACTTTCAAAGGGGTACAACAGATTTAAGTAATTCAATTTTACTCAATTTACATCCAAATATACATCTATTTACAGATAGTTTGATGAGTAACGAAAAGTTAGAAACCATATACAAGGTAAAAAAGGATAACAGATATGATTGTTATTCTCAGTTCATAAATTCAGTATTCTGGCCTTCAACTCACTTTCATAGAGAATTTTTTCACTTTCATAGATTTTTTAAAAAATTAGATAGAAATGATGTTAAATATAAATTTCACTATTCAACAAGAAGGTGGTATAAAGATAAAGCAGAAGTAGCTAAAAATTTAATAAACTTAAATGTAAAAGAAATTGGAGTCACTATGTCTGGTGGGTTTGATGATTGGAAAGAAATGTCTTGTTCAGATGAATCATTTTGGAATGAAAAATCAACACACTATGAAGAATTACGAAATTATTTTAAATCAAATCCAGAAAATGTACTCTCAAAGAGAGGATATAACTTGGAAGATTTTGGTGGTGAGTGGTTAGATGATAATTCAAGAGAAGCAATGTGGAATATGTTACCACTATCTAATATAACAATATTACATGAACATAAAAACCATCAATCAGAAAGAATGATTCTTCACATTATTCTTGGTAAACCATTTATACCTGTTTATTATAAATCATTTAATACTTTAAAACAGATTATAGAATCAGGAGGAATTAAAGTTCCAAATCCACCTTTTAAAGAAGGATATGAAACGATTAATGAAATTATGTGGAATATTAGAAATTGGACAAAAGAAGATAAATGGATACCTTTCAGAGATTCTATGTATGATTGGGTATATGAACTTAGAGAATCACTAATAGAATATATGAACAAAAATAACTCAATGTTGAATCACATAATTAATGATGTTGATTCGTTTACAAATAATGAAGAACTTAAATAAAATTATAATATGGCAAAACTAAATAAGAAAGAAAGAAAAAATGAGATAATCAAAAACTTAACAAACACCATCACAAAAGAACAAGAAAAACATGGTGGTGGTAATAAGGAATTGATTGGCAAATTTGAAGAAATAATAAAAAGATTAAAATGAGCAGTAAATTTTTTGGTAACAAACACGATAACAAAACAACTAATACAAATTCAAAGTTTAAAAAGAATTCCAATAACAAAGGTAAAGGAGCCGATAAAGGAATTCGTAAAGTAGGTAGAGGTAAGTAACGAATCGAACCCCCTTTGAACGATAGGGAACTAACTCAATAATATATGATACCAAAAGAATGGATATGGATGTATATGGATAAAAAGACCAATGATTTGGATATCCAAGATAACCTCGAAGATGGAATTGATGAAAGACCTACTCCAAAAGAAAAACCGTATAATGATGATGATTATGATTATTAATCCCTCATTTAATCCCTCATTTAATCCCTCATTTAATCCCCTTTCGTTCTTTTGTCGTGGGGGGTTCGATGAGTCGCCAAAGAAATTTTTTTCACCTATTTTTTATTGATAGTAATATTTAATAATATGAGTAAAGTATATACATTGAACATTCGTGAACAACGATTGAAGGAAAGACAAGAAAAAGAAAAGTGTTGTGGTGGTAATGGACCAAATTGTAAGTGTTCTACACCACAACCAAAGAAACCAGTTATTGAATCAACTCCCCATAGAGACCATTTCAATGAGATTTTTAATAGTGGATTTAATAGAAGATAATTATGAAGAAATCACTCTCTAATTTTTTGATAGTACTTACCATATGGATTGGTATGTTAGTTATAATAGGATTAAGTATCCACAAACATTGGGGTTCTCCTTATGGTGTTTGGATTCCTTTAGCATTCTTAGCACTTTCGTTTAGAGAAGTCCTTAAACTCGGTAAAGATGATAATAAAGATTCAGCACCTCGTACTAAGCATAAGGATAGTATAGATAACCCCAATATAAGTGAAGAAGATATTCTTAATGATTTACATGAGGGAAGGGAATAAACAGGTCGTTCATCGTATCCTCACTACATTCGGATACTCTTCACCTTAACCCTAACTCCTAAGTGCTCAACTCCCCTACACTCCTACTATCACCAGTAGAGAGAGTACCCCTAAAACCCTACTGAAAGTACGAGGTTGATACATTCGATTTAAGAACTCTGAGATTGTATCCGTACCCCAATATTACACCATAGGAGATATAACCTTAGAAACCTCCTATTTAACTCCAGCAACCTTCTACACACTCCTTAAGTTCTCTAACAGGTTGAAAAACACACCCTATGTCATATTTTGATATGTGACACTTTCCACTTTTTACCACTTAATACCACTCTATCAGTATTGCTTACCGCCTCAAGTGTGTGTTTGTGTACGCCTATTTTTTTCGCATAGTAAATATGACAGGTTGTCATGTTGACGGATTGGCCTCCATTTTGGGGGGTAGGGATTTGACTCCGTAGCCGAGCGGACAAAATGTCATGTTGATAACTTTTTTGGGGTGTTGATAACTTTTTGGGGTAAAATCCCCTCATATGACACATTGTCATGAAAAAAGCTTGTGTATGTAAAAAAAATTTCGTATATTGTAAGGGTGGTGAGGGAGGGAGAGTATCTGCTCAGATAAAATAAATGAAAAAAAGTGAGAAAATGCTTGGATATATGGAAATAATTTCGTATATTAGTACTGTAATTGATAAGATATGATAGGAATAAAGTTAATTGAGTTAAAGAGTGTGGGGAGTTTACTCGACCCTGATACTGGAATGATATATCCACAGTTTAGTGGTAGTGATTTACCTGATTTAAGTTTAGAAATCTCTCTTATAGATGGTGAAGTAGCTGAAGATTGGTATTCTCAGTTATCTGAAGAAGATTATGAATTAGTTAAACCCTTTATATAATAGAAAATATGAATAACTTACAGATTTTATGTACCGCAATTGTGTCATTCTTCATCGCATATTCTATAATCATAGGATGGGCACAGGAGGTTGTACACTTTGCTGGTCCTTTAAATGAAATGTTTTGTTTTATCCTTAGTGGTACTATGGGTATTATGTGTCTTTTTGGTCTTGATTGGAAAGGATTGGTGAAATGGGTACTAAGTTAGTAACTCAATTATCACCGAAATCTCTCTTACAGATGGCTCGTAAAGGTATAGGCCATAGTAAGTTAGAAGAAATAGCGAAAAAACTTCAAAAAAAAAGTGAAAAAAGACTTGGATAAGTGAAAAAAATTTCGTATATTTACATAGTAAATGAGTTTGATGATTGAGACAATACTCTAATCAACTCAGTTCATTGAAATAGTATCAGATAGAAGAGGGTAACTCCTCGACTTCCTTTAGGCTGGGAAGGCATCATCACTCTGTTGTGGAGTTGAAAAGTGGTTCGAAACATGAGATGTTATCTAATGGTAGGTTCGACTCCTACCTATTTTACTAATTTTTGTGTTCATATTCATAATCGGAGTTGGGGGTACTCACTAAACATCCCCAAGTATAACGAAGTAAGTCTTTATAGGCGATGAAAGATACTCGAGCATTCGTATAATTGTTGAGGTTAGGGGTTTCCTCAACATATAAAAAGAGAGGCCCACACACTCTCTCCTATCCTAAGTGTTCATCCGAACCACCCACCAAGAGGAAATGGTCTCTCACTTGGTGGGTTTTTTTTGTCCAAGTGTTACCAGAGTATCACTTTATCCCCTATATACCCAATAACTGTTACCAGAGTATCACTTATTTACAATTGTAACCAATAAAAGTTATCAACATACCGTTCATGTAATTGTTGATAACTTTCATCCACAAAGCTTGTATATATCCCAAAAATTTCGTATCTTTAGG
>Ga0209555_10003042_pt1 | contig 11480 bp, 6 predicted proteins | sample SaaInl85LU_5_DNA_FD_184643 | JGI IMG/M metagenome (GOLD analysis project Ga0209555, IMG submission 184643) | Marine microbial communities from expanding oxygen minimum zones in the Saanich Inlet - ESP_85LU_5_DNA (SPAdes) (version 2) | ecosystem: Environmental > Aquatic > Marine > Intertidal zone... | reverse complement strand
CGTTTCCGCCTTTTCCATGGCCGCTTGGAGCCCTTTTCGGCAGCGCTCCGCATCGGTCATCCAAACCACGGTGTCACTGGGCATGAAATTGAACAGGGGTTCGACCTGTTCGTGCAAAGTCTTGTCGCCCACGTTGGGCACAATGACGGCTCGCCCCATCTTGTTGACGCTCAGCTGCGTCGTCGGATCAAACTTCCGAATGGACTCCACTTCGTCCCCGAAGAATTCTATTCGAAATGGGTGGTCAAAGGCATAGGAAAAAACGTCCACGATGCCTCCGCGAACGGCGTAAGTCCCTGGTTCATAGACAAAATCAACTTTGTGAAAGCCGTATTCGATGAAGACTTCGTCAATGAAGTCCATGGTGTAAGATTCGCCGGGGGAGATGGTGAAGGTTTGGTCTGAAAGTTCCTTTCGGCTGATCACTTGCTCCGCCAAAGCCTCTGGGAAAGTCACCACCACCAAGCCACGGCGTTGCGCATTGATTTCATTGAGCACCTCCGCCCGTTGAGCAATGTTCGCGTTTTCAGTGACCTCCTCTTGGTACGGCACCCGTGCCGAACGCGGAAAGAACAAGACGGGCATATGCCCATCGACCAATTGTTCAAGGTCGTTCAGGAAATACGCAGCGGTTTCCTTGTCGTCCAAGACGAACAAATGGCTGCGTCGGTTGGCGGTCGAGTTGCCTTCAATCTCATTGAAAATCAACGAGGACGCCGCGATTGCCGTGGCAGATCCGACGATGCCTTTCAGCTCGATTTTGGCGGCAGATTCGCCGCCGATGGCTTGGGCCAACGCTTGTGTGCGGGGGTCGCGTTGGTAAAGGGCGAGGAGGTCAGCGGAGCGCATGGTGGCGCGAATTTACGCCACCCCTTCTTCGGCTGCGTGCCAGCAGGACCGGAAAGCTTGAACGAGGTGCGTGCTGCCCACGCAAAAGGGTGTGCGCTGATGCAGGGCCTTCGGTTCGATGTCCATCACGCGGCCGTTGTCATCTTCAGCGAGCCCACCGGCTTGCTCTGCGATGAAGGCCAGGGGAGAGCATTCGTACAACAGCCGCAATTTTCCTTCGGGGTTTGTCCGGGTCGAGGGGTAGAGGTAGATCCCGCCTTTGATGAGGTTGCGGTGAAAATCTGCCACGAGAGAACCAATGTAACGTGCTGAAAATCCAGCCTCTGAGGCCTCCCTGCACCCGGTGATGAAAGACTGGGTGGCGGGGTTGGATTTGGCCAAAAGCGCGTCGTTCACCGAATACACGCGCCCTTGCTCCGGGAACTGCATGCCCGGATGGGAAAGGAAAAACTCGCCCACAGCGGGGTCCAACGTGAACCCGTTCACCCCCGAGCCTGTGGTGTACACCAACATCGTGCTGGATCCGTACAGCACATAACCTGCCACCACTTGCGCGGTGCCGGGCTGCAAAAAATCGGCCTTTGTCAACGGTTCGCCCATCGGCGTCACGCGGCGAACGATGCTGAAAATTGTGCCGATGGACACGTTCACATCGATGTTGGAACTGCCATCCAAAGGATCGATCAGGACGATGTACTTCCCAGACCGCCCTTCATCCCCACACAAGACGAAGTCCTCGCGCTCTTCGGAGCCGATGCCCGCCACGGACTTCCCGGCCGTCAGGACCCGCATGAATGTGCGATCGGCAAAGACATCGAGCTTTTGTTGGGCTTCATCTTGCACGTTGGTGGTGCCTGCTTCGCCCAAGATGCCGGCAAGGCCCGCCCGGTTGACTTGGTGGTTGACGATTTTCGCGGCGACGCCAATGTCTGTGAGCAACCGCGTGAGCTGCCCGGAGACAAACGGAAACGCCGCTTGTCCATCCATGATGAACTCCTGAAGGGTGATGGTCTTGTTCATTGCAAAACGCTTCTCTCAAAGGTAGGGGCTTTGAGAGCGCAGAACGAGGCCTTGCACCAGTTTTTTGACATCGCAGAACCAGGGTGGGCGCGCCATGATGTGGCTGCATTGGGCATGCACGGAGCGTGCATACATATATATGTATGGATGGGTCGCTGGTGGTTGATCAGAAAACGAGGCGGGCGAGGTCGAGGAAGTCCGATACGGAGAGTGCCTCTGCTCGGAGCCCGAGGGTTTCGTCGGGAACTCCGGAAATGTCATAGCCGGCCGAACGGAGTGCGTTGCGCAGGGTTTTGCGCCGCTGGTTGAAGGCCGCCTTGACCACCTTGGTGAGGTGGGCAGGGGTGGGGTCGGCGGGGATTTGGTCTGAAGGTTTCCGCAAACAGCGAATCACACCACTTTTCACTTTCGGCGGTGGATCAAAGGCTTGCTCATCGACAGTGAAGAGGTATTTGCAGTCAAACTGCGCTTGCATCAACACGCTCAGGATTCCGTACGACTTGTTTCCCGGCGGCGCACAGATTCGTTCAGCGACTTCTTTCTGGAACATGCCGGTCAACTCGGTGCATCGTTCGCCGAGCTCGAGGGCGCGGAACATGATTTGCGAACTGATGTTGTACGGAAAGTTGCCGACCATTGCGAAGGGTTGGCCATTGGCGATGCGTGCCCAGTCCTCCGCCTTCCACCGCAGCATGTCGCCCTCGTGGATGGTTACTCGGTGGGTTTGTGTCCATTCTTGTTCTGCCAAATGGGCGACGCTCTCCGGATCAATCTCCACCACTTCGATGCAGCGCCGGCCGAGCTGGATCATGGGCAGCGTGAGCGCACCGGTGCCCGGGCCGATTTCCAGCACGGGATGATCTGGCATCGCCGCAACGGATTCGGCAATGCGCATCGCGATGCTGGCGTCGCGCAAGAAATGTTGTCCGAGGTGTTTTTTCGGCTTGACGGGTCCGGCGTGTTTGCGCATGCATCAAAGTTCGCGCATCGGGGCGCTCCCTTCGTCGAGGATTTGGAGGATTGTGCGGAAGATGCCAGTGTTTTGGCCAAACCGTTTCTGATAATCTTCACGCAGCCCGGGAGCGAAGGCGGTCTCATACCGTTCGAAGTGCCTCATGCTCGGCGCCGTGTATTGCACGGCAAAGGTGGATTCATTGTCTCCGGAGGCCGGAATTTGGCAAATTCTAAAGTGAATGAAGCACCCCGTTTCCATGATTTGGGGGATGTGGGTGGAGCGCATATAATCAAGCCATTCAAGGGATTGTTGCGGCTCAACTGCGATTGTGAGGTTATAAAGTACCATCTTTGACCGATGCTTAATAGAAATTTGTCGCGGCTGTTTGGTTGTTTGTCGAGAAATTTCTCGTATATTCGAGTTCTGAAATCTTAACCAAGATAAAAGTGATGCGTACACTTTTCCTCTCCCTGCTCTGTTTATTCGGAGCTCTGACGGTCCTGCAAGCGCAGGATTCAAGCTACGGCATCGCCTATCAGGCGGTGGCCCGTGATGCTGACGGCGATCCACTGGCGGACGTCGAACTTGGCGTACGAGTGACGCTCCGCGATGCGGACGGCAACTCGTTGTGGCAAGAAGAGCATGCCAGCGTGTTAACCAACCAGTTCGGGAACATCGCCCTCACCATTGGTGATGGCGTTGCCGCTTCCGGCTCGGGCAACCTCGGAGACCTTGATTGGTCAGCCGTTGGTTTGCATTTCGAGATCGAAGTGAATGCCGGTGCCGGATACGCCTCCTTTGGAGACGTAAACGTCCAGGCTGTTCCTGTCGCATTGTATGCGGCCGGCGGTTGGGAAGGTGATGTTGATGCACTTTATAGTGCAATCGACGATGTTGAAGGCGATCTCGCTGCTTATGTAAGCACGACGAACGCAACTTTGACGACCCTTTCCGATGGCGTAGCTGCAAATGAAGCGGCGATTGCGGATGAAGCTTCGGCCCGTGCGGACGAAGACGCTGTCCTGTTGGGCCTGATTCAAGGCAACGACGGCGACATCTCCATTCTGCAGACGAACGTGGCTTCGAACACTGCTGACTTGGGAGATATCCTGAGTGTCTTGACGTTTGGCGACGGCATCGTGTCCATTGCTGAAGGAGACACCTTGATGATTGACGGTACACTTGACTTGAGCGGCGGTTCCTTCTCTGCAGGAACTGGCTTGTTCAACTACTTGAGTGCCTCCAACGCAGACTTCGAGGAAATGTCGGCTGAATCCGGCTTGTTCGAGGACCTTCGGTTCTTCAACGGTCGTGGATTTGGTCCTGACAGCCACCTCGATCTCGATGGTACATTAAATGTAGATGGCGATGCTGTGTTCAACGCTTCTGTTTCTGGAACAGATGGTGAATTGGCTTCACAGAACTATGTAGACGGTGCTGTTGCTGCTGAAGCGGCCGCGCGCGCTGCTGCTGACGCTGCGATTCAGGCCGATGTTGACCAGAACGAAGCTGACAGCGATTCTGCTGATGCTGCGATTCAGGCTGACGTTGACCAGAACGAAGCGGACAGCGATTCTGCTGACGCTCAATTGCAGGCGAACATTGACGCAGAAGCAACTGCTCGCGCCAATGCTGACGCTGCGATTCAGGCCGATGTTGACCAGAACGAAGCTGACAGCGATTCTGCTGACGCTGCGATTCAGGCCGATGTTGACCAGAACGAAGCTGACAGCGATTCTGCTGACGCTGCGATTCAGGCTGACGTTGACCAGAACGAAGCTGACAGCGATTCTGCTGATGCTGCGATTCAGGCTGACGTTGACCAGAACGAAGCTGACAGCGATTCTGCTGACGCTGCGATTCAGGCTGACGTTGATCAAAACGAAGCTGACAGTGATGCTGCTGACGCAGATTTGCAAGGCCAGATCAATGACAATGAGTTCCGCATCGGCGCTGCTGCTGCTGACATGGGTTTTGAGACCACCACTGTTGGTGGTGTAGACAATACCCCAGCGCACCCAGGTTACACCGGAACAAACCACCTCGATGGTGAGAGCACTTTGGTGGGCGCGGACGAAGCATTGGATGCTGCCATCCAAGCTGAAACCGAGCGTGCCCTGGCTGCTGAAGGTCAAAACGCTTCTGACATCGCTCAGAATGCTTCCGACATCGCAGACAATGAAGCTGCAATCATTGCCAATGATGGTGATATCGCTGATTTGCAGACTGCATTGCAGGATGAAATCACTCGCGCCACCGGCGCCGAGGCTGCAATCCAAGGCGATGTAGACCAGAACGAAGCTGACAGCGATTCTGCTGACGTTCAATTGCAGACGAACATCAATGCGGTTCAGGCCGACGTTGACCAGAACGAAGCGGATAGCGACCAGGCTGACGCGGACCTGCAGGCTGACATCGACCAGAATGAATTGGACAGCGACACTGCTGATGCTCAGTTGCAGTCGAACATCGACGACGAAGCACAAGCGCGTGAAACAGCGGACAATACATTGCAGTCGAACATTGATGCTGAAGCAACTGCTCGCGCCAATGCGGACGCTGATCTGCAAGGTCAGATTGACGGCAACGACACCGACATCACAAACTTGCAGAATGGCCTCAACCAAGAGGTTGCAGACCGGATTTATGCTCAGCAACAGTTGAACTTCGGCATTCAGAACAATCAGGGCGCCATCCTTCAGGAGGCGGAAACTCGTGAAACTGAGGACGATGTTTTGCTCGATTTGATCAATGAACTCCAGGGCGATGTAGTTGATGGCGGTGTTGTTGATGCCTACTTCGACCACGCTGGATCTTCTGTTGAATTCAACGATGCAATGTTCTCTGAGATTAGCATGAACGAGGGAGACCTCGTTGGAGTCGGTAACATCGTCGCGGACCAAATGGACGCTGCGGTTATCGATGTTGATGACGCTGCGATCCAGAACTTGGATGTTGAATCTAACCTCACAGCTGAAGCAGCTTCAGTTTCAAACTTGTTGACCACGCAGGAATTCCGGGTATTTGGTGATTCTCAAATGGATGGAGACCTTTCTGTTGCGGGGGCAGTTGATTTTGATAGTACGCTCACAGTCGCTGGGGAGACGACTTTGAACGACAACACTGTCATCAACGGCGATCTGACCGTCAATGGAAACGTTACTGCATATGAAGCAACGATGGACAGCCACTTGCCTACTTACGGCCAGGTGACTTACATCGCTGATACTTTGCAGGACAACATCGACGACGAGGAAGCTGCACGCATCGCTGCCGACAACAACTTGCAGAATCAGATCACAAGCAACGACACTGACATTTCGAACCTCGATTCACGTGTAACAGTGAATGAAGGGGACATCGTTTCCTTGGAAGGCCGAATGGACACTGCTGAGGGTGACATCGATGGTCTTGAAGTCCGCATGGGCACTGCAGAAGGCGACATCGACAGCCTCGAAGGTCGCGTGACAACGAACGAAGGTGACATTGACAACTTGGAGGGTCGCATGGGCACTGCAGAAGGCGACATCGATCAGTTGCAATTGGATGTTGTAGAGATTGCAGACACGTTGCAAGCGAACATTGACGCAGAGGAGTCTGCTCGGATTGCTGCAGACGGCAACTTGCAGACTCAGATTTCAGGCAATGACACCGACATTTCTGCTTTGCAGTCTGAGGATATCGCCCTGAATGGACGTGCGGACAGCTTGGCTACGGCCGTTGCTTCCAACGACACTGAGATCTTCGATCTCCAGGGACGCATGACAACTGCGGAAGGCGACATTTCTGACTTGGAAACACGTTCGGACAGCTTGGCTGGTGCCGTTGCTTCCAATGACACAGACATTGAGAACTTGGACATTCGCGTCACTGCGAATGAAGGTGACATTTCTGACTTGGAAACTCGTGCGGACAGCTTGGCTGGCGCTGTTGCTTCCAACGATACAGACATTTCGAACTTGCAAGCAGAGGACATCATCTTGCATGGTCGCGCAGACAGCTTGGCTGGCGCCGTTGCTTCGAACGATACGGACATTGCAAACTTGCAGACCGAGTTGGATGATACGCAGGCAGGTGCTGGTTTGAACACCGACGGATCATACGCTGGTTCTACTGAGCGTTGGATCGACGATGCAACAAGCCTGGCAAACGCTGATGATCAGTTGGCCGCTGCTGCCGACAGCATCGAGCAAGTGCTCTACTGGAACAATGGTGGAGAATATAGCGAAGGTGAGATGGAACTCGTTCTCGATGAAGGCATCGGCAACTTGGACATCAATAACACGGACATCCACGCACGTAGCATCTGGGCAGACGGTGTGCATACAGATTATGTTGGAACTGAGCTGATCATTGCTGACGAGGCGATTTTGGAGGAAGTCTCCACAGACGACTTGAACGCGGGTGTCGCTGATATTGGCACTTTGCGCTGGACGCATGGTCGGGCAGTAGGTTCCAGCTCAACAACAGACTTGGATGGAACATTGAATGTTGATGGTCGTGCGACCTTCCGTTCAAATGTTTATCTCGATTCAAATCTCTATGTGGATATGGATTTGTTTGTTGATGATGCATATGGAGACACGTTGGACTTCAACTATGCTGAAATCGACAAATTGGCGACAGACACCATCACGAACCTGACGGATGATGGATTGGTTTTGAAGTCAAATGAGGACATTCACCTCTATGCTGATAGCTCTGACTTTGAGGCGTGGTTCGATGACCTGTACTTCTACGGAGCAGGCCAGGACGGAACTGCAGCTACATACTTTGAGATGGAGGCTGACAATGACGACGAAGCGGATATTTATCTGAGAACCGAAAACAATTCAGGTACAACTCAGCTTTGGATGGATGTAGACGAGGACGGTGATGATGCGGATGGGGTACTTAGTGCCTATGCGAACGGCTATTACTCAGAGTTGGGCATGGAAGCGGAGGAGGGATCACATGCTGAAGCGAGAATGTATGCCACTGATGACTGGGATGATGGTTTGGCCGGTGTTTATGTTGAGTTCGACAACAATGACGATGCAAGTGTCGATATCGTCGTGGAAGGTGAGAACGGCGACGGTGGCATCAATGTTACCGGCTGGGACGCTGCGGATTCAGTTAGTGTGAACATTTATGCAAACAGCCTCGAAGTTCATGGTGCGGCAGATTTCAACGAGTCATTGAATGTTGATGGCTTGACCACGTTGAACGACAGTTTGCACGTAGACTTGGGTGCTGGTTTCGGAGACGATATCTGGGTTGATGGCAATAGTGATGTTGCTGGCAATAGCCAGGTTGATGGCAGCCTGAATGTTGACGGAGCGACGACTTTGAACAACACATTGGATGTTGACGGAGCGACTACACTTAACGACAGCTTGCATGTTGACTTGGGTGCAGGATTCGGAAGTGACATCTGGGTTGCTGGAAACAGCCAGATCGATGGTGGTCTGAATGTTGATGGTGCTACCACGTTGAACAGCACGTTGGATGTTGACGGAGCTTCTACTTTGAACAGCACGTTGGATGTTGATGGTGCTTCTACCTTGAACAGTACGTTGGATGTAGATGGTACAACCACCTTGAACGACAGCTTGCATGTTGACATGGGCGCTGGTTTCGCGTCGAATGTTTGGATTGACGGCACATTGGATGTTGATGGTGCGACGACTTTGAACAACACCCTCGATGTTGACGGAGCAGGCACGTTCAATTCTACTTTGGACGTTGACGGAAACACCACGTTGGATACGACTTATGTTGAGGAGTATTTTGACGCAAGCGTTTCAAATGCTGTGATTTCAGCGACAGAGAACGTTTCAATCGATGGTGATACGCTGTCTTTGGATGCGGTGTCTTTGGTCAGCCTTTATTCTGATAGTGTTCTTTACGAAGGAGCGCCATACCGCCTGAGCGAATCTGTACTGAGTGCTGATGCTTCAATCGTGGATGTCGATGCTGCTGGTCTCGCTGTAGACGCTGCCATCGTTGATGCAACGCTTGCTGGAGCAGCTGTTGATTTGAATGCGGTTCAGCTGTCAGGTTCTATCCTCGGCAACGGCTCGTTCTCTGGTTACGTTGATGTGGATGTGGTAACAGGCCCCGAGGTCTTGAGTATCCTTGGAGATATCAATGGCTTGTTGGGTCCTGATGGTCCAAATGTGGAGGATGCACTTTCTCTGATTGGCGGATTCCTGGGCTCCTCTCAGTGGATTGGATCAGGCGACGTATCTATTCAAGATGCCTTGCCATTGATCGCTGGACTGGAGAGCTTGGTGTTTGGTTCAGGTTCTGCTGAATTCCAAAACTTCATTGATACGTTCGGTTTGGACGGCGACTTGGAGAGCGAGTATTTGTCTTTGCTCTATGATGCGACAAGCGGAATGATCGGTGGCGCTGGAAGCTACTTGGCTGACAACACCAACGGTTCATACATCGGAGGCATGTGGGCGGATAGCCTGATGTACATTGGTGAGAACGCTGGTTTGTTGATCGAGTCGGAGATGCACCTTTATGCAGACAGCTTGGTTGCTGATGCACCTACAAACTTGCAACAGTCGCTGGAGGTTGATGGCCACACTGAGTTGAACGACAGCTTGCACGTAGACGGCAGTGCTGACATTGACGGCAACTTGAACGTTGACGGTACATTGGATGCGGGCACTACTGATATCGACGGCACGTTGGATGTATCAGGCCACACCGAGTTGAACGACAGCTTGCACGTGGACGGCAGTGCTGACATTGACGGCAACTTGAATGTTGACGGTACATTGGATGCAGGCACTACAGATATCGATGGTTCGTTGGATGTATCAGGCCACACCGAGTTGAATGACAGCTTGCATGTTGACGGAAGCGCCGATTTCGATGCGAATGTCAACATCGATGGCATGCTCACAGTGCGTGATTCTGCCCAGTTCGATGACAACGTGAACATTGACGCTACGTTGACTGCGGACAGTGCAATCGTTGAGGAGTCAATGAAGATTTACACGCCGACATACGACGAGTACACCTTCTCTTCTGAAACGTTGTCAGAGCCTGAGTTCGAAATCTTGAACGTTGGTGGCGATCCCATCTTCGAGGTGGACGGACACAACGATGACGTCATCGCTGAGAACTTGACTGTAAACGGAACATTCACCACCCAGGACTGGATCGTGAACGACGACATCTCTGCTGATGACATCTCTGCAGCTGGTGTTGTTACTTCCGGAAACACCACATTCGGCAGCGAGTGGGGAACAGCAAACGCGAACGGCAACAACTGGTTGACTCGCCGTGACTACGTCGACTTCCACCGCCAAGCGGCAACAGGTGTCATCCAAGCGTTCAGCTACGATGCAGACTTGATTGGAGGTGCTGCTGGTGCCGACTACAACGAAGCTGTGTACTACATGAACGGAGATCTCGTTTTGTATGCTGATTCAGTAGAGTCTGCAAACAGCAAGAACTACACCATCACGGTGAAGGGCGAGAACTTCAACAGCTTGATTGACGAAGACGGCGCGCCGTTGACCATTGAGGCTGCGATTTGGGCTGAGAACAACAAGCTCGACATCACTGCCGCAAGCCACAACTTGTCAGTAGTTGACGACAACACGATCACATTCGAGATCGGATATGGCGACATCAACGGCATCGTTGCTTGCACATCAGGCAAGGTTCGTCCGACCCTGGCTTTGGGATCAGACACCTACGGAATGCAAATGACTGGACTGCACTTCTTCATCGAGATTGAGGAGGCGGTTGCAACACCAGAATAATCATCATTAACCCCCTAACGAGCAATAAGTCATGAAAAAGCTCTTTTACATCTTGTTCCTGCTCGGGGGTCTCTCGCTGATCTCTCAGGAGGCTTCAGCTCAGGTCACGCCTGAACGCGAAGCCATCACCTCAGGGTATCATTCGGGAGAGGTTGACGCAATTGGAGAAAGCCTGAGCCAAATCGAGGGATCGATTGGCCAGGTCTTCACCACCACGGTCAGCGAAGGCAATGTCTTCTTGACCCAAGGTTTCCAGCAAATGGCATACCGCCCTTGCCCCGGAGACGTGAATGGTGACAATACAGTTGGTACAAATGACCTTTTGGCCATCCTCAGCGTTTACGGACAGCAATGTCCAGAGATCTACGACTCACCCAATGGTGGTGCGGAAGACCTCAACGAGGATTGCACAATCGGAACGGCAGACCTGCTTGTTCTCCTCGCTTACTACGGTGAGTTGTGTAACTAACACCCAGAGCGCTAAATAAAGAAAGGGCCTCCCAGAAATGGGAGGCCTTTTTTTTGTGTCCATTTGCCAAGGAATTGAGGTGGTCGGGAAAAACTGGACACGAAACGGGGGTGTCTTAAATGAGGAACGATGTCCAAAACATGCAGAAAATTCAACTCGGCCTTCAAGGCGACAGGGGCCATTGAAGTTGCCACGCGCCACATTTTGCTACCGCCCGGTTGCAGCTTCTGAACAGGATTTGGCCGCCATGCGCACACTCGATGAGCTCTACCTCGAATCATTGGAAACAGGTGCAGATGTTCAGCGCGCTTGCTACGAATTCATTCAGTAATCCAACCACAAGCGAGACCACAGTTCGATCGGAAATCAACCTCCGATGGTCTTCTACAAACTCGTTGCTTGAACCATGAAAACCACCTGA
>Ga0209555_10003034_pt1 | contig 11491 bp, 11 predicted proteins | sample SaaInl85LU_5_DNA_FD_184643 | JGI IMG/M metagenome (GOLD analysis project Ga0209555, IMG submission 184643) | Marine microbial communities from expanding oxygen minimum zones in the Saanich Inlet - ESP_85LU_5_DNA (SPAdes) (version 2) | ecosystem: Environmental > Aquatic > Marine > Intertidal... | reverse complement strand
TCTTTACGATTACTTCGTAATTATCATCACCATTGTGTTCCCAATATTTCACATAGGTTTTTTTATTGAGGTACATATCTAATCCCATACTATATTATTTTAAAATTAATTTACATCTGTTATACTGAATCTTACTCATGAATTCTTTGTTGTACTCTAAGAACGAACCAGCTTTTTTAATCGCTTCAACCATTCGTGAGTAATCAGGATTGTTGATATTTTCTTTGTACACATTGTACTCATTTAACCAATATTCAACCGAACCCCACTTTGCTCTATTCTCAACAAAGATATAAGAAGGAAAGTATTTCATTGGAGTACCATTCTTAGTTTCAACCGTATCTTCTCTATATTCGTAGATATCATACATACCATCGAACTTACCACCTTTTAAAGAGTTAGCAAATGCGTTAACATCATCTTTAATTTCAGTTGAAACTGAACTACCATCAGTATTGGAAATGTTAATACGAGTAGAAGAACCACCACTATAAACATCCGAAGTAGCCCATACTTTGATTGATGGGTAATTTTTCTTTACATATTGTTTGATAACTGAAGCACAATGTTTTGCTCCCATGTAGATATAATTACCACCATCGTACGAATCTTTTTGAAGAGCGTTTTCTGGTAAAAGGAATTCTTGATTTAAGTAGTTGATTTTGATTTTTTTAGTAGCCATAATTTTAAGGTTTTAATGTTTTAAGTTTTATTTATCTCTCAATCTTTATTACATAGTAAATATACGAAGAAATGTTGGTATTTCCAAATTTAAAATGTTAAAATTTTGTTAAAGTTTTATTACTGATAAACTTGGGGTAAAATCGGTTTTGTATTTACCATTGGTATAGTTGCCGATTATAGTATCGATGAAATCTTTTAAAAGGTAAGTTCCATCAGAAGAACCAAATCCTTGGTCCTCATCCCAATCATTGGTCCATTCTTCAACAATTTCAAGTGAAGTTTCTAACAAATCCCATTGGGGAATTTCTTCTTCCGTAACCATTTCATTGAATCCTTCGATTCTACTTTTTGATTTGAAAACTAAACTTTGTGGGTCAACTAAATAATTCATAATTTTAGGGTTTTAAGGTTTTTTATCTCTCTCAATCTTACATAGTAAATATACAACATTTTATTGGTTTTACCAAATCTCAAATGTTAAAGTTTTGTTAAAGTTTTTGATTCGATATGTTCGTTAATTATGTTAACGATATCCTCAACTCGTCTGTAATCTTCCGTTGGCAGGATTAGGGATTTGATAAGTAATTCATCGTATAAATAACCATCCCAAATACCACTTAACATGTTAGTTAAATCGTTATATAATGGTTGGCTAGTTTCCAATAGGTAATCTTCTACCAATCTAATAGTAGTAGAGTGATATCTCATTAAAAAAGTATCAAATAATTCGTGTCGGTCAAATGTTTTATAGTTCATAGTTTATGGTTTTAATTAACTCTCATTTACAAAGTAAATATACAAAAAAAAGTTGGTATATCCTAACGATGTACCAACTTTCTTTAAATTATTTTGTTATATTTGTAACAATTTATGGTTTGTGAAATTGTAATAAATTTGGTAAATATAATTTTAAATTTTTTATTTTTTCGGATGCAAGTTTAACCGATACTCCATTAGAATATTTAACATCAGATTCACTTCCACTAATTCGCCACTTTAATTTAGTCCCGATATACAATGAACTACTTTGAATCATGTCAAATTGGGATATATCAACTTCTATTATACTCTCGTTAGGATTATTAAGTTTACGAACAAAATATCTAGTTATATAACCACGGGTATAATCAATATCTTTTGGAATTGGTATGCTGGCTTTAACTTTTAATGATTGGGTTTCTGATAAGTTAGTAGCCAGGCGAGTATATCTTTTTATATTATCCATTTTGTGTTAACTTATTTATTTCATCAGTTGATGTAACATCAGTATTTCGTAGAGATGCATCTACTTGAGTAACCCACATTCCTTCACTAACAGTTTGCTCTACATGCATGATTTGAAATAATTTAGTTTTATAGACATGTGGTAAATCAATTACTGAAAATATGTCACCAACTTTCAATCCACCTAACCCATGTAAGGTAAATGTCATTTTTATTGGCAAAAATCCAGGATTATTTTTTAAGTTTTTTTCTGCGGTGTCAAATTGACCATCTCCACATATATCGTATTCTTGAACTTGTGTTAATAGATTTGAATCGGAAAATGTTCCACAGAATACCATATCAAGTAGTCCAAGATTACTTTTTGCAGTTGTTGCTCTATTTGGAACTTTAAAAGTAGTTCTATCGAAAACCTTTGGAAATACTCCTGCTTTTGATAAAAAATAATCAAAATTAGCCTCATGTATTTCCTCAGTATCGTCTGTGGCAAAGATTGACATTAATGTAAGACCAGCTCCAGTTGCTATAAGACTAACATTATTAGTTGCATAACCAGCTGATACGAATGCAGTACCAGTTTCTCTTTTCTCGTCTTTTTCACTTTTATATTTAGGTTCATCATCAGATTCACCATCTTGGGTAGTTTTAGCTTGTAAACCCAATGAGTCTAAATATTGCATGATTGGGTCTGGTTTATTAGCAAATAATCCGGAAAAACTCTCACTCTTATCTTCAGGTGCAGTAGTAGTACCTATCGATTTTTTTCCAGCAGAAGCTTGAGCATTTCTTTTAGCCATTACTTGGTTTGCCATTGCACCAGTTACATCCACATTAAATGTAAATGAAGTAAATGGTGAATTCAATCCTCTTGATTGAAATTTCATTAAAGGTGTTCCAACTGATGGTGGTATTCCTGCAAAGTTAAAATCTACTACCTGTAATTCAAGTGGGCCTTTGGATGTTTCTTGTTTTTTATTATAATCATCACCAAATTCTTCTGGTTTTAAAAAATCACCATAAACTGGTTTCTTGGTTTCTTCTTTAGTTTTTACATTTTGACTTGGTCCTACTGTGCTTGGATAACTTTCATGTCTAATAGGAACTCTACCTCTTTCGCTTATCTGAAAATCCCAATACATGTTTACGGCAGAAGATATTCCATTTAATATATCAAGTGCAACATCTTTAGCTAAATAACCGTTTTTCTCCAAACATTCACAGAAAAAATCAAAGTTAATATAAAGATATTTTAAATATCCCCATTCATGTGCATTAGCCTTTCGAGAATATGCAGTATCATCAAATACACCTTGGTCTGGGTCATTTAATGCAATTTGAGATGGAAAGTATAACCAAGGTTCGGGAGTTTTATTAGTTTTAAAGTCTAACCCATTAACAGTTCGCATACCAGTTCCAAATTTTTTATATATGGATGTATTTTCATATTCATCAGTACCAAATCCGGCCTCTATTTCACTTTCAACTTGTTTCGAATCAGGTGGGAAAAATGATTCAAATAATCCAAAATCTGGTAAATTTTTGTTAGGTATATATAGTTTAGATTTATCTGTTGAAAATATATGTTTATGTGCTCTACATATAGTATTATCAATATTAATTCTATAATTAATAGTTTCATTAGAGGATTTACAAGGTGTTTTTAAAACTTGGATATCCATTGAAGTGGTGTGTAGTATTTCCCATGCTAAATCCATTCGGATGAATCTCTCATTTGATACTACCTGAGCATCAGTAACAATAGAACCAATAACTGCCGCATTGTTACCGTTTGGTCTATTTAGTAATTTAGTCTTACCATCTCCAATATCGTTAATAAGACCCTGTGATACTTCTTTATCCATATTGATAAAGTTAATAGGGTCTGCCCATTTTGGATTTGTAGACATCTGTTTTATACGAGTTATCTGCTTACCTCCTGGTAAATCATTATACATTTGCATGAATAATAAAGTACCAATTCTTTTATCTCGTTCAGCTGCAGATAAATCAGTTGGTAAAAATGGTTTACTTGATGCAACACCACCATTTTCATCTCTAATAACAACACCTTTATGTAATTGTAGATAAGATGGTATCTCACCTTGAGTTACTATTTCTACATTTAAGTTATAAGTTTCATCTTCACCATATTCAAACCCCCCACCAGCTACAACACCAAGAAATGCATCATAATGACCATTAGATTTTGACCGTTTTTCTTTTAGAACTGATAAATTTTGATAATCTATCATCTCACACACTGCATCATCTCGTAATGTAGCCATTGACCCATATGCATCTGGTGTATTCCAACCCCACTCTATTAATGCAAAAAATCTGGGTTCTAAGAAATATTTAGAAACAGTTTCCATTTGACCGAGTGTAAAACATTTAATTACGAAAGAACACTTACGAGTCAATCCTTGTGCACCATTCTTTACTGTAAGTCCTTCTATTACAGGAGATGGTCTATAACCTCTATCACTTGTATCTTCATTTACGATATTACCATTAAATTTACGGCCGATACTACCACCCGATGTGCTTGAACCATATCGTTTTGAGAAAGAATCATTATTTACATTAGATTCAATCACCAACCCACCATTCCATGCTGAAGAAATTCGTATCCATGGTGATAATTGAGAAACCATTAAATTATTACCAATACGTGATTGAATGGTAGATTGTATAGTTTTATCGATATTAGAGTATTGAGGGAATCCCATATTTTATTTTTAGAAATTTTTACTTATTTCTCTGTAATTTTCTGGTAATCGTAATGTAGTACCGTCTGTTAATGCAAATCCACTATCATGGATATTGTTAGCAGTAGCAATAATCCACCACAATGATGAATCACCATAAAATTGATGAGCAAGAGTGTCTAATCTATCACCCCCTTGAGTAACAATATATATATCATTATCAGATTTTGGTATATTTGGATAAATTCTTGAACGATAGACAATTCTACCATCATTTAATTTAACTTTTTCACTTTTATCGTATCTACTTGCCATAATTTTTAAAAAGTTTATCCTCTATTAGATTGTATTGCATTATCTATTGCTTTATCAAACGCTATGTCTGCATCTGACCTCTCAGTAAATGGTGCAGTTCTAAAACCCATATCCTCAATACTACCACCTTGGTCGATTTCATAATATACTTCAATATCTGAATTGTATAAAGATGAATATCCTGATTGTTTAATATAAATTTCTCCACTTGATCCTGGGGTATAACGAACACCCTCTTTAACAAATGCAGGTAATTTACTCACTGGTATATGTTCGGTTTTAATAGGAGATGGATGAGTAACTTGTAATCGAGTAAATGATTGTGATTGTGAAGTAGTCCATCCCTTTTTATTTTCAGTCTCCTTTGCTGCTTCTATTGGTGTTTTACCACCCAACGAGTCAGATATAGAAGATTGTGATTTTATAGGATTTTCAACATTATTTTGTGACTCTTTTGGTATTTGAGTTTTATCATTTTTGTTTACTTTTTTAGCCAATGCATTAATTCCACTTGTATCTTGTTTTTCAATAGTAGTAGTAGTTATTTTTATACCTCGTGGATTTACTGATTCAACTTTATCAGGAACTATTCTATCACGTGTACTACCTGCACCAACTCTTTCAACCGAATCATTAGTAAATTCAGTTATACCATTATTTTCATTTATAGCTTCTATTGCAGCCTTAGATTTTTTGTATCCATAAATACTGTCAATAACACTTTTATCTTCGATAAATTTAATAGTTATTGCTACATCTATAAATTTAGGTAAATACCCCATATTACCATTGGTTTCCCATGTGGTATTATCAGGTATTGTATTTGTGAGCGATTCGATGAATCCAACTTTTTCATAATAAATATCACCTAATCTGAATTTTATTATAGGTGGATTCATTAAGTTACCAGAAGTAAAGGTTGGATAGGTCATTTTAGTTAGTGTTTCTAATTTTTCCCAATTTTTACTTAATTCTACTGGTGATAAACAATATATTTTCAAGTTAAAAGAAGTACTTCGTTCAACCTGCGAATATGTATAGAATGGAAATGGATTTCCTAAAAACTTATGTGAACTCCATGATGGTGAAACATTTTCAGTAATACCAGTTAATGTACTTCTAAAAAGAGTTTGTTTTCCATCCAACTTTCCAATATTAAATGGAATTAAATCTTCTGCAATTACTTTTCCAGCTTCATTAAGTGCTCGACCATATTCATCAAGTTTATCATAATCTTCACTACCAAGATAATTTATAGAATCATATCCGTTTTGCAATTTATATTTGGTATCCAATGAAGATTTAGCAAGTCCAGTTTGTTTCTGGCCAGGTGTTAATCCAGCATATGGAGTAGATGAGTCAAAGTAATTTATTCGAGAATTAAACCCTTGTGCAGTTCCATCTGAGTTATTTCGTTTAAATGCATATTCACCAAGACCATTATATCCTTTTCCAAAAACACCACCAGTTTGTTTTCGTTTAGTTCCATATAATGGTGAAACTAACGATAAGTCCAATGTAGAATCTTCAAATTCTTCTTTGGATTTAATTAATTTTTTAGGTTTAGTAACATCACTATATGTTCTATTGTTACTTGTATAGTTTACTGAATAAGTTTTGCCATCAAGGCCACCCGTAGATTGTGCAGTTCCTGCGTTTTGACCTTCTCCAAATAGAGCACCTCGTAATTTATCTTTTGCAACACCAATACCACTACCAAGTGCTTGTTTACCAATTGTTTTAGGATTTCCTCCACCTGATTGTTTTAGGAACTTACCAACTAAACTACCATTTGGTCCATATCCATCTTTGGTAATTGGGGTTTGTGAATTAGCACTTTCTAGTTTTGAAGTAGTTATATCATCAGGAACTTTACTTGCACGTAATTCTATAATTTTATCAGCAACTGTACTTGGGATTAAACCAGATGGAATACCTAATTTATCGTTTACAAAATTTCTAGCTTTATTGATTTGAGTACCAATTAATCCACCACCAGCATCTCCACCATTAGCATTAGATTTCATAGTTTCTACCAATGGGGTACTTCTCAATGCAATACGAGTTGCCTCATTACCATAGATAAGAGGATTGTTTATCTCTACAAGTGATTTAATACGGATTCCCGTAGTTTCTTGTTCGATAAAGGTTTCCTTATCAGTCTTAACTTGTTTCTCTTGTGGAGACCCCTTAAATAGTTCCATTATTGTTGGCATACTTCTTACTCCTATGTGTTTTTAACTGCAGTTGTATTGACTATTGGTAATTTTTCTGCTTTTCTCTGTACATATGAAGTGAACTTTTCACCATCTATGTAAATATTTCGTGAAGCCTCGGTTGCCGATATTAAAAGTTCCATTTTATTTATCATATCAGTATGATACTTGGTAATTGATTCATTCTCTGGTGTAGATGTATTACTATCATCACCCGTGACACTATTTATCAAGAATCCTAAACCAGCACCGACAGCGGCTAATCCTATCATTGCAGGTAAAGCAGCCATTCCAGCTACAGCAATTATACCAAGTGATGCACCCAATGCAGAAAATGCGGCCGCCAATCCGAAGATACCAGGTATGATTGAAATCAAACCAGTTAATTGTTCACCCATTCCACCTAACATTGAAAACCCAGTTGCCATTTCTTGAATTGCTTTACCTAATATATAAATTGAGCCAGCAACTAATACCATGGCAGCTGCACCTAATAAAATACCAGTACCAACCACAGGATTTCCTATTAACATTCCCAAGCCGGCCATTGCAGCACCAATTATTAACATTCCGGCAGCAGCAACCCCTACATCGGCTAACCCCACGTCTTTAAATTCCTGTAAAGCCTTTCCTAATATATAAACTGAACCGGCAACTAATACCATAGCAGCTGCACCTTTAAGTACAGCACTCATATTAATTTTACCCAGAGATTGCATGATTCCACCTTTACCAGCTGGATTTGGCATTGGACCATTTTGAACTGGAGTCATATCATTTGCAGCACTCACGAAGGGGATACCTGTTTTAGCACCACCAGCTAATGGTTTACCCATCTTTTGAAACAAACCACCAACGAGTGGTGCTTGTCTACCCATTTGAGCAAATGAGCCTGCCATTTGTGCGGATGCCATTACTAAACTACCAGTAGTTTTTAATATACTACCCATAGGACCAGATGCAACACCTTTTAGAGTTTCATAAATCTGACTCCATTGAGATTGTTGTATAGAACCATCTTTATTTAGTTTATCCGAATTCATTGCCATTTTTTGGAACTCATCTACGGATACCCCTAATAATGCAGCAGTTTCTCTTTTAGCAAAAATATCCATTTGGTTAAATGCCTCAATTCCACCAAGTTCTTTTAAGGTTTCTTTTACAGCACCACCAATGTTTTGTTCGTACGCAAGAGCCCTTGCTCTGTTTAGATTTATATTCTTACCTAACATCGCACCAAGTTCTAATTCTTTTGTTATAGATGTTTCAAAATCTAAAAGAGAATCAGTAACAGTTGTAAGTGATGACATATTTACACCGAGTTTTCCTGCAGCAACTGCAGCCTCGGCAATATTCTTACCACCTTGTTTACCATATTCAGCAAAGGCCTTTGCAGAACCAGCAACATCTGCCATTACAGCTGATGGAACTAATCCATTTTGTTGAGCGAGTTCTTTGGTAGATTGAGCTAAATTCATAGCTACATCTTGAGAACCACCATTTAATCTTGAAAAGTTACCAAGTACTTTAGCAGACTCATCACCAGTAATACCCATATTAGTTGCCATTAAATTGGCATTAAATTGAGTTTTAAAGGTTACATCATTTAATCCACCCATCTCTTGTGAAAGAGATTTAGTAGTTGATGCTGCATCTTTAAATATAAATCCTAATGCAGTAGATGAGACGGTAGCACCACCAAGGTAACCACCCATTTCTCTAACATTTTGACCGAGAGCCTCTGCAGCATAACCTGCACCAATTAGAGCCGAACCGAATACTCCACCCACCGTGGATGTTAGTAAAGATGCAGTTTCTAATATACCACCAATGGTATCTTTAATACCGTCATATACTTTTAGTTGTTTGTCTAAGAATACTTGTTGTTTCTCAGTCATAGAAGAAATACCCTGAGATACTCGGTATTCATCTTCCATTATATTCTTTAATTCAGTTCCAGCAACACCAAGGCCTTTAAGACCTTTGAGTTGACCTTCAATTTGTCTTTCTAATTCACCTCGAGTAACTACATCTTCTGCAGATGTTTGTAATAATTCTTGGTTTAATGATGATATACTTTCAAGTGTATTACGAGTATTTTCACTCATTCTACCACCATTTGCAAGTATATCTATTTTGGCACGTTCATGATTTACCAAAGATGCTTGAATACCAGTCAATCCTTTTAATGATTTTTCTTGTTGCATTAAAACACCAATGGTTTCCGAAGCTTCTCTTTTGGCATCAGCAAGTTGGCCTCGAATTTCTTTTACAAGTTCAACTTGTTCTTTGAAATCCTTATTTTTTCTAGCCTCTATTTTAGCTGAAGCTTCGGATAACCCCTTTTGAGTCATCAATTCTTTAGTTTTTTCCGCGAGAATTTTTCTAGCCTCTTTCTCGTATCCGAGTGCCTGTTTAAGTAATTCGTTTGTTTCTTTTTGAGAAGCCATTAATTATCTATCCCTCTAAATCTTTTAGCATTCTATCAAGTTCTTTTGATGCTCGTTCTATTTCAGACATCTTTTGAACTATTTTAGGTGGAACTGATTTATTCTTCTTTGCTGCTTGTATTGCTCTATTGGTTGCATTACCTTTTAACCCATCAAAGAATGCATCGGAGAACTTTTTAGTTGCACCGAATAACCCCTCATTTACTTTTTCTTTTGACATATGTACTTTCTCCTTTATACAATTATTCTTATATAAATATAAGGTATAAAAAAAGTGAGGAAATTTACTTCCTCACTCTTACTGATGGGCCGTTTGATGAACCCTTTTTATTTACTTTATCAACTTCTTGTTTTTCTTTTTTCTTGGAATCTACTAACTTTTTAAAATAAAAACGTCTCCAGTGTATTGGCATGGTATAAACCTCTGACCAAGTGAAGCCGTTACCATAGTTAACCATTTCCCAAAGTTGATTATGAAGTTGTAGAGAGTAATCATTCGGTAGGGTAAAAAAACCCAACCCCGAAGGGTATATCAAGTGCCTCCGTCTCACCTGTTAATTCTGATGTGAATTCATATGTTAAATCCAAATCAGGAGATATATTCTTTACATAATCTCTAAAAGAACGTGAATCTCTTGCTAATAAACTATTTTTAACAAAGTTATTGATATAACCTCGTTCTTGGTTACCATCAATTTCTTGAATCATATATCTTAAACGAGTTGATACTTCTTGAGATACACCCTCACCTTTTGTTAAACGATTCAATGCAGCTATTTCAGCATTAATATCAATTTCATCTTTGTGAGTTAGAAATTTAAATTTAATTTTCTTTTTTGCTATGGGTAATTCAAATTCATATCTATTTTCTCTGTTTAATAGACTATCATCAACCTCTTTAGTTTGTACTTTAGATAAATCAATAACTACTTTTTGAGGAGATAAGGTGAATGGGTCTGTTACCTCTACATTATACTCAGCACCATATCCTAAAATACGAGTTGCAAGTAAGATTGCGTTCTTATCACCAATATGAATATCGTTTATATTGACTCCTTCTGCAACTACAACAGATTCAAATAACTTATCCAACACCACCCCCTTTCTTATCAAATTTTGGGAAGCAAGTATATCCTCTTCACGAGCAGTCATATACTTAATCTCCACCGAACCCTTTGATAATGGGTTTGATTCTGGATATAGTAATCCTTTTGAAGGAAGTGTAATTACTTCCGTTGGAAAATCATAATTTGCCATAAACTTTTATTTAATTTGTTTGTATATAAATATATAATTTCAAAAAAGTTGAAAAAAAAAGAGTTCTCAACAAGAGAACTCTTTTCCGTATAGTAAAATGGAGTATTGTATTAGTATTCTAAAATTGCGTAATCGTAAGATAATGTTAGAGTGATTTCAGAAACATCATTTGAATCCCATGCAACATCACCGAAGTTTGCTGATTGGATGAATGCTCCTTTAATTTTCCAATTTTCAATTTTATCACCAACTGGTCCTAGCATAAAGATATCAACATCTTTCTTGTAGAAATCTGCATATCCATCACGTCCTGTTAATGATTCATGTGATAGTCTTACCCATTCCATTACTTGTTGTGCTCCACTTGGAACAATTGGGTCAAATAATGTAATTTCAATATCTTGCCACTCACCTTTACCTTTTAACTGTCTTTTAACGTTAATATGGTCAAGGGTAACCTTTTCAAATGTAATTGAAGGTCTGTTAGCTGCCTTGATAAGATATGATTGAATACCATCGATTTCCATGATGAATCTATTCTTCATCTTTGGTTCGAAATTGGTGTAGAACATATCGTTAAATTCTAATACTTCTGCCATTTTGTTTATTCTCCTATTATACTAATAAATATAGTTTT
>Ga0209555_10003033_pt1 | contig 11493 bp, 8 predicted proteins | sample SaaInl85LU_5_DNA_FD_184643 | JGI IMG/M metagenome (GOLD analysis project Ga0209555, IMG submission 184643) | Marine microbial communities from expanding oxygen minimum zones in the Saanich Inlet - ESP_85LU_5_DNA (SPAdes) (version 2) | ecosystem: Environmental > Aquatic > Marine > Intertidal zone... | reverse complement strand
TATGTCTTTATTCCCATTGGTAGAAAAAGATGTACTTAAAACTTCTCTTCCTAATAAATTAAATAACTTAAAACTTGAACTACCTTGAGCTAATCCTGAAATTCTTAAATTGTTAGCATTCGTTTTATAAATACGAATTGAATTTAAATCTATACTATCAATACTTAGAGCACTACTAGATTTTGTGTGTAAATAAAAACGCCCTACACCATCTAGTTTCTCAGTTGTTTTTATTTTGTATTCTGAGTTAGCATCATCTAATTTTGTAAAGGTATTTTCAATTCTATCTTCTAAATAAACATTAATACCTGTTGGTAAATTTGAGGTTTCAGTTGAAAATATAATTTCTTTGTTAGCTTCAGCAATAACCCCAACAGGAATTACAATGTTTTCATAATCTGAAGGTGGTAAAGATTGAATACCTAATTTTCTTCCAGTTCCATTTTCAGCTACTTCTGTATACACTACAAATTCATGAGAAGCACCTCCAAATATAGAGCTGTCATAACCGTTATCAAAGCTTTTTGTAGTCCCTGAAATATAATAAATCTCAGACTTTTTACTAATTGCTTCGCTTGTTAGTGAAAGTTTAATTTCAGGTCTAACATTTTTTTGGAAAGTTGCACCAGTTCCATGAGATTGCATAGATTCTGTTATATTAAAAGTACTGGAATTATTTTTTTTCTTAACAAAAAACCCTTGAACAGGAGCTATGTGAAAAGAATTTGAAGCATTATTTTTTGTATCGTAAGATTCAGTAGATGCATTCCATAACCAAATTGTTGCTTCAGCTAACTCATCAGTGTTTATTGTTAAGATATTATTATTACTATCTGCATTTGTGTTTGCAGCTATGTAAGACGGATACGGATTACCCAATAAGACAAAAGTTCCTACTCCAGCTTGACTTTCCGCAGCAACATCATCAGTTTTTAAAGTACCGGTAAAAGGTAAATTACCAGAAGTATCTTTTTTAACAGCATAACCAATACCAGAGACGAAAGGACTAGCATAGTTGTATGTCCAAGTACCCTCGAAGTACGTCCCAATTGCTTCTTGTCCACTTGCATTTTCAGAAATATCTCCAGTATTAATTAAGAGATCAAAAGCATCTTCTCCATCAACAGGTGAAGAAATTAAATACCAATTGTTAGAAGCTAGATTTCTGTTATAAGTAATAGTTCCTGTAAAGTCATTTTGTACTAGTAAACTAGTTCCTGAAGCCATGGTAACTGTATTTACAGTTACTGCACCAGAGGCTGTTGGGTAATTGGTTAAACCAGAAGGTATTTCCACATTAGCATCAGTAGAAGGTACAGAACCAGTTGACCAATTGTCTGCTGTTGCCCAATCATTGTTTATATTTCCATTCCAAGTAATATCAATTTGAGCTATTAAAGATAAACTTAAAAAGTAAAATAAAATAAACTGAATTGTAATTTTTTGTTTCATGCTCTAATATTTAAAATATAAATAGTTGTAATTAAAATGGATTTTGTCGTAGCAAATTTAAGGAAAAAAAGTCATTTTTTTTTAATATACTTCATGTACACTAGTTTAAAGAAAGTAGCAACTGCGGATAATAGAACAAAAAACAAAATTTCTAAAGTAAATCAATAAAAATGTCTTTGGCAAACAATAAAACTAATGAACTCTGGAGTAGTTTTATGCCTAAAAAAAGATTACAAATACAGTTTTTAATAAATTGTTAAGCAACTAAAGAACAGAATGTTTTGAACGAAGTAGAAGAAGGATTAATGATTTGATCCTTTTTAATTATGCATTTTACTACCATTTCCAAAAGGGTTCGCTTTGCTTATTTAAACACTATTAAATCCATTCAAAAGAATTTAATTGAATAGCGCCTTTTCAATTAGTTTAAACTCATATTATTAAAGATATAGTATATATTTGTGTTTAAATTTATTGAGAAAGTATCTCAAAAATTATTTTTAGATCAATTAAATATTTTTTTACAAAATTACACCTCATCATAAATCATTAAAATGAAAAAAAAACTAGTATTAGTCATAATAATTCTACTTTTCAATTCAGGATTTTCTCAAGAATTAAAAAAAGAAAATTATGAAGTAGTAAAATTATTTATTGAAAAGATTAAAAAAAATAATATTAAGGAGTTAGGATTTCAAATTAGATATCCATTGAAAAGAGAATATCCAGTATCAAACATTCGTAATAAAGAGGAATTTGAAAAAAGATATAATGAGGTTTTTGATGATAGTTTGAAAACAAAAATAATTTCGTCAAATATTAATACGGACTGGTCAACTGTTGGATGGAGAAAAATAATGTTTAATAATGGTATCTTATGGCTTGATTATGACGGACGATTACTATCGATAAACTATGAATCAAATTTAGAGAGAGATAGAAGGTTTAAAATAATTGAACAAGACAAAAATTTAATTCACGAAAGTTTAAAAGATTTTAATGAACCTATTCATTACATTAAAACAAAAAAAACTAAAATAAGAATAGATAGAATGCATAACGGGAAATATAGATATTCTTCTTGGTCTATTAATTCTAAAATTAGCGATAAACCTGATATAACAATAAAGAATGGAGTTTGGAGCCCAGAAGGTAGTGGGGGAAATCAAAGATATAAATTTACCAATGGTAACTATCAATATTACTGTTTCATAAATATCTTAGGTGCAGATGATAGCTCCTCAGCTGAATTAATAATTCATAAAAATGAAAAAGAAATACTAAAAGAATTAGGGCAAATTATAAGAAAATAAATATGTATTACATTTTATTATGAGTAATAGCTTGATAATCTTTAAATTTTAGTATTCGAATTACACTTAAACTGCGTAATATATTAACAGGGAAGTTTTACAAAGTCTACTACTAATGATATAATTTACCGTCAGCAATAATTAAAAATGAAATACTTAAAGAAAATTTTAATAGCTATAGTTGTAGCATCAACTATAACTTTATGCGCATGTAAGAAAAAAAATATAGAAAAGAATTTAGAAAAAATTGAAAATAATACTTTTTTAAGCACAGAAAACCTTAGATCGAAGAACCAAAAAATTAGATTTCAAAAAACCTTATCCCTACAAAACATTACATTTTATATAGAAACTTTTAGAAATAAGTCTATTAATCAATTAACGATTAAACCTAAAGGATTGGAAATAAATAATGAAAAAATTATTCTTGAATTAGAAGGAAAAGTTACCAATGCTGAAATTGAAGATTTAAATTCAGATGGGTTTCCTGAAATCTTAATTTATACAGTTTCTATAGGTAGTGGTAGTTATGGGAATGTAATTGGGTATTCAGTAAATAATGGAAAGTCTATAAGTCAAATTTACTTCCCTGAAATATCTGAAAATAAGACAGCAGAGATCGGATATATGGGACACGATGAATTTACAATTATAGAAACAAGTTTAGCAAGAAGGTTCCCTATTTACAAAGAGGGAGATACTAATAATAACCCAACGGGAGGTACTCGCCAAATAGAATACAAACTAAAAGATGGCGAAGCATCTAAATTATTTGTAATAAATAAAATTAGTGAATATTAATAGTGAATTTTTAAAAACAAACGAGGTTCCTATAATATATTAAAACCAAATTATTCCAGTTTCAAATTAGGAGGTGTTCAAGTTAGAGGGAAGAACGATGCTACCTTTCAGATGATCTACATGGTGATCATTCTCTTTGTTAATTTCATTAAAGTATTTTGGTATGCTTCTATCTCCATTTTATGGTTTGGTTTTTTATCAATTAAATGGATTTTAGATTTCACAAGTGGGTTTTTTAAAGGTGTTAGTGAAGTTGATTAACGTTACTAATAACTTTAGTCTACACATTAAAATACCCTTGATCAACAATATGTTTGGTTCTATCCTCTCCTCTATCTCTGATATATTTTAAAAACTCTCTTTCAGATTTATGACCAGAAAAATGCATGATATATAACGATGACATTCCCTTTTTGTAATTATTGGTACAGAAACTTCGACAACCAGTGTGTGTTTCAATCATCTCCCATTTGAGTTTATTTCTCTTCAACAACTTCCCTCCTTTGGTAATCTCTGTTTTTATAACCTCGTTAAATCCTAATATCCTTCCTACAATCTTAATGTTTTCATTAATATCCGTGTCATGAAGATATGGTGGGGTTCATTGTTGTATCGGGACATAATCCCGTATCTCCAATGTGATTGGACAATCCACAATGTTCTTGGTTTTACGTTGTTTGATTCTAAAACATTCCAACCCATTTATATCAATAATATTTTCTGAGGTAATTCCATTGTAATCACTAACTCGTTGACCGGTATAACATCCCATTAAAAATTTATCTCTTGCCAATTCCATCCTTTTATTAAAGGACAAGTCTAATTTCAATATTTGATTTATTTCATCTTCATTCAAATAAATTGCTGTGGTTTCTTCCGTTGATACTTTAAAATATTTTAGTAGAGGATTCGATATCAATCCTTGATTCTTGGCTTCAATCACAAACATTTTAAGGTTTTTAAAGTGTTTTGATATTGTGTTTAGAGCCAAGTTCTGATGAACCTCTAAAAACTGTCTAAAATCATCTAAAAAGGGTTTATCAAATGAACTAAAGTCAACTCTAACTTTTCTTAATCGTTTATATTTCTTTAATTTCGTTAAAGATCCTTTGTACAAGGTATAGGATAACTGTGCAATTTGATCTTTTTTTTGATTCAAATAATTTTCAGAAAACGTAAGAAAATCAACAGGAACTATTTCTTCTCTCTCTACAGGTTCTATTTTACCTGTTATGATATCTAACGTTTCTCTTATAAGTTCTTTTGTTATTACTCTTTCTTCATCTATATATCGACTATAAGTGTTCATTAATTCAGTTTCTAACTTATTTAAATAGTTATTGACCGTATTAGAATTAATAACTCTTGATTTATTGGTTTTAACGCGTTGTTTTTGATAATCCCAGTCCGCATAAGAAACGGTATAACCAGTTGAATAACTTACTCGTTTGTCTGCACCTCCAAAAGAGAACCACAATAAAATTAAACTTTCTTGGTTTCTATTTTCTGACAAATACTTCTTTGATTTTTTTAAACTAAATCGAACCGCCGATTTTGTTGACCTTAACACCTTATACATCTTTCTCTAATTTAATGATCTTGGCTAAGATAAGGCAAGAATATGGGTTGCTCGAGAGGTTGCTCGGCAAGTTTAAATCATTGTTATTTCTTTTGATTTCTTTTTACTTTATTATAATATTATAACCATTATACTACTGATTAACAATTACTTATATTAAATTGTAGTAAAATGAGGTAAACCTAAAATTCACCTGGAGGTACCACAAAATTATCCCGTAACTCATTTATAAACAATGATTTACGGGTTTTTTGGTTTTTGGGGTTGCTCGAGAGGTTGCTCGGGAGGTATAAAAAGGTTACCGAAAAGGGGTTATATTTTAAGTAAAGTTACTGGTGAGTTAAGTGAAAGTCTATTAACATAAAAAAGAAAACCTCCCTTAAAATTAAAGGAGGTTTGGTAAACTAATCGATAGAATTTTAAAAATCTTAAAATCCTTGTTGCAGATGTCTTTTATAGTTACGATAATTATCTAAAACCCTTTAACAAAACAAATTATCATAAGAATTATTTTATTGATCTTTCCGCAACTGGACTACCTACTAAATTTGGTACTATTTTTTATGCTACTTTTTGATTGTTATTAATTTTCAGTTCTAGTTCAAATTCAGCTGGAGATTTATAATCTAAAGCAGAATGCATTCTTAATATATTGTACCAGTTTATATACTCTTCAATAACTTTATAAGCTACTAAATAAGATTTAAAGTTATATCTATTTGTGCATTCATACTTTAAAGTTTTAAAGAAGCTTTCTGCCACTGCGTTATCCCAACAATTTCCTTTTCTACTCATAGATTGTGTTATTTTAGAGGAATAAGACAATAAGCTTGTCATTTTATTTGACGCATACTGTCCACCTCTGTCAGAATGAAAAATATGATTATCGGTAATATTTCTTTCCTTCCTAGCTATTATCCAAGCTTTATAAACCGTGTTTTCTGTAGTCATATCATCACTTAAAACCCAAGCTACTATTTTTCTATCTGCTAAATCTAGAATGGTCGTTACATAGTTCCATTGGTTTGCTACTTTTATATAAGTGATATCTGAGACCCATTTTTCACCAATTTGTAAGCTTGTAAAATCTCTATTTAATACATTTTGAGCTATTGGAAAACAATGATTAGAATCTGTGGTACTTACCCTAAACTTTTTGCTTAAAACGCTTTTTAAACCTAATTCTTTCATCAAAATAGCTACATAAGATCTTGAATAATAAAGTCCTTCTTTTTCTAATGCTTTTTGAATACGTATACTACCGTAAATTTCTTTGTTTAAATGAAAGAGCTTTTTAATTCTCATTTTTAAATATACCAATGCTGATTTTTGTTTTTTAATATCTTTGGTTCTAAGCCAAGTATAATAGCTATTTTTACTAACTCGCATACATCTACACATCTTTTCAACAGGAAATTCATTCTTATAAGATTTTATAAAATGATACCTTACCTGTCGCTCTTGGAAAAGATGCTTACCGCCTTTTTTAAAATGTCTCTTTCTAGTTTTACTTCTTTTAGCTCCTTCTCCAAAGCTTTTAACTTTAAGATAAATTCAGGTTTTTCTGGAGTTAATCCTTTAACTTTTGAATACTGCTTTTTCCACCTATTTATAGAAGCCAAACTAACCCCATATTCAACAGATAAATCTAAAACAGTCTTTCCAGATTCTAATAGCGATACAATGGTTTGTTTAAATTCTGTGTCGTAAATCTTTTTACCCATAATACAAATGTAATTTAATCACATAAATTCGTACCAACAAAACTAGACATTCCAAACCTCAAAGACTAGTGCTTTGATATTGATGATTAAAAGCTTTAAAAATGCATTTATTTGTTTGAACCTTTTTCTTGAAAATTATATAACATTTATATTTGTTACTGTTTGATTAAAAATTCAGTTCTTCTATTTTGGTTGTGTTGTTTTTCTGTACACTTTCTATTTGCAATACATCCATTGATAGGATTACTTTCTCCTTGTCCTTTGGTAGTCATTCTATCTGATGAGATTCCATTTTCTACCAACCATTTTTTAGCTAAGTTTGCTCTTTTCTCAGAGAGAAGTTGATTGTAGCTTTTAGGGCCTCTTCTATCGGTATGACCAACAATTTCTATCGCTATTGATGGATATTTTTTCATAATTGCCGCTACTTTTCCTAGTTCAATAGCAGACTCATTTGTGATTTTTGACTTATCAAAATCAAAGTAAATAGGTGCTAAATTTAAAATTTCTCTTAGATCTACAGGCGCTGGTGGTGGCGTTTTCTCTGTAAGCATTATGGTAATTGTATCCTTGCCTTCATATTTAATTGTCGTGGTTAAAGGCTCATAATTATCATTACTTACCTCTAATGTGTATTCTTTTGAGATATCAATATCTAAAAGTGGTAGCTTTTGACCTACAAGTGCTATAGGTTTAGCTTGGATAGTTTTATTCCCTGTAAATAAAACCTTAGTAGCTCCTACTAAAGGTGTTTCTTTATTAGATTTGAAAATTAAGGTAATGTCTTGCACCTCTGGCAGCTTTAATCCTTTAAATTGATAAATGTCATCATTTCCGACACTTTCTTCTTCACGGTTGGAGGTTAAATAACCATTTCCTTGAGCTGCTTTATATATCAATCCAAAATCATCAGAAACGCTATTTATCGGTGCGCTAAAGCTGTATATTCGTTTGGTGTTGCTATTTAAGTTTACATAATACAAATCTAAGCCTCCTAATCCTTCTCTGTAATCAGATGCAAAAATCAATACATTATCCGAACTTATAAAAGGAAAGGTATCTCTTCCTTTTGTGTTTATATTTAACCCTAAATTCTCTGGATTGCCAAAAGTATTCTCTTTGATAGAGACTCTATATAAATCAGATTCACCTTGTGTTCCTGGCATATCCGAAGAGAAATATAAGTAATCTTCTTCAGGGCTTAAGGCAGGGTGTGCACAACTAAAATCGTTGCTATTAAAAGGCAGTTCTTCTACGTTATCCCACTTTCTACCATTGAATGTAGCTTTGTATATTTTTAACAAAACATTGTTTAATGAACCTGATACTACTTTCAATGAGTTGTGGTTGTTTCTAGTAAAGTACATGGTTGTTCCATCTTTAGTAAAAACTGCAGAGGATTCATTATAATATTTATTAATACTTCCTTTCAACTTTTCTACACCACTCAAAGAGTCTTGATTTATAATCTGACTTTTGTAAAGATTGGTATATGCTTGGTTATTCCAAGTTGATTTTTTTGTAAAGAGGTTTTTGGTTGATCTGTTGCTTGTGAAAACCAATTCATTATCGCCTAAGTAAGCTGCTTTATAATCTAAGTATTTACCATTAATCGATGCGTTTTTTAAGATAACTGGTGTGGATGTTACCTTTGAGTTTAAAAATATTCCTTGGTTTGTAGGTATTACTTGTTTTTCATTTGGGTATACATCAAGCATTTTTTTATACCAATTATCTGCTTGTTTGTATGCACCTTGGCTTCTAAGTACGTTAATGTACTTATAATAGGTGTTTACTGGTATATCCTGAGTCCTTTTAAATAATGAGTCATAACTAGACTTCGCTAAGTCATAATTTGATTGGTAGTAATATGAATTACCTAAGTTTTCAAATACGGAAACTGAACCAAAACCATCGTTTACCAAATTGGTGTAAAGATTGATTGCTTCAGTATAAGACATACTGTTATATTTTTTGTCAGCTTTTGATATTTTTCCTTGCTGAGCATAAAATGAAGTACTGATAAATAGTGAAAGTATCGCTATATAAAAAGAATGTAATCTCATAAGTTTATGTGTTATATATTAAAAGAATCTTGGCGCTTTTACATTATTATTCCTAAATACCTCGAAGCGTAAGAAAACTTCATGTGAACCTGAGTTGTAGGTAGATAACGAATTGGTGTCAAAATCATAACCATAGCCTAAAAACCAATTTCTATTGATTTGAAAGCCTGCTAAAAAGCTAACAGCAGCGTCTAACCTATAGGAAGCACCTAGAGTAAATTTTTCATACATCTGAAAATTTGCAGAGACATCTACTTGTAATGGAGCTCCTGAGACAAACTTTGTCAATATTGCTGGCTTAAATAAAACTTCTCTACTTAAATCAAAAATATATCCCGCTGTTAAATGATAATGCAACCTTTCTTTAGAAACTGAACTTACAGATGAATTTAAATCTTTATTAATGTGTCTTGTTTCTAATAGATTTGGAATAGAAAAACCTAAGTAGTTTCTATCCGAATACCAAAATAACCCAACTCCAATATTTGGAGAAATTCGATTATTGATATTACTCTGCGCCAATACATCTCCTGGGTTAAAGATATTCAACTTCATAAAATCAATGTTTAACATATGTGCACTGGCACGCAAACCAAAGGCTAATTTGTATTCATAGGAAGTATTGATCGTATAAGAAATATCTAGTGAAATTAGATTTTCTTGAACTGGTCCTATAGCATCATTTAAAAAACTTAATCCAAAACCTAGTTTCGAAGATCCTATTGGGCTGTGATATGAAAATGCATTTGTCGAAGGTGCTCCATCTAAACCAACCCATTGTGAACGTTGTGATAAATAGATACTACTTGTTCCTCTAGAACCTGCATATGCAGGGTTAAAACTCAAGGTGTTGTACATATAGTTACTAAACTGAGCGTCCTGCTGTGCATAACTGAATTCAACCAGAACTAAAGTAACAAAAACAACAAAGAATTTTTTCATTTTGCTTGTATTCAAACTATTATTATTCATCTTTTTCTTTATTATTTAGTTAAGTATAAATATCCATTACGCTCCTTCATTTTTCCATTAACCTTGTAATTCAATATATAAAAATAGGTTCCTGTTGGTAACGAGGTAGAACGCTTTATAGTTGCTCGTCCATCAGACTCTCCAAGGAAGTACTTACCATTCTGTCCATATCCAGAAACATCATAAACCTTAACTCCCCAACGATTATAAATCTCTAAGGTATTCTCAGGATATAATTCAATATTACGAATCACAAATATATCATTGTCTCCATCTCCATTTGGCGTTAATAAATTGAAAACCTCTAAATTGTCTTCAATCGGTGTTGTGTAGTTATTAAATTCTAAATAATCTAAAACTCCATCACCATCTGAATCTATAGGGTTATTCACATCTGGACCAATTTCATCTCCATTATTCAGACCATCTCCATCACAATCTGCATCTAAATACTCTTGACTTACTGAAAGGGTGATATTTGAAGGGTTTGAAGAACATAAATCTAATCCACCTGTTCCATCTGTTTTCTCAGTACCATCAATAACTCCGTCTCCATCAGTATCTGGGTTCAGTGGATCTGTTCCATCACTTAATTCATCTAAATTAGTAACACCATCGTTATCACAATCTGAATTATTCCAAACAGAACTAGTTGTGAATGTCTGACTTGATTGAATGAAATTACACGGATCTGTTGGGTCAGTACCATCGTCCTCTTCTATATCATCCGCAACTCCATCGCCATCACTATCAATTCTAATAATACTAAAAATAGCATCTGTCTGAATATCTAAAGTATAATTGTCTCCAGCACTTAAAGTACCTGGTGTAATTGTATAATCTCCAACTGCCTCTCCTGAGACTCTAGATAGAGAACCTGTAAAAACATCTGAACCAAAAAGTATAGGATCTGCTGTAAATACCAAAACAGGATCTTGTGCTCCATAATCTTTCTGTTGATCTGCGATCAGGATACTTATAACTTTTGGAACAATGTTAAAACTTAACTCTATTTGTCCTGAGTAATTACCGATTCCTGTTGTGGTAATCGTTACTTCTCCTACATTTGTATTCGCTGCATAACTCAATTCGTAATCTATATCTTTAACAAGATCTATTGTGCCATCCTTAACCACTGGACTTGGAGTTTGTCCTAAGCCTGAGTATACCAAGTCAGTTATCGGAGCTACTGTAATGTCAGTATCCGTAATCGACTTACTAGTAATGCTAAAGTCTGCTGTTACAAAACTTATGTCATAATTACTATCAACAGCATCTGAAGGTGTAATGGTATAGGTTCCTACATCTTCTCCTGTTGCTCTTGCAATGCTAACTCCTGTATCTAAATCTGACTCTTCATCTCCATTCACAAATCCAGTGATGGTGTAAGTTAATGTCGGATCAGTAGCTCCATATACTTTCGTTTGATCTGAATCTGACGTTACTGTTAATGCAGCTTTAGTAATGCTAAAGTCTGCTGTTACAAAACTTATGTCATAATTACTATCAACAGCATCTGAAGGTGTAATGGTATAGGTTCCTACATCTTCTCCTGTTGCTCTTGCAATGCTAACTCCTGTATCTAA
>Ga0209555_10003017_pt1 | contig 11525 bp, 16 predicted proteins | sample SaaInl85LU_5_DNA_FD_184643 | JGI IMG/M metagenome (GOLD analysis project Ga0209555, IMG submission 184643) | Marine microbial communities from expanding oxygen minimum zones in the Saanich Inlet - ESP_85LU_5_DNA (SPAdes) (version 2) | ecosystem: Environmental > Aquatic > Marine > Intertidal... | reverse complement strand
AGAACACTGAATAATGATTTCACTAAAACTAATATAAAGTTCTTGACAATTGAGGATAGTTTTGATAGTATATTCTTGAGTACATGTAATGAATACTTTACAAGTAACGGTAGCCAGAGAAAAGTAGACATTAAGCGATTATTTATTATGTTCGTAAGCAGAATAAAAGTTAGTAGATGGGCGAATCGTTGTTTAACAGATGAACAAAAACTATATATAGGCGATATCAATAAATTCGACAGTGATTGTATTAGATGTTATGGTAATGTAAATCAAGCTAAGTTCGATTCACACTTTAAAGAATTTCAAGAAAAAAAACTAACAATTTTACAAAAGTTAAGCAATCGCACACTTAATAATATTAAATCTACACCAGGCTATTATAAAAATTTTACAACCCACTTTGAAAAGCAATATGACGATTTATTTAATGAATAAAAATAGAACAAGAACAAGAACACTACTAGATAAGCTACGAGTTATCAGAGGTGAGATTAGAGACAGACGTAAATTCTTCTCTGACTTTGACAATAAAGAGTTTCTAAAGTGGACTCCTGTTTCCAAAGATGGTATTATGTTTGAAAAAGAACTTGTACCAGGTAGCGGCATGTTAATTGAATTAATTGACTGGTGTAATAGTAATTGCGAAGGATACTATGTAGCACATCGAGGCGACATATATTTTGAATATGAAGATGATGCAGCAATGTTTATAATGGTATGGAAATGAAAACTCAAACAGATATTGATATTGATGTATTGAACCGTGATGTAGTTTTAGAAAAACTGCAACATATTCCTGCAAGTATCAATAAGAATGGGGTTTACACTAAGCATAATAGTGGGGTGTACGTACATGACATACCACATGATCCTGCATCCAATCTAGCAAGCATTGAGTATAAAGAAGCAGAAGAACGCGGCTATTTCAAATTAGATTTTCTTAATAACTCACTATACAATGGGGTACGTGATGAAGAACATCTAATCATGTTAATGGAACGTGAACCTGTTTGGGATCTATTTCAACATCCAGAGGTTGTAGAGAATTTAGCACACGTTTCAAATCATATTGATGTATTGCACATTTTAAAGCCACAGAGTGTTATGGAACTTGCAGAGGTACTGGCTATTATTCGTCCAGCAAAAAGACATTTGCTGAATGAAACAAAAGAAGCAATCAAAGCAGAAGTATGGACTAAACCTTCAGGTGATGCTTACTATTTTAAAAAAGCACACGCTGTTGCGTATGCAGTAAGTATCGTGGTTCAGCTTAATCTATTTTGCGAACAAGTTGCACAGAGCGGCGCTTAATACGTTTTTGAATAATATTATTCAATGACGTTTCAGGTCCCCACATAATCTGTACATCTTTAGAATTCATATTTGTAATCCAGTTTTTATAAACTGAAATCTGTGAACCTAAAAACAAGTTGATAGGTATAAGTCTATTTGACTCCCACCACCATTGTTCGCCCAGTTCAATAAACTCTCTTCGTAATTCTGGAGTTGGTATATCTTCGAAATTATACATAGAGGTAATAACATTGTCGGTATTAATTAAAATACCTATGTACTCACGATATTCTTTTTTACCGTAGCGTACACATGAGAAGAACGGATAGTTCTCCTGCATCCATTTTACCTTTTCATCATCAATCATAATTATATTTATGCAAAAAAATTTAGTGCTCCTGGGAGATAAATACAACTATGATTAATTATAATGTATTTCAATATGAGCGAGAAATCGAAGTAGTGTGTTTGGACGGGAACAACACCACTACTATGAACAACTACCTAGGAAACATGCCAATGTATGACGGACAACACAAACTACACAAGGGTATAGATAATACTCTTCGTTTCAAGATTAAAGACACCGATAGAAAACCAATCGACTTGACTGGAAAAACAGTTATCTGGAAGATGTATGATCGTGAAAGTCGTGAGAATGTATTGTTCAGATATTTGACTATTGAAAATGCAGAGAAAGGCATGTGTTCCCTAGTACTTTATGCCGCAGACCACATAATGCTGCCAGAAGGCTTCTATCAGTTCGCAATGTATACTGTAGAAAACGGCGTAGAACAAATCATCTATACAGATGTGAATGACAATGCTAAAGGCACTATTGAAGTATTAGATGATGTTTATCCAGAGTTTGAGGATTCACAAGAAACAACTACATTTTATGATGATGGACAAAAGTACGTAACAACTGTATTCGACGGTAGTGGTAATACAATTAAGTCACGTTCACTTCATACATTTGCACTATACTTTGATGGGTTTACTGGAGATATTTCTATTCAAGGTGATCTATCAGTTCAACCGTCTACTAATGATAATGACTGGTTCGATTTAACACCAGACTTGATGTATGATTCTAATATTCGTATTAATAATGAAACTGGTGTGCAGGGGTACGTTGTACAAGCAAATGTAAACTGGATCAGAATTTCATATACTAAAACTTCTGGTGAACTTACAAAAGTACTTTTGCGCAATTAATACTTGACAATATAACGAATCGTGTTATCTTTATTATGTAATCAATAATAAGGATGTCAAAATGCTACGCAATCAAAAACCTGCTTATATCGTAACTCAACCTGCTCTTACATCACTTCATACATCAAAAATTTTAACATTAGAAGAATTCAACGAAGCGCAGTGTGTGTGGGGAGAGTATGCATTCGCTTACGATAGATACAATGAAGAACTGTATTCAAAATTGTTTAGTGAATATGTAATGAGCGATGAATTCAAAAATCGTGACTTTATAATTGAGCGTTTAAACAAACCTGACTATATCAAAGCACACAAAAAATTCTACGAACAAATGATGCAACGTGAAGATAATTGGTACGAAATTGCTTGACAAATATAACGAATCACGTTATATTAATTAAGTAATCAGAGAGAGGTACTATCATGTATAACGTAATGATCTTAAAGAATGAGAAAACAAAGACTGCGTATGTTCGTACAAACAAGAAACCTATGTCGCTAAATGAACTTGAGTACTTGAAAACAAAGTACTTGTCAACTCAGAAGCGCCTAGAGAACAACACGCTAACTTCATTCATCACTGATAACTACAATGATTTGACACAAGAAGTAATTGCTGTCGATACCGATGTAGACGAAGAAGCTAAAGCAGTTAAAGCATCTGAAATGACAAAACTAGCAGCATCTTCTTACACTCTCGCTAACGTAAACTTCTCAATGTCAGGAGGATTTCACGAATCTTCTTCTGTGAAGCGCATGTTTAATCGTTACAAGAAAGTATATCAAACATTAACAGATGAACGTGCAGCAGATTCCGTGTTTGCAGAACTGCGTAACAAGTATGATGTAGATTCACTTGCGAAGAAGTTCTCACGTGAAGTCGTCCTGCAAGCACGTAAGACACTAACAGTAAACGAATTTGAACTCCGTTTCTTTAATGTAGCATAAAACACTTGACAATATACTCCTAATTAGTGTATAATACTAGGTGCTAATTAGGAGAAATTATTGACAACACTAGCACAAAAACACACATTACGTAACCTATTGCGTAAAAAATCAGGTAAAAGAACAAAATATATTACAGAATTTCCATATACAGTAAAGACAAGTATTATTGATGGTGTACCTAAATGGAAGCTATACAATAACGATTTGTATCCCCGTTTTGAGAATCGCAAATGGGACGACAGAAATATGGCATTTGTAATACAAGATAAAGATGATGGCACAGTTTATAACTGGTTCGATGAAAATCTTATTGATGGCTACAGAACAACAGCCCGTGACAAAAGATGGCTAGAAGATGAAGTGATGCCGGGACTTAAGGCTAATGAAGATAACTTACCCTTCCGTGTATTAGGATGGGGTTGGGGATTTAAGCCTAAAGGTTGTAAGAAGTTTCAAAGAGCAGGAGATCAATTTCTAAAATTTTTTGAAGAATATAATGATGAATATTATGTAGGCGATCCAATATTTGCACATGGAACAGATATAAAAAAATATAGAGAATTTAGAGATAATGCCTCTATAAAACATATAGAATATTGGAAATCTTGGAACTACACAAATGAAAACTTAGGAGTAAAACAATGACAGTAAATATTATTAAAAACTTTATTGAGAAAATGGAAAGGGAAGGAATGCTAGAAGTTAAGCTAATGAGCGAAGATGATGATTATTACAATTTTCGGATGGTAAGACCTTTACCAGACGGTCGCCTGTCAATGGTGATTATGAAAGAATCAAAAATAGAAAAAGGCATTGAACTAGAATTTTAAAAACTTGAAAGAGTAAATATCATTTGACAATCTTGCGTAAAACTGATATAGTATAGTTATGGAATTACAACAAGCAATATATTCACATTTGCCACATCAGAGAAGACAATCATCAGGTGGGTGGTTGTCTTTCAACTGTCCATGTTGTGTTGATAATGGTGAAGCACGTAATGATACTCGCCAACGTGGCGGGATCAGAAGTGATGATGGTAGCGTAAGTTATCATTGCTTTAACTGTGGTTTCACTGCGTCACATAAATCAGGTAGAGTTCTGAATAAAAAGATGCTAGTATTAATGCGTAATCTAGGTATACCAGAAAGTGATATCAAACGATTACAACTTGATGCTATTAGACAAAAAGAATTAGCTGATGGTCCAACATTATTCATCAGTAGGACACAAACAACACGTATACCATCATTCAAAGATTGTGAACTTCCTGAAGGCGCAAGACTATTAGAAGATATACTACGTGATGATGAACCAGATGAACGTGCAATACTAGCCGCTAAATATCTATTAGATAGGGGTATATACGATTTTGTAGAAACTTATTGGTCTCCGCATCCTGTATTCAGACAGCGAGTTATCTTTCCTTTTTATCAAGGTGATAGAATTGTTGGATATAGTGGCAGAGACTTTACTGATAAGAATGAAGCAAAGTATATGAGCAAGACCCCTAAGGACTTCTTATACAATATAGATGCTATAAAACGAAATAGAAGATATCTTATCGTTACAGAAGGCACAATAGATGCGGCATGTTTAGATGCAGTAGCGATTATGAGTAATGAAGCAAGTGATACACAAATAGACTATATCAATCAGTTTAAAGGCGAAGTAATTGTCTGTCCTGATAGAGATAAACCAGGCGAGAAATTAATCAAGCAAGCCATCGAAAATGGATGGAGTGTGTCTTTCCCAAGATGGGAAGATGATTTAAAAGATGCAGGAGATGCTATACAAAGATATGGCAAGCTATATACTCTCAAAAGTATAATCGACGGAAGCATAAGTAATAGTACAAAGATTAACGTAAAGATGCGTTTAAAATAGGAACAAATATAAATGGCTAAAGAACCTAAAAAGAAAAAAGTAACAAAAAAAGCTCCGGCTAAAAAGCCAGTAGAGACAACAAAGGTAATTCCAACACCAAAGGTAGCTCCTACGCCGCCACCAATGCCTATGCCGCAACCGCCGCAGCCCCCCAAGAAGCCCGGTGAAATGCTATATGATGCAGGCGTTCTTTTTATGGACAAAGAATTTAACCAAGAAAACTGTATGCCCTTAGTCAAAATGATTATGGAATACAACATGATGCCTGAAGACACACGTCCTGCAGTAATTCATCTGTACATCAACTCTCCAGGCGGAGCAGTGAACAGTGCATTCCATCTGATTGACGTAATCAAGCAGAGTGACATTCCTGTATATACATATGGTATGGGCATGATTGCTAGTTGCGGCGTATTGCTAATGATGGCCGGTGAAAAAGGACATCGTTATATTACACAGAACACTAGCGTAATGTCACACCAATACTCTTGGGGTTCACGTGGTAAAGAACACGAACTAATGTCTATTGTCAAAGAGTTCGAACTGTCAACAGAACGTATGATGGATCACTACAAGAAATGTACTGGTAAGAATGAAGCATACATTCGTAAATGGCTACTTCCAGAAAGTGATTGCTGGTTGAATCCAGAGGAGACACTAAAACATGGTATCGCAGATCATATTATCACAACATATTAAAAAAGCAGTCGATAAAGAAAACAACCTTTTTATTATTGAGAATGCAGTTGATGCAAAATTAATTGAAGATTTTAATAAAGAGGATGTTTCTTTATATGACACATCCGATGTTCCTTGGCAGGAACATTCTCCACGTAAAGAACTTATACCATATGACAATTCGATACTAGAAAAAATTAGAGAACAAATTATTAAAAAATTTGAATGTAACGATGTTAAATTTTGGTTAGACAATGAAGGCTTTACTATGTCAGCACATATAGATAATCCGGCAGTTACATCTGCTATGCAAATTTATATTGGAAACGCAAGCCCTGAATTAGGAACTGTGTTTTATGATGTAACAGATGAAGATGTCCATGTTGATGATTCTGCCCAGAAATGGCATTTACAAAAAACTGAAGACTTAAAGGTCAGACATGCGTTTAACTACAAACCTAATACAGGTTATTATTCTATAAATGGAAAGTTACAAGCACACGGACTTCAGGCAACGGTATCCGCTGATGATTTTAGGGTTAGCGCATACTGTTATTTTTAATTTGACAACAACCTATAAAAGTGATATAATATACTCATGTCAGAAGTAAAAAACTATAGCTCAGATTTACAGCAACTATTCGTGCAGTTCATGTTTACTGATCCAGAACTTTATTCAAGAGTTCGTAGTATCATTAAGCCTGAATACTTCGACCGCAGCGTCCGTCCTGTGGTGAAGCAGTTGATCGAACACAGTGATGAATATTCATCTATCCCAAGTCTTGAAATGGTCAAGGCAGAAACGGGAGTGACTGTTGAACGACTGGATAACATAGACCAGCATATCGATTGGTTTGTTGATGAATTTGAAACTTTCTGCCGACATAAGGCTATTGAGAAGGCTATTATCGATAGTGCTGATTTGTTGGAAACTGGCAAATACGGTGAAGTAGAACTTAGAATCAAGGAAGCAGTTCAAACTGGACTTGCACGTTCTTTGGGTACAGATTATTATGCTGACCCTAGAAGTGTGCTGGAAGGACTGAAAGATAATAACGGCCAAATGACTACAGGCTGGAAAGCCCTTGATGATAAGCTATATGGTGGCATTAATCGTGGGGAGATCACGATTTTTGCAGGGGGCTCTGGCGCAGGCAAATCACTTTTCATGCAAAATATGAGTCTGAATTGGGCAGAGGCTGGTCTAAATTGCGTCTACATCACTTTGGAACTTTCAGAAGCACTCTCGTCAATGCGGATGTATGCAATGCAGACGGACAGAAGTACAAAAGGCATTTTCAAGAACTTAGATGAAGTTGAACTACAGGTCAAAGCAAAAGGCAAGAAGTCCGGACAGCTTCGTGTGAAATATCTCCCCTCTGGTTCGACGGTTAATGACATTAGGTCATATCTGAAAGAATTACAAATCCAAACAGGGAAGAAGGTCGATTGCTTGTGCGTTGATTATCTCGACCTTCTTACTCCTGCGGCTGTTAAGATTTCAGCAAGCGATTTGTTTATTAAAGACAAGTACGTAACAGAAGAAATGCGTAATTTCGCAATGGAAACACAAACAGTTCTTGTTACAGCATCACAGTTAAATCGTTCAGCAGTTGAAGAAGTAGAATTTGATCACAGTCACATCGCTGGTGGTATCTCTAAGATCCAAACAGCAGATAACGTGATCGGTATCTTTACATCTAATGCAATGCGTGAACGTGGTCAATATCAATTACAACTTCTAAAAACACGTTCATCATCTGGTGTAGGCAGTAAGGTAAGTCTATTATTCAATAGAGACAGCTTGCGTATCACAGATGATGATAATCCAGATGAAAACGGTACTGGTACTCCATCTGGAAATACTTCAAGTGTAATGGATACATTGCGCAAGAAAACTACAGTAAGTAAAGAAGATGAAGATGATACTCCAGTAATGGATAAAGGTCAAGCTGCATCTTCTCTAAGAGCAATGCTCAAAACAAAGTCTCGTTCAGCTTTTGACGAAACTTGATAAATACACTATAACGGAGATTTTATCATGACTAAGCGCAAAAGCCTGTTCGAAGAACTTAATTCTCTTTCACTAGAAAAAGAACGCCTTGTTGAACAAAAGGGTGAACACATTATTGCCGGCGCAATTAATCTAATGGAGTACATTGAACGTACTTTTGACGAAGACGTTGCGTCTGATTTGACTAAGCGTTTAGTCAACAGTATCCGTGCCAAAGACCCTCGTAAGTTTAAGAGAGGCATGACTAGTGCAAAGAAGAAGTAAGTGGATTTAGAAACACAACTACAACAATTAAAAGTTCTTGCTGGGATATACAAGCCTTATGATGTTTCACAACATCAGGAGAATATCTCTCATACTGGCACGGAAAAAGGCGAATATCAACGTAAGAATGATATTCAGCCCGGCACTCCTGAATGGTTTAAATTATGGTTTTCTCGTCCTCAGTTGACTGGAGAAAGCCCATTCGGAAAGAGACAATTATGAAGATTAGTGAGATTATTTTAAGTCAGGGTATTGAACGTAGATTTAGAGGTCCACGTAAACCTCGTCTAAAGCAAAAGTCATTCCATAAACGTATGTCTAGTTTATTTGATGGTGAGCAAGTATCAGAGAGTGGATCAGCACCGGGCGTTGGTGCAATTCATCACAATGAGATTGCTCCTACACTACAAAGACTTGAAAAGCAACTTGGTATTCCTCTACTAAAAAATGCACTAGGTTCTGTAGGTAAAAAAGAGTTTAGTGGTGATATTGATATCGCAGTACAGTTAGACAAAGACCAACAAGACGAATTTCAAAAGAAACTAGAACAAACACAGGGTCTTGACTTTATAAGAAAGACAAGTGTGTTTATCACTAGTGCAGATATCGTAGGTTACGATCCAAAGAAACAAGCAGACGATAAAGAGCGCACAGGTAAAGTACAAATTGACTTTATGCCGGGTGATGTAGAGTTTATGAAGAACTATTATCATTCTCCTCACTCAAAAAGTATGAGCCAAGACGGCAGACACAGTGAATATAAAGGCGTTCATCGTAATATTATGGTTGCCACTATGGTAGCTAACCTAGATACAAAAGCAAGCGAAGAAACTACAAGTGATGGCCGTCCGCTAGAACTAGAACGTTGGATGTTCTCTCCTACAGACGGCATGGTACGAGTAATTCGTAGACCAGTAGAGAAAAAGAACGGTGTTGGCCATACAAAAGCAAATAAAAACGAAATCATTAAAGGGCCATTCAAAAATCCTAATGATTGGGCTAAGATTTTAAAACTAGATAGTGCAGACGACTTATATAGTTTTGAAACACTATATGATGCAATTAAGAAAAACTATCCTGCTGAATTAGCACAAAAGATTTTCAACGACTATAAGAAAAATGATGCTATTCAAAAAGCAGGTGTTCCATCGCAGTTAGGTGAAAGCGTAAAAAAGCCGGTAGCTGAATCAAATAATGCCCGCATTCAGCACGTAGAAGACTTTGCTATATGGCATGGTTCTCAGGGTATTGCAAAATCTATTAAAACGCTAAAAGATTTAGAAACGTCACCAGATAATATTACTGTTAAATGGGATGGTTCACCTGCAGTTATCTTTGGTCGTAATGAAAATGGAGAGTTTGTACTGACTGATAAATCAGGTTTTGGTGCAAAGGGCTACGATGGGAAAGTTACAAGCAAAGAAGAAATGGCATCTATGTTCTTACGTAGAGGCAAAGAAGCGCCAGATGCTAGTCGTAAAGCATTTGTTAAGAAGATGGTAAACATTTGGGACATCTATGAGCAAGCCACTCCAGAGAACTTTAGAGGCTATGTACATGGTGATTTGTTATACTTTACAACTCCAGGCATTGGCGATGGTCACTATGAGTTTACTCCAAACATTGTTACATATCGTGTTAAGACAAAGAGTGACATTGGTAAGCAGATTGCACAAAGTCAATCAGGCGTAGTACTACATGCTAAGATTGAACTTGACGGTTCTAAATCTAAAGTAGATGCATCAGAACTAAACGATGGTAGATTGCTTATCATGCCGCCTGTAACAGTCACACAAGCGCCTAAAGTAGAAGCAGACAACTTAGACAAAGTAACAGCATTTGCAAGACAAAATGCATCAAAGATTGATTCTTTACTAGAAGATGAATTTTTGAAGTCTAATAAGCTAGGTTCATTTAAAAATGCACTATACAAATATGTTAACAACATGACAAAAGCACGTAAGTTAGACAATCTAGTAAGTGATTGGGGTCAGTGGTTAGCAAATGAAAAAATGTCAGAGCCAATGCGTGAACGTATGGCAAATCATGTTAACAATAACGCAGACGGAATGAAAGCACTATTCACAGTTATCACAAATTTAATGGCTGTAAAGAATGATATTATCGGTCAGCTAGACTCAGCAGAAGCAGATGTAGAAGCATATACAGCTGGAGAACGTGGCGGTGAGGGATATGTTATCGGACAAGGTGACAGTAAATTAGTAAATCGTAGCGGCTTTAGTGCTGCAAATATGAGTAAGGAAAGATAATATGTTTAGTAAAGAATGCAAAGCACACTTAAAAGAAGCAGAGATGGGTCCATTACAACATGCACGATTTGCAATGGGTATTGCGTTAGAGCTTCAAATTGCGGTGATTGCAATTACTATTCATTCATTTGTTCCTAGATGCTGTAAAACATATGCAAGTGATAAGATTAAAGAGCTTGCTGATAAATTTAAAGAGATGAATGATGAGTAAGAAAAAATATACAGCAAATGAATGGGCTCAGATTGAAGGTGGTCACACATTCGAAGAAAATAATGATAGTAAGTTACAACTCGTACACGAACTTACCGAAAGTCGTTTGTTCAGAAACAAAAAGATTGCAAGCAGTGTCAATATCGATGATGCGGCAAATCTAGCATTTGTACAACTGATGATGCTAAATGTGTTTAACAAAGATTATGACTTTGCGCCACTAGCTAGTGAGTATGCTAGTCGTACTGGAGCATTCAAAAGTTTTGATTACTTTAGAACAAGTGGTACAGACTTGTATATTGCGCTTAACAGACTTATGGGCAAAGACCAAGACTATTCCAGTGACAAAGATAAAGTTGCTATGTCACGCATTGGTGTAAAAAAAGCAGATGTAATGCGTTACTTAAATCACATCGGTACAAACAAGTCTAATGCGAGTTTTGAGAAATCTATGCTAATGCGTTTAGAAAGACAATTGAATGTACAAGATGGTATGCTAAAGTCTATGCGTAGATTGGTGGGCGATTGGGATAATCTAAATCAAAATCAACGTGCGTTAGTAGTAACACGTATGGCACAGTATATGCGTTCATCAGCAATGCGTAGTGAATTGACACCTGCACTTCTAAAGTTTCAAAAGCGTGGGAATTTCATCATTGATGACAAAAAAGATAAAAAGAAAAAGATTTGGGACAAGCCAATTGTTAAAGCGGCTGCGGCAGTCGGCGCAATCTAT
>Ga0209555_10003016_pt1 | contig 11527 bp, 8 predicted proteins | sample SaaInl85LU_5_DNA_FD_184643 | JGI IMG/M metagenome (GOLD analysis project Ga0209555, IMG submission 184643) | Marine microbial communities from expanding oxygen minimum zones in the Saanich Inlet - ESP_85LU_5_DNA (SPAdes) (version 2) | ecosystem: Environmental > Aquatic > Marine > Intertidal zone... | reverse complement strand
GCGCTCGATATTATAAGTTTCAGTGTTACGGCTCTGGGTGATAGTGATGTTGAGCTCATAGAATACCGCGTTTGATCCCTTAGGCGTCTGATCTTATAAGCGCCTGTTCTCATGAGCGTTTGATCTTATGAGCGTTTGATCTCATAAGCTTTTGATCTCGTAAGTAGTCGGCTGTTTCACCGGCTTCGGCGATGGCATGAAGCGAAATCTCCAAACAATCGCAATAGATCAGTGCAGGCGTATACCCCTGAGCCCCACAGTTTCTGGAAACCTAAGCTGAGCCTGATGATTCAAATTACACGCCCTGCCTGCTAAGCTCATGATCTGTTGAGGGCTAAAATGCCTCGAGATAACAGTAAAGCCCTCTAAAAACCCCACGCACCGAGATCATTCACCTTGCCTATTATTGACCCCAACCGCCGTTTCCCCGCCTCGAGGCCGCGCCGTATGCGCCGCGATGAGTTTAGCCGCCGGCTTATGCGTGAAACGCGTCTCAGCACAGATGACCTGATTTATCCGCTTTTTATTGTCGAAGGCAGCAATCAGCGTCAGGCAATTGCCTCGATGCCAGGTATCGAGCGCCTTAGCGTCGATGAGTTAATGAAAGAGGCTGCGGAGCTGGTGAAGCTTGAGATTCCCGCGATAGCCCTCTTCCCAGCGCCCCACGCAGACACTAAATCCCTGAACGGCGCCGAGTCCTATAATCCTGATGGGCTGGTGCAACGCGCTACCCGCCAGTTGAAAGCAGAATTCCCGCAACTCGGAGTCATAACCGACGTCGCCTTAGACCCCTATACGACCCACGGCCAGGACGGCATTATCGATGAATCCGGCTACGTGCTAAACGACGAAACGGTTGCGGTGTTAGCCAAGCAGGCGCTTTCCCATGCCGAAGCAGGCGCCGATATTGTTGCCCCTTCGGATATGATGGATGGCCGCGTCGGCGCTATTCGCGAAACCCTCGAGGCCCACGGCCATATTCACACCCGCATTCTCGCTTATTCGGCTAAGTACGCCTCGGCCTACTACGGCCCATTCCGCGACGCCGTGGGGTCGAGCGGCAATCTCGGCGGCGGCAATAAGTACAGCTATCAAATGGACGTAGCGAACAGCGATGAGGCTCTGCAGGAAATAGCACAGGATCTTGCCGAGGGCGCCGACATGGTGATGGTGAAGCCAGGAATGCCTTATCTAGACATCGTCAGTCGCGTAAAGACCGATTTCAAAGTGCCGACGTTTGTGTATCAGGTGAGTGGCGAGTATGCGATGCATATGGCTGCCGCCCAAAACGGCTGGCTAGACGAGGACGCCGTCGCCATGGAGTCGCTGCTGTGCATTAAGCGAGCCGGAGCAGACGGTATTTTGACCTATTTCGCCAAAAAGGCTGCGCGGCTACTCAAAGGCTCCGCCTAGCGCAGGCGAGATTGGCCTTCTTAACGCCGTGGCCTCTTGAAACCTGCGTTGACGGCCTTATGATTACATCACGTGTTGCCAAGTCTCTGCCTCGCCGACACATCCCCCTAATCCCACAGCAAAATATAAGGACAAACATTATGAGCGAAGCGATCGTTCACATTTCCGACAGCTCTTTCGAGCAAGACGTTCTCCAGGCCGACGGCCCCGTGCTAGTCGACTTTTGGGCAGAGTGGTGCGGCCCCTGCAAAATGATCGCTCCGGTTCTCGAAGAGATCAGCAGCGACTACGCCGGAAAGCTCAAGGTCTGCAAAATGGATGTAGATGCCAACACGGCGACAGCCCCCACCTATGGCGTGCGCGGCATTCCTTCTCTTTTGATCTTCAACGGCGGTGAAGTCGTTGGCACTAAAGTTGGCGCCCTGTCGAAATCACAGCTCGCCGCCTTTATTGACAGCGTAATCTAAATTGCGTTTAATGCGGCCGTTGCTGGTGTTTTTGTCGAACCAGAAATGGCCGCAGCACACTACCCCTGACTTGATCTACCCTCCTCTAGTTATTGCAGCGCAGCTTATGCGTCTTTGCGCAGGGGAGAAATATTAAAGTTAGATTTCGGCGGACCGATGTAAGCTCCGTACGGTAGCAGCGACGAATCCTGCCACCATCGAAACAGACCTCTCGGCAAATAGTGCAGATCCATCCGCAACCCTGCGCCCCAGCATCTGCTTGAGAGACCGTTTGAGAGACCGTTTGAGAGACCGCTTGCGAGGTCCAAATGCAGTCGCGTTCAAAGACCACAGCAGGAATTTCACATTGATCGCGACGGTTACGGAAAGTCGATCACGCTCAACCGTTGGAAGTTCTGCGAACGAAGCGCGAGATCCGCGGCCAAGCCTTGAGCTGCGTACATTGGCAATAATTGGTCAGTTGGCCTAAATAGTATTCTGACATTCCAATTTTTTAATTTTATTCGACTCCATTTTTTCTAAGCATCCTCTAACTCATTCCTAACGCAAACTGACTCTCCTCCAATCTCGCTAACGTGATGTCACCAGCTTAATGCCTCTCGGCAGCAAACTCGGGTCGGAGCAAGTCAGCAACTACCAAGAAGAAGCCCCCACCATGAACTTAACCGAACTCAAGCAACAGCCTGTCGCAGATCTCGTGCAGACCGCCCACGATATGGGTCTGGAAAACGTGTCCCGCACGCGCAAGCAGGACATCATCTTCGCCATACTTAAGCGGCATGCGAAGAACGGTGAAGACATCTCCGGAGACGGCGTGCTCGAGATACTGCAGGATGGATTCGGCTTCCTTCGCTCGGCAGACTCCTCGTACCTCGCCGGCCCCGACGACATCTACGTCTCGCCCAGCCAGATTCGACGCTTCAATCTGCGCACTGGCGACACTGTAGCCGGGAAAATTCGCCCGCCAAAAGACGGTGAGCGCTACTTTGCACTGCTTAAAGTGCATGAAATTAATTTCGCGAGCTCTGAGAATTCTAAGAACAAAATTCTCTTCGAAAACCTTACTCCGTTGTTTCCACAAGAGCGGCTCACTCTGCAAGTGGGCAATGGCAGCACCGAGGATTTAAGCGCGCGAGTCATCGATCTCGTCGCTCCTATTGGCAAGGGCCAGCGCGGACTGATTGTTTCGCCTCCAAAGGCGGGTAAGACGCTTATCCTGCAAAACATTGCCCAGTCGATTACGCGCAATAATCCAGAGTGTCGACTTATCGTCCTACTCATCGATGAACGACCTGAAGAGGTCACCGAAATGCAGCGCTCGGTCCGCGGTGAAGTGGTTGCGAGTACCTTTGACGAGCCCCCCGCACGCCACGTTCAGGTTGCGGAAATGGTAATCGAGAAAGCCAAACGCTTGGTCGAGCACAAAGAAGACGTGGTGATCCTGCTCGACTCGATTACCCGCCTCGCTCGCGCGTACAACACGATTATCCCTAGCTCCGGCAAGGTACTAACTGGCGGTGTCGACGCCCACGCTCTCGAGCGTCCCAAGCGCTTCTTCGGCGCCGCGCGTAACTTGGAAGAAGGCGGCAGCCTGACGATTATCGCAACGGCGCTTATCGAGACAGGCTCTAAGATGGACGAAGTGATCTACGAAGAGTTTAAAGGCACCGGCAACATGGAGCTTCAGCTCGATCGCAAGATTGCCGAGAAACGCGTTTACCCTGCGATCAATGTGCGCCGCTCGGGCACACGCCGCGAAGAACTAATCACCACCGAAGAAGAGCTGCAGCGCATGTGGATTCTGCGCAAACTACTCACCTCGATGGAAGATGTGCAGGCTACGGAGTTTATCCTCGACAAGCTCAAAGACACCAAGACCAACGAAGAATTCTTCAATGCGATGAAGCGCAAGTAAACCGAGCGCGAATTGGATTCGATGCAGTCGCTTAGGCACAGGGGTCTCTGACTCTTAATTGGCTCCTAATTGGCTCTTGATTGACGCTTGCCTGGTTCTTACCCGGCCATTGACTGCCGCTTGAGTCGCCAGAGCTACTCTTTACTCGCTTTCGCTTCTGCTTTCGGTACGAGCTGGATTCAAAGCAGCGTAATCATCCATTGTTTCATTCTGAGAGTCGTCCGAGTTACGCCTCGCTGCGTAGTGAATGACTCCACAGCAAGCGGTAGCAATCATGGCTTTTAAAGACCTGCGCGACTTCATCAACCTGCTCGAAGCCAAGGGTGAACTCAAACGCATCAGCGTTGAGGTTGACCCCGTCCTCGAAATCACAGAAATCAGCGACCGAACGCTAAGAGCCGGCGGGCCTGCGCTTTTATTTGAGAACCCTAAGGGCTCGAAGATCCCGCTACTGGCCAACCTATTCGGCAACACTCGTCGCATTGCGCTGGCCATGGGCCAAGAGGATATCTCCGGGCTACGCGATGTAGGCAAACTCCTCGCGTTTCTTAAAGAGCCTACTCCCCCCACCGGTTGGAAGGATTTATGGCAGAGCCTCCCGAGCTATAAGAGCGTACTTAACATTCCCGCGAGCGTCCTGCGCAAGGCGCCCTGCCAAGAAGTGGTGCTCGAAGGCGAGGACATCGATCTTGGCATGCTGCCCGTGCAAACCTGCTGGCCCGGCGATGCTGCACCACTAGTCACTTGGCCGTTAGTTATCACCCGCGGCCCTGACAAAAGCAGACAGAATTTAGGCATCTATCGGATGCAGCTAATTGGCAAGAACAAGCTCATTATGCGGTGGCTCTCCCACCGTGGCGGTGCTCTCGACTTTCGCGAATGGCAGCAGCAGCACCCCGGCGAGCGCTTCCCTGTTTCCATCGCGCTAGGCGCAGACCCCGCGACGATTCTCGCTACCGTGACACCTGTTCCCGATACTTTGTCTGAGTATGCCTTCGCCGGCCTGCTGCGCGGCAGCAAGACCGAGGTAGTTAAATCCAGAACGAATGATCTACAGGTGCCCGCGAGCGCGGAATTTGTTCTAGAGGGCTATATCGAGCCGGGCGAAATGGCGCCGGAGGGCCCGTTCGGCGATCACACGGGCTATTACAATGAGGTTGACGACTTCCCAGTCTTCACCGTCACCTGCATGACTCATCGCCGCGAGCCTATCTACCACTCGACCTACACCGGCCGTCCGCCCGATGAACCGGCCATGCTGGGCGTTGCGCTAAACGAAGTCTTCGTGCCACTACTCCAAAAACAGTTTCCGGAGATAGTGGACTTTTACCTCCCACCGGAAGGCTGCTCCTACCGCCTCGCCATCGTGAGTATGAAGAAACAGTACCCTGGGCACGCTAAGCGCGTGATGATGGGCGTCTGGTCTTTCCTGCGCCAGTTCATGTATACCAAGTTCGTAATTGTGGTCGACGACGACGTCAATATTCGCGAGTGGGATGATGTCATTTGGGCGATTACGACCCGTATGGATCCCGCCCGCGATACAGTACTCGTTGAGAACACGCCAATCGACTACCTCGACTTCGCATCACCGGTATCCGGCCTCGGCTCCAAAATGGGGATGGATGCAACAAACAAGATGGAAGGCGAGACGACACGCGAATGGGGAACTCCGATCACGATGAGCGACGAAGTTAAAGCTCGGATTGATTCGCTTTGGGAAGAGCTAGGGATAGATCGCTAAGCCCTGCCTGCGCATAGGCACGCTCGGTCGCCGCCTGTGCGAGTTTCTCCTCGCCCAAGCCTTGTAGCAGCTTTGAATATTCGGCGTAGCCCGCTGCGTTTGGAGCGAGCAGCAAGGCTTGATCATAGTATTCGCGGGCCTTGCCCCATAGCTCGCAGCGCAGCGACAGTCGCGCCAGCGTAAGTGCCAGCGCTGCATCGTCGTTACGGCTCGCTCTCTGTTTCTCTGCGAACTGCAGCTGCTTATGGGGCGAGCCCAACTCCCATTCTCCGTAGCGCAAAATCAACTGCTCATTCCACCGCGAGGCTAGGGCCTTCTCGATAGCGCTGCGTGCTGCGTCGAAGTCATCGAGCTGCATCAGGCTGCGCGCATAGGCGAGAAGAAGCTCAGGATTTTCAACCAAAAAAGGCAAAGACTTTTTGAACTGCTTCTGCAGCGCGGCGCTGCTAGCGCCCTCTGTATTCGCATGATTGCTTAGTGACTCTTGTAGCAGAAAAAGATCTAGCTCGCTCAGCTTGGCTGTACTAATCACCTTATTTTTCTCTAACGGCGCTCGCAGCTGTTCCAGCGTTTCCCAATCCTGCAGGCGCAAACAGGCCTCGTAGGAGAGTTTGAGAACCTTGGCATTGCCAGGTAGCCGCGTTCGCAACTCGCTCAGTAGCGGCGCGCATTCATCTAGTCTGTCGGCCTGCAGTAGAAGTTTCGCTTTTACCAGTTCTACAGCGTCACTCTCTTCGGGATAGGCCTCGCTAGCTTTCTCGAGCCATGCCAGCGCTGCCTCTACTCTCTCGGCACTGACTGCCCCCTCTTCTAAGAGGGCTACCTCGGCTTGCGCCGCTGCTACGTAACTCAGCACGCTTGCGTCGCCGCTTTGCATTGCCTTCTCTAGCTGTTTAAGCCCCTTGCTCAAATCGCCCCGCAGCACGCTAAGCATGCCCTGCTCACTCACGCTTTTTGCATTCGCTTTCCTGCGCGCGCTGAGTGTTTTTCCCACGCGGACGAGTCGCCAAGGATTGAGAGTCGCAAAGATCAACCACAGCAGCCTCAGAAGTCCGTATACCACGCAGATGCCGACTAGGAGCGCAAACAGGCTCGTCTCGAACGTGCGCTGACCGAACGCTATGAGTAGATAGCCTGGATCCTGGGGAAAGCCCAGCAGCAAACTGGACACGAGCGCAGTGCCAATTAGGAACAGGCTCCAAGCAAACAACCGAATCATAAAGCGCTACTCGCATTGAGCTGTTGCACGGCAAGAAGCGTTTCGCCGACGGGCGGCAAAGCGGGATTCAGCTCGACACCGTGCAGCGCAGATAGCTCGGCCATTGCCGCTTCACGCTGGCTCTCATCGACACCGCTCTGCGCGGTGAGCCATTGTTCGGCAGTGTTCACTAGGCGTGTAAACAGCAAACTATCTCTAGCCAATAGCGCGAGTTTCGCCTGCTCTAGAATAAGCACCCACCTCTGTGCGCCTTCAGAAGCTTCCGCGAAAACCTGCTGTGCAGGCTCGCTAGTTTCGCGCCAAACGAATACCGAACGTAGGAACTCAAGCGTGTCGGCGGTCAACGCAGTCATAGACCACTCACTCTGCGCCGCTGATGAAACTGCTTCTCTGCGCTGCTCATATTCCTGCCTACGCAGCTGTGCGGGCGCGGCGGCGCCGACCAGCGTCTCGGCTTGAGCTAGCAAAATGTCGAGCCGCAAAAATAAGCTGTCTGTGTCGGGCAGCTCTACCGCACGCAAACTGGCCAGCTCACGGGCGAGGGATTGGCGCAGAGGATAGATATCGGGGCTGCCTGACTTCACCAGCGCGCTGTCTGCCAGCTCATACAGCTCACTGGCAGCCGTCACGTCCTGTTCGTAGCGTAGTTTTCGAACCGCCATAGCAAGAAGGTATTCGGCTTCCAGTAGTCGCCACTCAGCGCTGGGATTGGTCGCATTCGCGCGCACGGTCGCTGCCAACTGCGCGAACTGTTGGCGAAGCTGCTCTAACTCTCCATCCACTGCGCCCTGCTGCGCAGCCACTCGGGTGTCGAGCTGAGAGAGAGCGGTGCTAGCCACCTCGGCAGCGCGCTGAGTAAGGCGCCGCTCAAGTGCTGGATCCGTTGTTTGCTCAGCACCTTGTTCGCTGCGAATTGCTTGCAGCTGCGCGTCGAAATTTGCGCGCGCCTCGGCGATTAGTTCATTCACCTGCGCTAGCTGCTCGAAAGACAGGGCGCTTGCGGTCGGAGCGACTGTCTGCTGTTCTACCAGCTCTAGACGCGAGGTGAGCTCGGGCAATCCCGCTTGCAAAAGCCACTGCTGCCACGCCAACCATACCAAGCCTCCCAACAGCGGCAGCAGTAAGAAAACGAGGATCAACACGCGGCTGCGTGCACGCCGCTGTGCCCGCGTCTTAGCGGCAGGCTTTACCTTAGCGATGTCGTCGAGGATCTTCGCTGAGTCTGCTGCGGGCTTGTTCTCTGCTGAATCAGTCATGCTCACTTCTCTAAAGGGGCTTCTGGATTATCACTCCGGCCGCGGTGCTTTTGACACGGCCTCGATCAAACTTTCTTTAGCGGCTGCCGCGACGAGCGCCTGCAGTAGCGAGTCGAAGTCGGCTCCCGGGGCTGCGATCGGATTCTCAAAACCCATCTCAGCGGCTAGGTCTCTGACTCGCTGCGACGAGACAATAACAGGCAGTGTGAGTAGTTTATCGGCATGAGGCTCGCTCAGCTGATCGATTAAAATGCGCAGCGCCTGCAGGGTTTGCCCGCTCATCGCCGTTAGCAGCGTCGGCTCACTCTCTATGAGCGCCTCGCGTACTTGAGTGTCTTCGTAGTTTAATTCTACGCGTCTATACACATCGAAGTAGTCTACTTGAGCCCCGCGTTTGCGCAGCTGCTGGGCTAGGAAATCGCGACCACCTTCGCCGCGAAATATGCCAATGCGCTGCCCTTCGATATTGGTGAAACTGTCGAGCTCTAGCAGGTCTTCGCTAGTCATACCGCCAGCGGCGCTGCGTACCCTCTGGCCCGTGAGCTCTTCTGCTAGGGCCGCTGTGCTCGGACCGATCGCCAGTAAATCGAGACCTACAGGAAACTGTGGCCAGTAGTCATCGATCGCTTTACAGCCTTCGCGCACGGCGTTGCTGCTGATAAAAACGAGTAGCTCGTAGCTATCCAGCGCGAGCAGCTGCCGTCTGAGAACGTCGGCTTGGTCTCCTCGGCTTGGCGCAGTGATTGCGAGCAGCGGCAGTGAGATAGTTTTAGCCCCGCGGACCTGCAGCCCGGTAATTAATGGCGGCTGTTGATGCGCAGGACGGGTGATGAGAACGCGCTGGCCCGAGAGCGCCTGCTGTGCCTCACTGGCAAGCTTAGCTTGAGGCTGCGCCTGTTGTTCTCTCTTCTCAGCCATCGTGGGATGCCTCGCAGTAAGACAGGGGGTCTAGCGCTCGTCGAGCTCCGCGAGCAGTTCCGCAGCGCCCTGGCTCAGCAGATCCTGCGCCACCGAGATGCCCAACTCCTCAGCGCTCGCGGCGCTCGCCTGCGCCTCGGCCCGCAGCATGCGACTACCGTCGGCGCTGCCAACCAGGCCGCGAAGCCGCAGCTCGCCTGCGTTCGCCCCTTCGATATCCAGCTCGGCAAAGCAGGCAATGGGCACTTGGCAGCCGCCGTTTAGGGTCGAATTCATCGCTCTTTCGGCGGTCACCCGCGCCGCGGTGTCTTCGTGGTGCAAACAGCTTAGGCGTTTAAGCGTCGCATCGTCGTTGCTGCGGCACTCGATACCCACGGCGCCCTGCCCGCCTGCCGGCAGCGAGTCCTCGGGACTCAGCCGTTCGGCAATACGGTCCTCCAGTTCTAGCCGCAGCAGACCCGCGGTGGCGAGAATGATCGCGTCATACTCACCGGCGTCGAGCTTGCCTAGGCGCGTGCCAACATTGCCGCGCAGGTCGAGAATGTTGAGATCGGGGCGACGCTCACGCAGCTGGCACTGGCGGCGCAGGCTTGAGGTACCGACCTTCGCGCCCTTTGGCAGCTGCTCGAGGCTTGTGTAGAGGTTCGAGACGAAGGCATCGGTAGGGTCTTCGCGCTCGCAGATCACAGCGAGCCCTAGGCCCTCGGGGAAGGCCATCGGGACATCTTTCATTGAATGCACCGCGATATCCGCCTCGCCTGCCAACAAGGCACGCTCTAACTCCTTGACGAACAAACCCTTACCACCAATCTTCGCGAGCGGCGTGTCGAGAATGATGTCACCGCGGGTGCTCATAGGCAGCAGTTCGACTCTCAGGTCAGCATGGGCCGCCTCTAGCGCATCGCGAACAAAATACGCCTGCCATAGAGCCAGCGGGCTCTTACGCGTGGCGATTCGCAATACCTGCGTACGATTAGGATCCTGCTGCGCGGCGTCTGAAATCAATTCTGTGGACAAGTGAGCTCCGAAGCTAAGTAATCAATGGCGTTATTTTACGGTAATTCTGTGCCTGTGTCTGAGTCACTACTCATTTGCAGGGCGCGGCAGAGGCCAAGGGGCTCATTGCTCGGCGCTACCACGATCCTGATATACTGCAGGGCTTAGCGCCCTTAGCGGCAGACAGCACAATAAGCCATCGACAGCGGACAACTACATGAGCGAGAACGACAGCCCTAATAAAGACGAGACGAGCGCCGACACCAGCAGCCTGTGGGGCGGGCGCTTCAGCGAGGCGACGGACGCCTTCGTGCAGCGCTTCACGGCGTCTGTGCAGTTCGATAATCGCCTCTGGCAGCACGATATTAATGGCTCGGTCGCTCACGCCATGATGCTAGAGAAGGTAGGCGTACTCACAGCCGACGAGAAAGACCAAATTCTCAACGGCCTAGAGGCAATTTTCCACGAGATCGAGAGCGGCGACTTTAAGTGGTCGGTTGAACTCGAAGACGTGCACATGAACATCGAGGCCGCGCTGACTGCGCGCATTGGCAGCGTAGGCAAAAAGCTGCATACCGGTCGCTCACGCAACGATCAGGTCGCCACGGATATTCGACTCTATGTGCGCGAACAGATCGATCTCCTTGCCGAGCTCATTAGCAAACTGCAGCTGGCTTTGATCGACTTAGCCGAGCGCGAATCGGACACGATACTCCCCGGCTTCACCCACTTACAGACGGCACAACCCATTAGCTTCGGTCATCACATGCTCGCGTGGAACGAGATGCTCGAGCGTGACTACGGCCGTTTCATGGACGCGCGCAAGCGCCTCAATGTTTCGCCGCTAGGTGCAGCCGCGCTCGCCGGAACCACCTATCCTATCGACCGTGATTTCAGCGCTTCGCTGCTCGGGTTCGATGGCCCGACGCGCAATTCCCTAGACTCGGTGAGCGATCGCGACTTCGCTATCGAAGTAGCAGGCTGCTGCAGCACGCTAATGATGCATCTATCGCGTTTCTCAGAGGAGCTCGTGCTTTGGACCTCGGCGCAGTTCGATTTTATCGACCTGCCCGATAGGTTCTGTACTGGTTCTTCAATAATGCCGCAAAAGAAAAATCCCGACGTACCGGAACTCGTGCGCGGCAAAAGCGGCCGTGTATTTGGCCACCTAATGTCTCTTCTAACCCTAATGAAGTCACAGCCACTGGCTTACAACAAGGACAACCAAGAGGACAAAGAGCCGCTTTTCGATCTCTTGGATACGAGCAAGGACTGCCTTTTCGCCTACTCTGAGATGATGCCAGCAGTGAGCTGCAAGAAAGAGAACATGCGCGCAGCTGCGCAGCAGGGCTATGCCACCGCAACGGACCTTGCCGACTATCTGGTTAAGCGCGGCTTACCGTTTCGCGATGCGCACGAGGTTGTTGGTAAGTCAGTGGCTTTCGGCATCGCCGAAGGACGGGACTTGGCCGAGCTGAGCTTAGATGAGCTGCGCGGCTTCTCGGAGCTGATTGAAGCGGACGTATTCGAAGTGCTTACACTGGAAGGCTCGTTGAACGCCCGCGACCACCTCGGCGGCACCGCGCCGCGGCAGGTGCT
>Ga0209555_10003012_pt1 | contig 11540 bp, 6 predicted proteins | sample SaaInl85LU_5_DNA_FD_184643 | JGI IMG/M metagenome (GOLD analysis project Ga0209555, IMG submission 184643) | Marine microbial communities from expanding oxygen minimum zones in the Saanich Inlet - ESP_85LU_5_DNA (SPAdes) (version 2) | ecosystem: Environmental > Aquatic > Marine > Intertidal zone... | reverse complement strand
AGTCAAAACCGCATCGAAAACTTCACAGAAACCCTCTACGATTATGGCTTGGCCACCACTGAGGTGGAAATTGACCATGGCACCTCAGACATCGCCTTTTCCCCTGGCGTGGTGGCGACCAACACACTCACAGGTCGGTTGCTCAGGGAACGCGGGGACCGCGGTTCATGGTTGGGGACTGCGGAATGGGCCTTCCGGCATGTCGGCGAACAGTTCTTGGACAACACGTCCAATGCAAATCGGGCCTTGCCGGCATATGCTGTGAATGACATTCGGCTGCGATCAACCTTCTATCGACCAGAGGGTCAGTCTTGGTCTGTGAGCCTCTTTGCCAACAATGTGTTCGACGCCCTGTACAGCGCCAATGGTTGGACCTACAGCTACCGCCTTGGTGGTCCGGAGACAGAAATCACGGAAAACTACGTTTACCCGCAAGCAGGACGTCACTTCATGATGTCCCTCGAGTGGTGCTTTTGAAAGGCGCTGGGGTCCGGCAGCCAGCTCAAATCACTGGGGTTTTTCTCAATTGCAGTGCCCACTACAACGACGTCAGCCCCCGCGTTCCAAGCAGCGCGGATGCTGGCGGCGTCGTTGATGCCCCCACCCACAATCACGGGGCAGTCAATCTGTTCACGAATGGCTTCGAGGACATTCACAGGGATGGCGTTGCCTGCGCCGGATCCGGCATCGAGGTAGATGGCCTTCAACCCAAGCATCTCCCCGGCCACGGCTGTGGCCACGGCGATCTGAGGTTTTTCAGCTGGAATCGGCAGGGTTTGTGACATGTAGGCGGCGGTGGTCAAGGGGCCATCTCCGACCAGCATGTATCCTGTCGGCACGATTTCCATGTTCATCCGGCGGATGCGCATGCCTGCTGCGACGTGTTTGCCGATCAGCAAATCTGGGTTGCGACCGGAAATCAGCGAGAGAAACAACACGGCATCTGCCCCCGGCACCACTTGATCGGGATCGCCAGGGAAGAGAACGATGGGGCGACTCACGCGTTTGCGCACCGTTCCCAGCATGTCCTTGACGTCGCGATGCGTCAACAAACTCCCGCCGATGAACACATCGGTGATGGGGGAGCGATCGAGCAGCCGCAGAAAGTCCTGCCATGCTGCACCCGCAGGCAAGTCATCTGGGTCAATCAGGGCAGCCAGGCGTTTTTGCCCCCTCGCCCGATCATCCATCAATTGCGTCAACCAGTTCACTCGGAAAAGATACGTTGGATGATGTCGCGAAGCAGTTCAGGCCGCAACATTCCATGTCCACTTAAGATGTTATGAAAACGCAAGTGGGGCAGGCCATGCGTCATGCGTTGGATTCGGCGCGCGTTGTGCGGTGGAATGATCTTGTCCTTTTTCCCGAAGACCAAATCCGTTTCGCACCCTGCACCAGCCCGTTCTCGCAGCGCTTGCGCGATGGCGGCATGGCGGGGCCACAAGGCCCGATGGGCCCGCCAACCGTGCCACACCATCATCCGCATTTCGTGGCTTTCCATGTGAAACCGCCCAAATCCATGGAGGTGTTTCGAGATCAGGCCCCATTTGTGCCATTTGTCATTCCACCGCAGGACTTGTGCGGCATGGCGGTCCATCCAGAACCAAGCCCAGCGCCCGAAGGCCGTGTGCACCGTGATCCGGTAAAACGGATTTTTGACAAACCCGTCGGGTGCCATCAGCAGAACCCGTCCCCAAAACTTCGGCGCTGCAACCATCAAGGAGAGGGCGACGCGGCCGCCGATGGAATAGCCAATCAGGTCCGCGCCGTCGGTGTCCAAGCCCTCTGCAGCCAAAATGGCAAGGATGGCCGCCTGGAAGGTGGCGGGCGGAAGGGGGTGGTCCCCGGCCACGAGCGGTCCTGTGCGGCCATGGTGCGGGAGGTGAATGGCGATGAGGGTCCGGTCTTCCGGCCAAATCCCGGCAAAATCGAGCATGTCTTCGAGGGGCCGGGCAAATCCGTGAAAGGCCACAATCGCCCGCTGGCCGCCGCGCACAGGGATGGCGTATTCAAAACGCCACCCGCCAAATTCACATGTGGCACGCCGGGGTGTGCGGATTTCTTTCGGGGCGAATTCCATTTCGTGCAAAGTTCTCTAATTTCGCGTCGCGTTTTGACCCACGACGGAGAGCCGGATTTGGCCTGAAGTTGTCGGGTAAAAAAAAAATGCCGAAAGACACAAGCATTCGTTCAGTTCTGCTCATCGGGAGCGGCCCCATTGTCATCGGACAAGCCTGCGAATTTGATTATTCCGGATCCCAAGCGGCGCGGTCGCTGAGGGAAGAAGGCATTGAAGTCACGCTGATCAACTCCAACCCCGCCACCATCATGACAGACCCTGTTGTGGCGGATCATGTGTACCTCGAACCACTGGAGCCAGCGTCGATTGAGAAGATTTTGCAAGCGCACAAAATCGATGCGGTGTTGCCCACCATGGGAGGGCAGACGGCTTTGAACCTGTGCATCCAGTGCGATGAAATGGGGATTTGGTCGGAGTACGGTGTCCGGATGATTGGTGTAGACATCGATGCCATTGAGATCACGGAAAACCGGGAGAAGTTTCGGAAGTTGATGGAGGAAATCGGTGTGGGCATGGCGCCTCAGGCCACTGCGAAGAGTTTCCTGGAGGGAAAGGAGGCGGCGCAGCAGTTTGGTTTTCCCTTGTGCATCCGCCCGTCTTATACCCTGGGGGGAAGCGGTGCGAGCATCGTCTACAACAAGGACGATTTTGAGGCGAACCTCACCCGCGGGCTTCACTTGAGCCCGATTCACGAGGTCATGATCGACAAGGCGGTCATGGGATGGAAGGAATACGAGCTGGAGTTGCTGCGCGACAGCAATGACAATGTGACCATCATCTGCAGCATCGAGAACTTCGATCCGATGGGGATTCATACTGGGGATTCCATCACTGTGGCCCCGGCAATGACCTTGAGCGACACAACGTTCCAACGCATGCGTGACATGGCGATCATGATGATGCGCGCCATCGGTGATTTTGCAGGAGGTTGCAACGTTCAGTTTGCGGTTTCACCCGACGAGGCAGAGGACATCATTGCCATCGAAATCAACCCAAGGGTGAGCCGTTCTTCGGCGTTGGCGTCCAAGGCGACGGGCTATCCCATTGCGAAAATTGCGGCGAAGCTCGCCATCGGCTATCACCTCGACGAGCTCAAGAACCCGATCACGGGCACGACCAGCGCCATGTTCGAGCCCACGCTGGACTATACGGTGGTGAAGGTGCCGCGCTGGGCGTTCGACAAATTCCCCGGGGCGAACAAAGAGCTGGGCTTGCAGATGAAGTCTGTCGGAGAGGTGATGGCCATCGGTCGGTCTTTCCAGGAGGCACTTCAAAAGGCGGCGCAGTCTCTGGAAATCGGTCGCAACGGGCTGGGCGCAGATGGGAAGGAGTTGACCGATCAGGATGAGATTTTGGCGAGTTTGGCCCATCCCTCTTGGAATCGTCTGTTCCATCTCTACGATGCCATCAAACTGGGCATCCCGCTGCGAAAGATTCAGGAGATCACGCGCATCGACAAATGGTTTCTCAAGCAGATTGAGGAGCTTGTGCGGCTGGAGCAGCAACTCGAAGCGCATTCCCTTGCGGACATTCCTGTGCAATTGATGCGGGTTTTGAAGCAAAAGGGATACGCCGATCGGCAGATTGCACATGTGTTGGGTTGCTTGGAGAGCGAAGTGCACGCGCGTCGGACGGAGATGGGCATCACACGGACGTACAAGTTGGTGGACACCTGTGCTGGCGAGTTCCCAGCGGCGACGCCATACTATTACTCGACGTTTGAGGAGGAAAACGAAAGCATCCGAAGCGATCGGAAGAAGGTGGTGGTGTTGGGCAGTGGCCCCAACAGGATTGGGCAAGGCATCGAATTCGACTATTGTTGCGTTCACGGGGTGCTGGCAGCGAAGGAGTGCGGGTATGAGACCATCATGATCAACTGCAACCCGGAAACGGTGTCCACCGATTTTGACACGGCCGACAAGTTGTATTTCGAGCCGGTTTTCTGGGAGCACATTTACGATATTATTTTGCATGAGCAGCCAGAAGGGGTCATTGTGCAACTCGGGGGGCAAACGGCGTTGAAGCTCGCCGAGAAGCTGGATCGCTATGGCATCAAGATTCTCGGGACGAGTTACAAGGCACTCGATCTCGCCGAGGATCGTGGATCATTCTCGGCGTTGTTGCGGGACAACGACGTGCCTTACCCTCGGTTTGGTGTGGTGGAGACGGCGGACGAGGCGTTCGAACTCAGCCAGGAACTCGGGTTTCCGCTTTTGGTTCGGCCTTCTTACGTCCTCGGTGGGCAGCGCATGAAAATTGTCATCAACGAAGAAGAACTCGAGCGCCATGTCATCGACATCTTCCGAGACATGCCCAACAACAAGGTGTTGCTCGATCATTATTTGGACGGTGCCATTGAATGTGAAGCCGATGCCATTTGCGATGGGGAGGAGGTGCGCATCATCGGCATCATGCAGCACATTGAACCTGCGGGCATTCATTCTGGCGATAGCTATGCGGTGTTGCCACCGTACAACCTCGGCGATTTGATCATCACCCAGATTGAAGAATACACGCGGCGGATTGCTTTGGCGCTGGAGACCCGGGGCTTGATCAACATCCAGTTCGCTGTCAAAGACGATGAGGTGTACATCATCGAGGCGAACCCCAGGGCATCTCGCACAGTGCCTTTTATCGCCAAGGCCTATGGCGAGCCCTATGTGAATCATGCGACCAAGGTCATGTTGGGGGCTGCGCGTTTGGCAGACCTTCCCCACAACCCCAAACTCGATGGCTACGCGGTGAAGATTCCAGTTTTTTCGTACGAAAAATTCCCAGAGGTCAACAAGGAACTCGGGCCTGAGATGAAGTCCACGGGTGAGGGCATTCGCTTCATTCCCAACCTCCGCGATCCTTTCTTCCGCAAAGTCTACAGTGAGCGAAACTTGTATCTGAGCAAATAATGATTGCAGGGTTGTTTCGGACGTTGTTGACCATTGTGTTTGTGTGGTTTGTCTTCCGCTGGCTGGACAGGATGTTCGGCGGTGGACGGCGGCAGCGGCAAACCGGTGCGGGGCGAAGCAATCCAACGCCGCGGTCTGCTGGCGGTCGAGGACGCCGATCGAAACCGGATGACAATCGGGTGGGGGAGTACGTGGACTACGAAGAAATTGACAACTGAGCGTTGGATTTGCCTGCTTCCCTTGCCTGATGGCCTTGGTGAATTTGGTATTTTCGGGCCATGATTGAAAAATTGTTGCCGGGGTGGACCTGGAAGCGTCTCGTGCTCGAGGTTTTGCCACACTTGGTCGCCGTGTTGTTCTTCGCATTTCTGGCGGATGGCTTCTACAACAAATACGACGATGGCTACAAATTGCGGCAGTCCGACAGCATGAACTATGCGGGGATGTCGAAAGAAGCCACGGACTACCGGATTTTGTTCCAAGACCAGACCTACTGGACCGGCGCAATGTTCTCGGGCATGCCCACTTTCCAAATCACGGGCCAATCCAAGGGCAGCATCCAAATGCATCAGGTGCTGTCGCGCCCTTTCCGGAACATGTTCACGTCCAATGAGGAGTTGACCTTGTGGTTTGGCATGGTGGGTGCCTATTTGCTGGCGCTGGCCCTTGGGGTGAGTCCCTGGCTGGCGATGCTGGCTGGGGTCGCCTTTGGCCTCTCGTCCATCAACGTCTTGTATTTCGGTGCCGGCCACAGAACGAAGGTGCGCGCGATCGGTTTCATGCCGGGGGTTCTGGCGGGTGTCATCGTGAGTTATCGGCGCAATTTGTGGTTGGGTGCGGTGCTTTCTGCGTTTTTCCTGATCCTGCACATTGCCGCGAACCACTTGCAGATGACCTATTATCTCATCTACGTGGTGGGGGCTTTTGCATTGACGGAATTGATTGTGAAGATGCGTCAGAAGGATTATGTCCGAGCCATCATGCCGGGGGTGCTGCTGCTTTTGGCTGGCATGGGTTCAGCGATTCCCAACGCCGCGAACCTCATCTCCACGCAGGAATACGCCGAGTACACAACGAGGGGAAAGGGCATCTTGGAACTCGATGATTCTTCCGAACTCGCCGAAGTTGTTGAGGAGGCGAAATCTTCGGATTTGCTGAAAGCAAAGGCCAAACCCTCGGGCGACCGAGGAGGGGTCGAAAAAATCGACAAAGGTGTCAACCGAGGCGAGGGTCTTGGGCGGGACTACATCTTGCAATACAGCATGTCCATCGGGGAGTGGTTGGCCATCATGTGCCCGAATTTGTATGGTGGCGAAACATCTGTCTATTGGGGTGACCAGTACTTTTCTGCTGGTGCATTCTACTTCGGCGCGATTGTGATCGCTTTGTTCCTCGCTTATTTTGTGGCGGGGCGCGACCGCCTGAAGTGGCCGATGTTGGCCTTGACCCTGCTTGCGATTGTTTTGAGCTGGCGCCAAATGACGCCCATCATGGACCTCTTCATCGATCACGTTCCGCTTTACAAAAAGTTCAGGGACACGAAGATGATGCTGGTGATGATTCAGCTCGTTGCTGGGATCGGTGCAGTTCTGGCGATCAAGGAGATGGCGGAACTGGGCAAACTCAAGAAATCGGGTCAGCAGCCGGCGGATTGGACGAAGCGACGGAATTTGTGGTTGGGTTCGTTGGGTGGTTTGTTCCTGCTGTTTGTCGTTTTTTACGTGTCCCCCAAGCTGTTCTTTGATTTTCAGCCTGACATTCGAGATGAGACGTTGATGCAACAACGCTATGCGCAGGCATTTGTTCAGCAAGGGGCTGCTGCCGACATGAGGCAAGCGATGGACATTGTCCAGAATCGGTACTGGCCGGAGAACATCATGCCCGAGCGGATTGAGGTGTTCAAAGCGGATGTGGCCCGGACGCTCGGCTTTTTGGTCCTGACCCTGGCCGCTGCTTTGGTCTTGATCATGGGCTGGGCGCGGTTGGAGTTTGTTGCCATTGCGCTCGTGGCTGTGACGACATGGGATTTGTGGTCCGTGGATCGCCGCTACAACAATGAGGAGCGCGTCAATGGGCAGTACGTGCATTGGATGAAGCAGGAGCGGGCGAAAGTCCCGTTTTCGCCGACGCCCCAACTCATGAGCATTTTGCAACGCGAGGAACCGAGCACGCCTGCTTACAAAAAGGACCAACGCCGGTTGGAGGCGAGCGCTGCGTGGTCGTTCGGTGGAACGGTACCCAGGGAGTACAAGGATTTGGTCAATGTTACTTCGCGGTTTGCAGCCATGCGATTCCACACGAATTTCCGTGTGCTCAAATGGGAATTGCCCTACACCGATGCGGAAACCCCTTACTTCGTTCAAGCCATCGGCGGCTATCATGGGGCGAAATTGCAGCGTTACCAGGATTTCATGGAAGTGGTGTTGATGGGAGAGCGGGAGGCGCTGGCGGATTCCTTCGCGGTGGGCAAAATGGAAGGGGGGTTGACCCAAATGATTGGGCACCGCATGCTCAACACGAAGTACGTCATCTTTGATCAGCTCGACCAAGCGTTGGAGGTGCCCAATCCCTCCGGACCCGCTTATTTCGTCGATCAGGTCGAAACGGTCTCCTCCAACAACGAAGAGATCCTGCGGACCCGGGATTTGGCAGATTTCAGCAAGGCCATCGTCCATGAAGAATTCAAGCAGCAGTTGAGTGGCTTGTCGGGATCTCCCGGCGAATCCAGCGTCGAATTGCTGAAGTACACCCCGGAGCGTTTGACCTACAAGGCGACCAGCGAGCGAGGCGGCTTGTTGGTGTTCTCCGAAATTTGGTACCCGCGGGGGTGGAAAATCAAAATCGATGGTGAAGAAGCCGATCTGGTGCGCGCGAATTACCTCTTCCGGTCAGTGGTTTTGACGCCGGGAGAACACGAATTGGAGATGTACTTTGAGCCATCGGGTGGCAAGGGCGAGATGTTGGGCAATGCCGGGGCGTTGTTCATGGGACTTTTCTTGCTGTTTGGATTGGCGATGGCTGTCCGTGATGCAAGAAGGCCCACCTCGGCGACCGAGCTTTGAACATCTGGCCTGAATTCAGGTTTTCACGGCATGCGTTGGACGGCACACTGGAAGGCTTCTGAGCTCTCCACAAAGGATTGGGCGGACTGGGACGAGTTGATTGCGGCCACCGGCCGTCCATCTGTTCACTTGGACTCGCGTTGTGCAAGGGCACTGCTGGCTTCAGAAAGTCGACAAGCGGCGGCCTTGCGCTGGTGGTCTCCGGAAGGCCTGCTGATGGGCGTAGCGATTGTGGAGGATGCGCATGCGGAGAGCCGGGATTTGGAGGGGCACTTGGTCGCAGAATCCCCCTTGTTCGCTTGGGCTGTCAAAGGTTTGCATGGTGGGCGGGGTCGGCTCCGCTTCCCTTTGCGCGTGATGGGTCCGGTTTTGGGGTCTGGCGATCATGCCTTCCGGTTTCATCCTTCCCTGACGATGGATCAGGCCAAATCCGCCGCTACCACCGCCCTCCGTGCCTTGCCCATCCAGAACGGCTTTCGGCCCCGTGCATTTTTGATCAAGGACTTCCCCATCCCATTGGGAACCGGTCGTGTCGCGGGCGGCGGACGTTGGATGTCCGGTTGGACAGATTTGGAATTTGATCCGCAGATGCGCATTCCCGTCAATCCCGACTGGTCGGAGATTGCCAGTTACATGGGGGAGCTCAAAACCAAATCTCGCACAAAGGTCAAGCGCATTTTGACGTGTTCGGGCGATTGCGAAATCGAAGAAGTATCCGCTGCTCAGTTGCGGGATTTGTCGAGCGACTTGATTGGGCTTTACAAAATGGTGTTCGATGAAGCCGGCTTCCGCTTGGGTGGACTGACGGCTGAGGATTTGCTCGAGACAAAAAAAACTTGGGGCGATGCCTTTCGAATTTCAACGCTCCGAGTGGGTGGAGAATTGTTGGGTTTTCAGTGTGGCTTCCTCACCGCGCATACCGTCGAGGCGTTTTTTGTCGGGTTTGATCGGGATCGCCACCGCGAATTGGCCTTGTACCAGCGGATGCTGGTGGAGTTCGTTCGGTGGGGCATTGAGACTGGGGCCAAGGAAGTGATGATGGGCCGGACGGCACTGGACATCAAATCTTCTGTGGGGGGCATGCCAGAACGCTTGGCCTGTGTTGTGAAGTTTCGCAATCCTTTGTTGCATGCATTGGCCAGACTGGCAGCGAGAATCTCACATCCCACTCAGCCACAGCTGAAGCAACCATGGAAACAAAGTGCCTTTGCTGTCAGCGATCTCGATGCGCAAACGTCGCGTTCAAAAGCCATCCATTCCGCCATCCATTCCGCCCCCGTCGAAGCCTGAGCCTCGGCCTGTTCGGTCGCGTCGGCTGTCGGATTGACCAAACCGCCACTGAACCGTCAAATAGACGAACCTCGATTGTCGTTTGTGTCGGCTGTTTTGCTCGAACGTGGGGCCGGTCACGAGGTAATTCCACTCCCTGGAATCGAAGACATCACTAACACGGCAAGTGGCGGTGAGTGCATTGTCCAAGAAGACGCGGGACAAGGCAACATCGAGAAATTTGTAGCCATTGAAGCGCCCTTGTGGGGTGACGGATGGTCCACGAAACATGCCGTTGACCTGCGCTTTCCAATGTTCGCCCATGCTCCAGCTCGCAAAGCCATTGAGGTTGCCGGACCACCCTGCGGCATCGCTTGCTGCGGCGGCATCGCCCACGTCATTTGCCAAGTGGTAAACGCTCGCCGTCAAGCGCACGCTGCCGGTTGCGCCGATGTTGGTCATGGCAATGACCTCGATTCCCTCATCCCTGCGGCTGGCAAAGTTTGTGTAGGTAGAGGTGCGGATGCCCAAGGAATCCAATGTGCTGTAATAACGAATGACGTCTGTGGTGTGCTTCAAAAAGAGGGATGTGGTCACTGAGGTTCGGCCTCTCGACCATTGATGCCCCATTTCAATGGAGTGCGTGTATTCAGGGAGCAGATAGGGATTGCCTGTTCGGATGTTTCTCGGGTCGCCATCATTGAGAAATGGATTCACCTGGCGCCCGCGTGGCCGATTCACCCGGCGGCTGTAACTGGCGATCCAAGTGTTCTCGTCGTTGCGTTGGCGCGAAACATTCAGCGAAGGATAAAGTGAAAAGTAGTCGTTTTCGAAAGCGGGCGCCGGATCGTCCAGGACTTCCGCATCCGTGAAGACCTGTTCCAATCGCATTCCTGCGCTCAAGCCCCAGACCCCCCATTGTTGTCCCCAAGTGCCATAGGCGGCATGGACGGCTTCTCGATAGGAGAAAGCATACGCTGCTGCCCGAGGGTTCCATTGGACGTAGAGGCCTTCGTTGTACGTGAGGCTGTCCACGGCGATGTAATCAAAGTCGCTTTCCGATAAGCTGACATTGGATTTCCAGCCCAGTTCCAGTCGTCCTTCGTTCGGCAGAGGCCGCTCATAATCCACCGAAAACACGGATCGCCCGCGACGATCTTTGGTTCCATTGAAATCTGTGGTGAAAAGGGGGAGTGGGAGGTGGGTCGTGGCCTCTTCCAGGCTCTCGTCGGATCGGCCTTCACTGTCTGACAATCGCCATGCAACGAGCAAGTTGTGGGCTCGGTCGCCGCCAAATTCACGCTTGTAGCTCAAATCCGCATCCCACCCCCAGTTGTCTTCGCGTTCTTCGGTCCAACGCACGGTGGCGATTTCGCTGCCGGAGGCCCACGTTTCTTCGCTCACCAAAGTATCGCGATCCCAGTCGTCATTGAGGTTTCCACTGAGGCTCAGCGAAACCGTGGTGCCTTCCTTTGGGAACCAGTCTCCACCCAGTCGACCGGTCCATCCTCCACCCACATCTTGACCGGTTCGGTTTTGCAGCAGGTCGGAGGAATCATCGAAAATGGACTGGGTCCGATCGGACTCGCGGGCCGACCAGCGGTTGCGCTGTCCCCATCCCAAGGAAGAGAAAAAGTTGTAGCGATCGGTCCGGGCGTTGAGGCTCATGTTGCCATCGATGTTGTTCCCGTTGGCCACACTGCCTTGCAAGCTGCCGTTGAACCCCGAACGCTTCTCCTTTTTGAGGATGATGTTGAGGATGCCCGCCATGCCGTCGGGGTCGAATTTGGCAGAGGGGTTGGTGATCACTTCCACCCGTTCAATGGAACTCGCTGGCAATTGTTGCAAGAACGCGTTGCCAGCCGCCCCAGTCAGGCCAGAAGGTCGGCCATCAATCAAAATTTGCACGTTCGACGAGCCGCGCAGGAATACATTGCCATCGATGTCGACCGTGACCGAAGGAACATTGGTGAGCAGTTCGCTGGCATTTGCTCCTGTGCTGCTCAAGTCGCTGCCGACGTTGAATACGCGCCGGTCAATCTTCATTTCCAACGTGCTGCGCTGTTCGATCACCAAGGCTTCTTCGAGGTTGAGAATGGCGGACTCAAGCGGGATTTCGCCCAGCCGGATCGGCGGGCCATTTGTCACGTTGTGCGTGCTGGTCCAGCGTTGGAAGCCCATGAAAGTGATTTGCACCTCGTAATTCCCTGGCGGCAAGACTTCGGT
>Ga0209555_10003010_pt1 | contig 11540 bp, 7 predicted proteins | sample SaaInl85LU_5_DNA_FD_184643 | JGI IMG/M metagenome (GOLD analysis project Ga0209555, IMG submission 184643) | Marine microbial communities from expanding oxygen minimum zones in the Saanich Inlet - ESP_85LU_5_DNA (SPAdes) (version 2) | ecosystem: Environmental > Aquatic > Marine > Intertidal zone... | reverse complement strand
AAGCACTTGCAGGTTAGATATTTTCACGTTGCCACGCGGAATTGGCAGCAAATGCTCGATGATTTTGAATTGTTGCGCTGTAATTTCCATCCAGCAATTATACAGCAATTAGTGTGAACAGGCCCTAGAACCAGCCTCTCCCGCAGCGGGGTTACCTCCATCGCTTAAGGCGTCCGTTACCCACCTCTCCCTAATACCCTAAAATTTGTCGGGTTCTTCTGGCACGTATCTTGTTATTCCTACAGGGAATTTGCTTTTTTCATCAAAAATAGGCGTTGCAGCCCGAAATCTGCACTTGTGTGGTGCGGGTGTCAGCGCTAGTAGAATTTTGATCGCACTCTATTAGAGCGAAAAACCGGAGAGAGGAACCAAAATAATGCTTTTTGGCCGTCAGGATCGTAAAAAAATTAAGATATTGGACAAAAAAGTCCAGGAGTGGAAATACACCACCTGCGGTTACTGTTCCACCGGTTGCTCTATAGAAGTGGGGTTGGATGAATCCGGCAAGGCCGTAGCAACGCGAGGCGTGGCCACCGCCGATGTAAACCGGGGCAAACTCTGCATCAAGGGTATTTTTGAGCACGAGCTGTTCGAAGCCTCAGGCCGTGGCAACACCCCCATCGTTCGCAACAAACCCTGGGAAGCCTGGCAACCCACCAGCTGGGATGGCGCTCTGGACAAGATGGCCTCTGAGATCAAGCGCATTCAGGGGCAGTACGGGCGTGATGCCTTTGCCGTGGTGTCCACCGGCCAGATCATGACCGAAGAATTCTATACCCTGGGTAAATTGGTGCGGGGCTGCATCGGTACCAACAACTACGACGGCAATACCACCCTGTGCATGGCGTCTGCAGTCTCCGGTTACAAGCGCTCCTTCGGCTCCGACGGCCCCCCAGGATGCTACGAAGATTTTGAACACACCGAATGCCTGATCGCCTGGGGTTCCAACCTGCCAGAGCAACATCCGATCATCTACTGGCGCTTGAAAGAAGCACTGGAGAAACGCAAGTTCCCGCTGATTGTGGTAGATCCGCGGGTCACCATGTTCGCCCAGTTTGCCGACATTCATCTGCCCATCACACCGGGCACCGATGTCGTACTGCAAAATGCACTGATGCACGTGATTCTGGCGGAAGGCCTGGAGGATCGTGACTACATCAACGCGCACACCAACGGCATCGAAGCGCTGGAAAACTGCGTTAAAGATTACGACCCCATCACGGCCGCCCGCATCTGTGGCATCGACGAAGACACCATCCGCAACGTGGCACGGCTCTATGCCAAAGCCGGTGCCGCCATGAGCATCTGGACCATGGGCATCAATCAAAGCACCCACGGCTCGGATGGCGTAGTGGGCATCAACGATTTAAACCTCATCACCGGCAACATTGGCAAGCCTGGCGGAACCAGCCTCTCCATCACCGGCCAGTGCAACGCAATGGGCACCCGTGAATGGTCATCCTGCTCTGGTCTGCCCGGTTATCGTGCCCTCGAAAACCAACAGCATCGGGATGAAATCGCCAAGTTCTGGGGTATTGATGAATCCTTCTTTCCGGAAAAGCGCGGCATGTGCATGACCGATATTCTGCCCGCCATCGAAACCGGGCAAGTAAAAGGCCTGTGGCTGGTGGCCACCAACCCCATGACCTCCATGCCCAACACCCCCCGTATTCGCAAAACCCTGGAAAAACTGGAGTTCCTGGTGGTGCAGGATTCCTATCAGGACGTGGAAACCAACCAGTATTCCCACATGTACCTGCCTGCAGCCGTGTGGGCAGAAAAAACCGGCTGCTTCACCAACACCGAGCGCCGCGTGAATCTGATTCGCCCGGTTGTGAAGCCCCACGCCGATTCAAAACCGGATTTCTGGATCTTCACCGAGCTGGCAAAACGTTTTGAAAACGGCCAGAAGATTCACTTTCCCGACACCCCAGAGGGCGCCTTCAACGAAATGCGACAGCTTTCCAAAGGCGACAGCCGCACCCTGGACATCTCCGGTATGAGTCACGACCTGATCGAGCAAAGCCGTGGCATCCAATGGCCCTATCGTGAGGGCGCCAAAGAAGGCAAAGGCGATCAGCGCCTGTACACCGATGGCGTGTTCCAAACGCCCGACGGCAAAGCCAAACTGATCGCACTGCCCTTTATCGACAACAACGAAAAACCCTGCGACGACTATCCGTTCTGGCTTAACAGCGGGCGGGTAGTAGAGCACTTCCACACTCGCACCCGAACCGGCAAGCTGGGCAACTGCAACAAATTCAGCCCTACTCCCTACATGGAGATGAACCCGGACGCCGCGGCCGAGCTGGGCATTCGCCACCAGACCTACGTGCGCCTGGTTTCACGTCGGGGCGATGCCGTGGTGATGGTGCAGTTGACCCAGCGCGTGCCCCGCAACATGGTGTTCATACCCTTCCATTTCCACGATTGTGTGAATCGACTGTCACTGGGGTTACTGGATCCCCATTCGCGACAACCGGCCTACAAGCAATGCTCTGTGCGTATCGAACACACGGATCAAAAGCAGGCCGCCAAACTCAATGCGCAGCGTCGCGCGTTTTAATCGCGAATTCGAAGTAGAGGAGAGAACATGTTAACCATATTACGCGCAGTACGTGACCGATTGGATCAAATTGGTGCTGAACCTGATCCCGAATACGATGCCCCGAAACCCACCTGGGAAAAGCGCCCCGGAGAACAAAACTACGCCAAACTGTTTGACCCGCAAGTACAGGAGGTCAACCGTTATGGCCGTAAAATTGACCTGCTGGATCTGAGCGCAGGTGCCCTGCCCAAAGATGCCTCCCTGCGCATTAACCAAAACCCGGCAGTAGGGGAAAACCCCAACCGCTACAAGCAGCATGGCTTTCACTTTACCTCTGACAACTGCATCGGCTGCCATGCCTGCGAAGCTGCCTGCAGCGAAAAGAACGGCAACCCGGCCCACATCAGCTTCCGCTCCGTAGGCTACGTAGAAGGGGGCACCTACCCCGACTACAAGCGCATGAACATCTCCATGGCCTGCAATCATTGCGACGATCCCGTGTGCCTGAAAGGCTGCCCCACCCGAGCCTACACCAAGCACGCCGAATACGGCGCCGTACTGCAAGACCCCGACACCTGCTTTGGCTGCGGCTACTGCACCTGGGTGTGCCCCTACAACGCCCCGCAACTGGACCCCATCCAGGGCCAGGTATCCAAGTGCAACATGTGCGTAGACCGCCTGGAAGAAGGCCTGAAACCCGCCTGTGTATCCGCTTGCCTGGGCAACGCCCTGAACTTCGGTGTTATCGAGAACACCCCAGAGAACCGCGAACAGGTACTGCCCCAGATTCCTGGTTTCCCCGATCCCAGCATCACCAACCCCAACATCCGCTTCCAGCAAACCAAATCCATGCCCAATGAAGTCACCCGCACCGACTCCATGCCGGTGAAATACGCCAAAGGCGACGACGGCCAGTTCCGCTCCGTGGTAGATGAAAAAGAAGGTAAGGAAACCGCATGGAACTTCACACGGCTTAGCTCCCGCGAGAACCCACTGGTGATCTTCACCCTGGCCACCCAAGCGGTGATTGGCGCATTTATAGCCGTGTATCTGGCCCCCTGGCTAGGGTTGGAAAGCATCGCTGGCATTGAAAGCAGCCTCCTGTTTATCCTCATGTTGGCCGTATTTATGGGGCTGCAATTGTGGGGGCTGGTGCTCTCCACCCTACACCTGGGCAAACCCTTCCGTTTCTATCGCGGTTTCAACAACCTGCGCTACTCACCGGTATCCCGCGAAGGCCTGGGCGTGGCCCTGTTCCTCACCGGTCTGGGAGCCTTCACCTTCTTTAAGCTGGTAAACATCTGGCTGGAGTGGGGCTTTGTGGAAATCTTCGCCCAAATTGCCGGTGGATTCGCCGCCATCGCTGGCTTGATTGGCTTGTGGTACATGCACAAAAGCTACCGCATCAAGGCCCGCCCCTTCTGGAACCACTGGCAGGTCATCACCTCCTTCTTCGGCACCATGTTCAGCCTGGGCAGCCTGCTGCTGGGGCTGTTCCTGTTGCCAGTAGCATTGATCAACGGCGCAGACATCGGCAGCCTGATCACCGTGCTGGGCGCTATGGCCCTGATCGGTTTTGCCGCAGAAGGAACAGGCCTGATCGCCCACGCCAAACACCTCAACGTAGAGTCCGGCGAAGGCGCAGCCTCCCACTACGTACAGTGCACCACCTTCGGCAAAACCTACGCCCTGCGTAATGGGCTGATCGCCTCTTGTGTACTGCTGGCATTGGCCATGGTGTTACTGCCTGCAGGTGCGGTGGCCGGTATGGCGCTGTTTGCCCTGCTACTAATGGGCGGCCTATCGGCACTGCTCATGGGCCGAGCCTTGTTCTACGTACTGGTTATCCCAACCACCATGCCCGGCGCCTTCTTCTGGAAGAACAAAGGCTTTGAGGAGCATGCAAGGGATGTGGGTTTGGCGAATATGCCCCAGGTGGGTGTGGTGCCGCATTTGCATTGAGCGTTATTTGTGGTTAACAACGGCGTCAATTGGCGCCGTTTTGAGTTACAGAGCCAGCATATCGCTTAGAAAACCTTGGTTATCTGAGGACAATTTAGATAAGTTGCTTTTAACTGTAATCATAAATTTTCCGGGCATTCGAGTCGCCGCCTCTAGCGCAACTTTAAGAGAATAGGGATCATCATCTCTCAAAATATTAATCAATAAATCGCTTTGCCTAATGTCTTTGTTTCTTTTTGCACTTTCAGCGGCTGGTCTGCGAGAACTGACCACCAACTTATGAATGGCGTAACGGGCGGGATGGGGAATGCTAATAAGCATGCCCTCGCCTTCTATGACCGCGGCCTGCTGCACATCTTCCAGCAGGAAATCCAAAAAACGCACTGGCTCGGCATAGCTATCAATAGAGCTAATGTATACGGGCTTGCTGGAAGGTCTGCCTCGCATCGGAGTAATAATATCCAGCTTTATATCTTCTTTGCGGGATTTGAATGAAGTGGAAGGGTGCTTGTGGTTAAGTTTGGGCACCTCGAAAAAGCCAAACTCTGACTGTAGAATCTTTTTCTTAAATGATTGTTGATCACCCGGCATGGCAACCATGATCGAAGTGTCAGGAACCAGGTCTATATCTGAAGTGCGTAAATCCTGCCCCTGGAAGGATACCCCTAACATATTGGCGTAACTGAAAAAAGCGTGGGAACCAACAATGATGCCGCCAGCCTTGAAATACCCCATGGTATCCAGCATTTGCAGTATTCGATACTCACCTTTTAGAGGGGAGTAACAGCCAGTTTGCTTAAGCGCCCTGATGAGCTCCGCTGCTTTCTGGCGGTCCTCAGAAGCCTGTTTCATCTCTTCCTTGAACTTATCGATCAGTTGCCGCAGATCCTTGCTGTCTGGACCAATATAGGACTGCTTCTTAATTTCCCCTATGGCATATTGAGCATACCAATATAGATTGCCTTTGATGGTTTTACCCACAAATGAAAGGCCTTTAGTCTGCGGGATAGATAGCAACCTCAGCTCTTCCAGCAATTCAGAGTAGAGTAGTTGAGCCGTATGAGTGAACCGTTTCATGCAACAAACAGATGTGAAATGGAGTTATACGCAGAATAGCACTATGCTGCGTATAACTCCACTATGAACCAGAAAGATTGCTTTTGGGTACAGGAACCCTAATCCTCAGTACGCGTTCCTGTTGATAAAGCCCTTGAAGATGGTCATGAAGATTATCTTGATATCCAGCCAGAGCGACCAGTTCTCGATGTAATGCAGATCGTGCTCAATACGTTTGGTTAAATCAGTATCCCCGCGCCAGCCATGCACTTGAGCCCACCCCGTAATACCTGCTTTCACCTTATGCTTTTGCATATAGCCAGGAATCTCATCTTTAAACTTGTCGACAAACATAGGCCGCTCAGGGCGTGGCCCAACAATCGACATATCACCCTTCAATACATTCCAGAACTGGGGCAATTCATCCAAGCTGGTTTTACGCAAAAAACTGCCAAAGGGTGTAGCCCGATCTTCACCGGCCTTGGCCCATACCGCCCCGGATTCTTTTTCGGCATTGATGGGCATTGATCGAAATTTGTACATATAGAAGCTCTTGCCATACCAGCTTACCCGTTCTTGACGGTAGAAAACGGGCCCTCTTGACGTCAACTTCACGCCTATAGCCAGAATTGCCAGCAAGGGGGAAATTACCAGTAGAATCAGTGCTGCCAGCACCTTGTCTTCAAATGCCTTGATGTAGCGGTTGGCTCCATCCATGGGGGATAGTGAAAGGTTTACGACAGGTAATCCGGCAACTGTGCTGACTGACTGGTTGATGAGTTGGAATCCGAAAATGTCTGGAACGAGCCGGATGTCAGCAGTGGTTTGATGTAATCCTTTCAAAATCACCTGAATCTGTTTCACTTTTGAAATCGGCATTGCTATCCAGACTTGGTCAACGTGGTGCTCTTCAAGGTATCTAAACGAATCTTTGATCTTTCCTGTAACTAGGTGATCTTTTAGTGAATCAATATTTGCTAGGTCTGCGTCATTAGTAAAGTATCCGCAAAGGTGAAAGCCCGTTTCTACGGAGTCCGCAAGTGTTTCAGAAACTTGCTGGCCTACGTTTCCCGAGCCTAGGATTACAATATTTCTTTGGTTGTAGCCATAGGTTCTTAGTTTGTTCAGAAACGCCCGTAGTATTAGCCGGCTGAAAATTAGACTACCCAGTCCAATGCTAAACCACATTATTGCCCACGATCTAGATATGTTAGACTTCGTAACGAAAGTAATTAGGGCTAAGAGCAGGAACACCATTGCCCATACGCCTATGATTGTCCCTATCTCTTGAGTTTTTGCTGACCCTCGCCAATTTCTATATAGGTGGAAGGATGGTGAAATCGCAGTAAATAACGCTATAGACAACACTATTGCTGTTAAGTATTGAGGTTTGGGAGGCCAGATGCCTAGCGCAACGTAGTGCGAGAACAATGATGATAAGAAGATCGCACACAAGTCCGAAGCTCTTAGCAGCCAGGAGAACAGCATTGCGTGCTCCCGCGAAAAACCTAAGTTATGCATCCCTATTTTGATTCCCTAATTGTCGGTTTTGCTACTTGCTGGCGGCGTGATTGCAAGGGTCTGATCATATCATCTTTAGCGAGATTGGTTAATATTTGGTGTGGTTTGATTGTTGCCTTCAATAAAGTAAGGGGCTCTGCTGTCCTTAGTAAGATGATTTTTGGGCAAATTACACTGCAGTCAGGCCCCTTGTGCGAGTATACTACCGTCCTATCATCGATGCTCTTTGCCCGGTAATCAGGCCCTTAGTTCAGTTGTGCATTGAGTTGGTATTGAGTGTTTTCAAGCAAGGTGGCGAGTTGCAGCGGTTGTGCTGCATAGAGAAGTTAAAGGATGATGCCGCCAAGGTTTTTAGGAATCTGTATGACTCAAAAAGCAATTAACTCGGATTCGATTCATTATATCGATTTTAGCATGCTTGCTCGTGTGTTGACCGCTCGCTGGAGGATTGTTCTGTTCTTCGCACTGATAGGTCTCGCTTTTGGAGGGGGGGCGAGTGTTCTTCTGGTTGACCAATATGAAGCTGAGATGATCGTTGCTCCTTCAGACCGCTTGACGGGTGCCAGTTTGAGTGGAGATATTGGAAGGTTGTCGGCATTAGCTGGGGTGAGCCTTGATGCTGGTGGTGATGAGGCGGCCATTGCAATTGAGGTTATGCAGAGCCATTCGTTTCTAAGTGACTTTATCCTTCGTCAAGGTATTGAGGTGGCTCTTTTTGCATCAAAGGGGTGGGATAGGCCAAGTAGGCAGTTGGTGATTGATAGCGGGGTTTATGATGAAGATGCGATGGAATGGGTCAGAGATTTTGACCCTAGCAGGGGTGAGAAAGCAATGCCTAATTCTTGGGAGTTGTATGAGGAGATGTCAAGTCGGCTGATGGTTTCCAGGGATCAGGCAAGTGGCCTAGTGCATCTGTCTTTTAGGTTCTACTCTCCAGATTTGGCTGCCGCTTGGTTGAATGAGTTGGTAAAGCAGCTGAATCAAGAGATGCGTATGAAAGCAAAGCAGAAGGCGACTAGATCAATATCCTTTTTGGAATCTAAAGTCGAAGCGACCAGTGTTTCAGATTTAAGGGTGGCGCTATTTAACTTGATAGAAGAACAGACTAAAGAATTAATGGTTGCCGAGGTTAGTGAAGAGTATGCATTTGAGGTTTTGGAGCCCGCAATAGAGCCATTTGAGCCAAAGGGTCCAAACAGGCTATTGATTGTATGTATTTCCGTGTTTTTATCTGCTTTAGTAGGCTTTTGCTTGTCCCTTTATTCTTTCGTAAGGGCTGATCAACTGTGAGATTGGTCAGATTGTATTATGCAGTTAGGGACATACCATTTCAAAGAAATCTATATCGGATATATATTAGGGGGCTAGTGTTTCTCGTAAGCAAATTCCCCGTATTGTTCTTTTTATTTAGAAAGGAAGTAGTTGTTCAGGAAAGGTGCGATGGGCTTGAGGTTGGCCTTCTTGATCAGATCAAGGCGTACTACTCGACTCTAGACTCGATTACGTTCAATGGGGATTCCATTAAGGTTTTTGCCGAAAATTTTGATGCGCACTGGATGTCAGAGCAAATCTTTTCCATTGAAGAGGGTTCCAACTCGCTTAAGAAAATGAGTGTGACTTACTTTGGATACATACATGGTGCTTATCCGCATCACCGCGAAAGCCTAAATCTCTTTTTGAAAAATGTGCTTCTAACGATACGTATGAGTCCAGAAGTTATAAGGGCAGGAGCACTAAAACATGTCTGGCATCCCTACACCGCCAGTCATAGGGTTATTAATTTATGCGCTTATCTGAGTTATGCCGACCTGGATAGGGATCTAGAGACGCTCATTATCGACAATATAAAGGATAGCCTGAGTGTAATACATTTGTTCAAAGAATATGAACTTCATTACAACCACTATTCTAAGAACTTATTGGCCCTGGCAATTGCGCAACAATATTTTGGGATTAGTTGTTGGGTAAAGGCGCAGCAGCTGATCGATGCATTGACCTATCAAGTCAACCCGGAAGGTATTCATGCTGAACTGGCTCCAATGTATCATTTTTTGTTCGTAAAAGATTTGGCAATGTTTGAGCGCTGTGCTGATCTTGGTCTTCATGTGTTGGGTGAAGTTAAGCGTCTAAAGGCTCTTATGCTTGAGGCAGGAAAAGTGTTTGAGGTTGATGGGCAGCTATGTCTATTTGGCGACAGTTGGAGAGGTGAGGTTGATATACCTGAGCAATATGTAGAACAGGATGAAGGTGGAGGAAACCGTGAATTGTGTCTTCCTCTCAGTGGCTTTTACAAATATGTCACTAAGGATTATGGGCTGCTTGTGGATCTTGGTGTGTTTGGTGCGCCTGACAACCCAGGGCATGGTCACTCTGATACGATGAGTATAGAGCTTTATAGTGGTGGCTATCAGGTGGTTTGTGACTATGGCGTCCCCACGTATTCTGCTGGCGAGGATAGAGACTATTCTCGGAGTTCGTGGGCGCACAATGGTCCTTGCGTAGCGGAGCAGGATTTCAACGATATGTGGTCGAGCTTTCGAGTGGGGCGAAGGTCACAGCCCGCATCCATCGTGAGGCTGGATAACGGGCTCCTCATGAAGTATCGCCCATATATTTTTAAGAGTGATTCTCATATATCCAGAGAGATTACGTTTTTTGACAAGCGAGTAGAGATCCGTGATGAGTGGGTTTTGCGTGGAGACGATACAGCATTTACTCCATTCCTGCTTTTTTTATTGAATGCAAACGTCAGTGTCGCATCAGAAATGGGGGAGTCTTGCCTAGGTATGGGTATCGTGCGTGGGGCTCATGAGATTAGCGAAGGTGTATACTTCCCAGCATTCGGCCGTTCAGAATCATGCAAAAAAGTTTCTATAGTGCCAGCAAAGTTAGAGGCTGGCGAGGATGGGGTTGTCAGACATGCATCGAAAGTCACTTTCAGTTTCCCTGCGCATAGAAAGTGAGTTTTAGACTTTTTGGGTGCGCACTCTCAAAGAGCCTACATAAATTTAATTTTGTTGGAGAATCTAGTGAATATCGCGATTTTTGGGTTGGGCTATGTCGGGTTGGCTGCTGCTGCTTGCTTTCTACGAGATGGACATAATGTGTATGGTGTGGATGTCGATGAGTCCAAGGTCTCGATGCTGAATAGTGGCCGTTGCCCAATAAGTGAGCCAGGTCTTGGTGAGCTGCTTGCTGAAGGGGTTGCTTCAGGTAGTTTTTTTGCCACCAACTCTGCTGAAGTTGCAGTTGAAAATACGGATTTCGGGTTCGTTTGTGTGGGCACTCCTAGCGCGCCGAATGGTTCCCACGACATGAGATACATAGAATCGGTTAGCAAGGACATAGCTCTGGCTATCAAGAGTGTCTGCGAAGGGCGAATGTATTCGGTTGCATATAGAAGTACGATGCAACCTGGATCATTGGAAGGTGTTATCCTGCCATTGTTTGATGCGTCTGGTGTGCGAACCGGTGTTGACTTTGAGCTCTTTTATAACCCGGAGTTTTTGAGGGAATCAACGGCAATTTATGATTTCTATAATCCTCCGAAAATTGTTGTAGGCAGGAGGTGCGAGACTGTTAGCGTGTCCGAACTTCGCGAACTATATAGGCATGTTGATTGCGAAGAATGGTTCATAGTTGGGTATAAAGAGTCAGAGCTCACAAAATTTGTAGACAATTCATTCCATGCGCTGAAAGTGGCATTTGCAAATGAGATTGGAAGGGTTTGCGTGGCTGCTGATATTGATGTGCGCGTAGTTAATAATATCTTCCTGTCTGACACTAAGTTGAACATATCCCCTTATTATTTGAAGCCTGGCAATGCATTTGGTGGGTCGTGTTTACCCAAAGATGTTAGGGCTCTGACAGCTTTTGCGTCTTGCTATGGGTTGAAGTTGGGGGTTCTTAGTAATGTAATGAACTCAAATGAGGAGCATAAAAGATTTTTGATTGACCGTATTCTTGGTTTGGTTGAGCCAAGGGACCGCATTTTATTCTATGGTCTGTCATTTAAAGCTAAAACCGATGATCTGAGAGAAAGTCCTCAAGTTGACATTGTAGAGGCGTTACTGGGCAAAGGATATAGAGTGAGTATCTTGGATGATGATGTTCGTGCTGACGAGTTGATTGGCAAGAATGCAAGCTATGTTAAGGCAAAGCTCCCTCATTTGGCTGAGTTGTTAGTCGAGGGAGAAAGCGTAGATGTTGAAGATTTCGCACTGATAGTCAAGTCCAAATCAATTCGTGATGGGTTTGACTCGCGTAGTGTTAGAGTTTTAGATATCGAGAGGCTTTGATGGAGTTTCCGACTCTGAATAAAGACCGAATGCTTGCGATTCCTGAGTTGACTTCTCCAAAATCCATTTGTTTGGTCTACAACCGATATCCATTTCCTATGATGCGAGGAGATCAATTAACAGTTGCCCACTTGATAGAGTACTTTTATCAAAGA
>Ga0209555_10003006_pt1 | contig 11555 bp, 6 predicted proteins | sample SaaInl85LU_5_DNA_FD_184643 | JGI IMG/M metagenome (GOLD analysis project Ga0209555, IMG submission 184643) | Marine microbial communities from expanding oxygen minimum zones in the Saanich Inlet - ESP_85LU_5_DNA (SPAdes) (version 2) | ecosystem: Environmental > Aquatic > Marine > Intertidal zone... | reverse complement strand
GGAACCTCTTAACTCATACACTTTGGGTGTTGGCGGTTCCTCTATTGTATTTGCTTCTGCTCCAGCATCCGGAGATGAATGTTACATTGTATCTCTTGGCGGTGTTGGTGGTACTGCATCTACTGTTACTGACAACAGCATTACATCAGTAAAGATTAATGATGGTGCTGTAACCAGTTCAAAGATTTCTATTGATGGTGATATTACATTCCCTGATAACGACAAAGCCATCTTCGGAGACGGGTCTGACCTACAGATTTATCACCATGGCGGCGCTTCGGTTATTAAGGACGCTGGAGTTGGAGATTTATATTTAGCTGGCTCTGGCTCTGTAAAAATAACTAACGATGCTATTAACGAAAATATGGCTGTATTTAACCACAACGGTTCAGTCGATCTTTATTACGACAGCAGCAAGAAACTCGCCACCACCAGCACAGGTGTAGACGTAACGGGTAATATCCTAAGAATGGATGGCACCTCTCCCATGATGTATTTCATGGAAACAGGTGTAACTGACAGCAACCATCGAATACGCCAGAATACAGGCAATTTGTATTTCCAGAAGTTAAGTGATGACACTAATACTGCTACAACAAGGATGGCTATTGACGGTGGCAACGGCGACATCAGCTTCTACGACTCGACAGGCACCACGCCAAAGTTCGTCTGGGATGCGAGTACTGAATCGCTTGGCATTGGTACAAATTCGCCTATCTCAGCTTTAGATGTATTAAATGGTGGTAGCGCTTACACTAGTGGGTTGGTGTTGCGTAATGGATCTAGCACAAGTGAAGCAACATCTTTGTATCACGACAATACAGGCTTTACCACAACTGTATTAGCAAATAGATATGGAAGTACGTCTTCCGCTATAAAATTAATTCTGCAAGCTGCAAGTGGATCACCTGTAACTGCTTTAACTGCTTTAGGCGGTGGCAACGTTGGTGTCGGTACATCTGTACCAGCTCATAAACTTGAAGTAGCAGGTACAGCCAAAGCAGATCAATATTTACTAGATGCTGTTGCTAAAGATATTTCTGATACTGCAGTTGATGTATTTGTATATGACACTCGTAAAGATTCAGATGGTGGTGCATGGCGTAAGCGTACACAGAATACGTCTTGGTATAATGAAACACTGAACACTGCTACTCGTGGTGCTCGTAAAGAGTTTCCTGCGGTTGCTGTTATTGTTACTGAGTCTAACAAAGTTACTATCTACGATGGTGACAATCCTGATATGCCTATGTGGATGGTATTTGATGGCGGCGATCGTGCTGATATGATTTATGGCTTATTGGACAATAGCCAGCAAGCTACAAAAATGCTTAATGGTTTACTAGTTTCAGTAGGCAATGATTCTGGAGGACAAGGCGGTACATTCCCTATTAGTTTTATTGCTGACAACGGGTATTTTTTAAGTGATGCTAGTAACAGTCCCTATAAGTATAAAGGAAATATTGAACAGAGAAATGATGGATTAAATATAAGTGCGGGAGAGTCAGGGAACTACGGTATAACGACCAGTCGCTTCGTCAATGACGTAGCCATGACCGTTCTGCCCAACGCCCCGATTGATGCTGCTACAGGATTGCCTGTGCCGACTATTGCGGTGGCTACTGCTGGTGGCGTGAGTGTTATTAAGGATGATGGGACTGTTGTTGATATTAAAGCCACAAACTCATATTTTTATTATAGTCACCAAGTCTCATTTACTGATGATGGTAAGATTATATTGCTGTATTCTTACTCTGGTGTAGCTGATGATACTCATGTTTACTACACTGAAATACCGTCCGCCGACAAAACATTTACCGCTCATAGCAGTGCAATAAATGCTAATTTGGACTCAAATTCTTATGTCACGTTTTTACCTCAATACTCAAATCAAGGTAGTTCGTTAGGCGGTTCAAAAATACTTGCGACTAATCAGTTTTATGGTGGTAATGCGGCGGGTTTAGTTCAGTATGACCCAGAAAATGATTTAACAAAGTCACTGGCGGCTGATATCACCTCCACCTACAACACAGGCTGGATGAACGGCGACATCAAACTCGCCACCTTGTCCGACACCGATGATACTAATGTTACTGGTACAGAGTTGGTTACGAATGGTACGTTTGATACTGATACGAGTGGGTGGACTGCTCATAACGGATCAGTTACACTATCTGTATCTTCAGGGGCGCTCGTTATTACTACTACCTCTGCAAGTTACGGTTATGCTTATCAGGCTATTTCAGGATTAACAGTAGGGGAAACCTACACTGCAACCTTAAATTTTCTTTCTGCTAATGCTGCGACTTGGGTTAGATTAGGTACAACATTTGATGGGCAAGGTTATTATGGCACTACTCCATCAACTGGTATAATCAATGTTACTTTTACTGCTACTAATTCTACTCTTTATATTACACTTGTAATTGGAGCTGGATCATCTGGTCTTACTTGTAGCTTTGACGATATTTCAGTACGCCTAGCCGAAGAAGACCGCAGTGTGAACGGTAACGGTCTACAAGTGTTCGGCACTGTGGCCAAAACCCCTGTGGCTGCTGGTGCGGATTTGGTGGCGTATAGTGGGTTTAGCAGCAGTAACTATTTACAGCAGCCTTATAATAGTGACCTTGACTTTGGTACTGGTGATTTCTGCTTTATGGCATGGGTTTATGGCGGTGACAGCTCCACTGATAGTATTTTAGTTAGGGGCGGCCCTGTAGGGAACGTGCCAGAGAAGTTGATAATTTTTGACACTGTTTCTAGTACCCACAGATTTGTTGTTTTTGATGGACAGACACGATCAATAAGCGGAACTTCCGTCAGCAATACTTGGAAACTTCTTGTGGGTTTACGTAGAAATGGAGTGCTTTATTTTTATGTAGATGGAGTGTTGCAAGGTTGGATTAATAACACATCTGACCTTTCTGGCTCAAATCATTATCTAAGAATTGGGTATCCTACTTTTACGGCTGACCGTGCATTCGTAGGTTCTGTAGCACTAGTTAGAGCATCAGCCACAGCCCCATCCCCAGAACAGATCAAGAAAATCTACGAGGACGAGAAGGTGCTATTCCAAGAGAATGCAAAGGCTACTCTTTATGGTTCTTCAGATGCAGTCACAGCATTAGCATATGATGATGATACAGAACTGCTTCATGTAGGTACAAGTGCAGGACGTTCAGTCTTCCAAGGACTAAGACGAATAGATAATACAACAGATGCAGTAGGTGCAGCTATCAGTGCATCAAACGGAATGGTAGCAGAGGACTAAACGATGGTAGTTAAAGTAAGTAAACCAGAAATAAATGTAAGAGAAAAGATTAGTGAGCTTGATAAGCCAAGTGGTACATCTGGAGAAGCGATGCTACGGGCTGAGACACCACAGGAACAGTTTAACCTGATTGGTGCAGGGCGTAGGAATATGCTGATTAATGGTGCTATGCAGCACTGGCAAAGGGGAGCGGGCCCGCAGACTGTAGGTTCTGGCGGAGACTATTTACCTGACAGATTTAAATTCTGGAGTAGTACAGGCGGTGCATATACTTTTGAAAGATCAACTGATACCCCAAATGGGTTTGCATACAGCACTAAGCTCCAAGTCACCACTGCCGACACTAGCTTGAATAGTAGTGAATATTCTATTTTCGCACAGCATTTGGAGGTACAAGATTGTTTGTCTGCTCGTATGGGTTACTCTGACGCACAGGAACTGACGCTTTCGTTTTGGGTTAAGTCTAGCAAGACAGGCACTTACAGCATGACGATTCATAAAATGGAAGGCACAGACTACTTTTGCCACCGAACTTTTAACATCAACTCAGCGGATACTTGGGAGCATATATCCCTTACATACCCACCGAATACTTTGTCGGGTATATCAGCGAATGGTACTGGAATAGGTTTCAGAGTAGTCTGTTGGCTTGCGGCAGGTTCTACCTATTATAGTTCAGGTACTGAAGGCCAATGGTCTACCTCAGCAAACAGATACGCAAGCGATAAAAATGTAAATTGGATGGATAGCACCTCTAATGATTTTTACATCACAGGCGTCCAACTAGAACTAGGCAAAGTCGCCACGCCTTTTGAACACCGATCGTATGGTGAAGAACTGGCGTTGTGTCAGAGGTATTATCAAAAGATAGATGTACCAGATCAAAATGGTGTTTTAGGAGCTACTAGGACGAATACAGGTAGTGGGATTAACGAGTACCTTGGCACTGAAAAACTAATGGTAACTATGAGGTCAAATCCAACAGTTTCTGGGGTAGGATTAGACCGTTTGCATATGCCGGGAGTAACTTATTCTACGCTCACGCAATCACCATCATTTTTTGTGTCGAACAATACCCATTTCAGGCATCAATCCTTGCCCACTACAAACAACACTTCAGTAATTTTTGCGTGGATTGGCTCTAATTCGGGTGGTTATATAGCATTAGATGCGGAGTTATAATTATGTTTAATCTTACAACATCTGAAACAATTGGCAGCACACTATACTGTTCGACACATGACGTTTGGATACCCCTAGACCCTGCAAACCGCCACTATCAGGAAGTACTAGACGCAATCATTGCTGAAGGCGCAGACTGCTTTGACGGTGATATTCCAGAAGATTTACAGGCAGCGGCAGACACAAAGCAGTTCAATCAACAGCTTGCAGCCTACCGTGTAGCTACAGCCCGACTAGCACAATACATTGTTGCAGATGGTCGTGAAGAGGTACGGGAGATGCAGCCTACTGGTGAGCAGGTCTTCAACGAAGAAACAATGGAAATGGAAGATGTGATGCACGAGGTTATCACAGTCACAGCCATTGAACCTGTAGAGGCAACAGTCACACGCATGGTGTACTCTGAGGATGATCCTATGGCAGAGCCTACAGAGGAAACCATTGAGAACCCCGTGATTACTACTGATGTAGCTGAACGTGCAGTTGCACAGGCTACTATAGATGCAACACCTCAAGCTGTAATTGATGCAGTATAAATAACATATAAATAGTACTATATAACACAGGAAGCAGACTCAGATGAGTAAGGCACGTAATCTATCAGACTTTATCTCAGATGCAGCTATTGATGCTACCGAGATCGGAAGTAATGCTGTTACAACAGATAAAATTATTGATCAAGCAGTTACTCCTGCGAAGCTGCATAACACACTAGACCTGTCGAGTAAGACAGTGACGCTACCTACCGGTGGTATCAGCGGTAACGCTATTGATGGTGGAGTTATTAGTAACTTTGCTTCTACTGGTATTGATGATAACGCGAGTAGTACTGCTGTTACTATTCTAAGTGATGGTAAAGTTGGTATTGGTACGAGTTCGCCTACAGGTGTCCACAGTTTAGCTAAAGTTTTAGAGTTAGATGGCGGCGATGGATCAGAAATAAATCTAGGTTTAAATGCACCTAATGTCGGATCAGGTGCTTTCGTAGGCGGTATTGGCTTTAAGAATGTTGATGGCTCACTAGGTACTGCCCCGCATTATGCTGGGATTAAGTCTAAAACCACAAGCACATTAGGTACAATGGACCTACGTTTCTATAGTGGAACAGGAAACTATGAGGCAGATACGCCGCAAATGTTACTGGATGCCAGCGGCAATGTTGGTATTGGCTCGACTGGCCCTACAACTAAACTGGAAATTACTGAATCTAGTGGATATACAGGTTATGAATTTATTACATTGTCTAGAGCGGAACCTACTCGTTATAGATCAACCATTGGGTTTGGAGATTATGCAGGTGGTAATAAATTTGGATTAAGTTTTACTACCAGAAATGATAGCACTGACTATAGAACTATGACTATGGTCGATGGCAACGTTGGCATCGGCACTGATAGTCCAAATACACTTTACGGCGCTTATACTACTCCACTAGTAGTGACATCCCCAACCAGTGGAGCCTTACCATACATTGAAGTAAGAAGTGCACCTAATGGTGATCAAGCTGGTATTCTTTTTAATAGAGAAAATAGCACTGGCTGGATGACTGCTATGAATAATAGTGGAAAATACCGAATTGCGCATATGGCGGCTATAAGTCAAACTGGATTAACAAACGCAAAAGATGGTAATGACGGAATTACCGTTCAGACAAATGGTAATGTTGGCATCGGCACTCATAGTCCTGAAGTAAAATTAGAAGTTAACGGCGGTGGTGATGGTTCAGTTGTATTTGCAGGTAGATCAGACGGCGGTAACGGTAATAATCGAAGATTTAATTTAATTGCATATGCAGACGGCGGTGGTGCAAACTACGGCGGTGGGTTAAAGATACAAACTAGAGATTCGGTAAATGTTTTCAACGATAGACTTACAGTTACATCAAGCGGTAAAGTTTTAATTAATACAACTGATCCACAAGATGATCCCTCAATGCTGCGTGTGCTCAATTCAATGTCAAACCTTGGTAGTATGTATATTGGTAAAGTACATAATAGCACCAATAACAATAACGCTGCTATTTTACTCCACAGAATGGGTCAAGGTCAAGGTCATCAGTTTTCAGGTAAGTTTATAGTAAACAGCTGGACAGGCAATCGTCATATTGATTGTCACATTACTTCTTATTATATAACTGACGCAGTATCTGTTAATACAAATTTTACAAATAGCGGCGGCATTTCTGCAGTTACAGTTAGATTGTGTACAGTAAATATAGGAGGTGTATTGTACTTGGCATTTGTTAAAGATGGAGGCGGTTCTGGTGTATCTTATTTAAATGCATTTATTGAAGGTAATATTCATTATCAAGGCGGAATACGAGAAGTACTAAATGCAGGTCAGGGTTTTACTGTAACAACAACACATTATACATTCTAACTAATATAAGTTTATTATAAATAACTAAAACAAACACCTGAGGGAAAGTGAACTCATGGCAACAAATAAAAATTTCATAGTTAAGAACGGCTTAGAAGTCGGTGGCGATATTATCGTTACCGGTTCTTTGCAAACTTCGGTTTTGACTCTTCCAGCATCTGATGGTACGTCCGGTCAGGTTATCGTTACGGATGGTAGCGGTAATTTATCGTTTCAAACAATCGTGTCTAACTTTACTATCTCAGATGGTACTAATACCGACACGTTTAATACCGGCGAAACTCTTACGTTTACGGCTGGCACTGGTATTACTACCACAGTTTCAAACAATGTAGTTACAATTGAAGGTGTAGCACAATATGACGATGCTGATGCAGTTGCTGCAATAGAATCTCATCCTCACCTTACGATTGATGGCGGCACATTATACGTCGATACTGCAAACGACTATGTTGGTATTGGTGATACTTCTCCTCAACACAAACTAGATGTTGCCGGGGCAATTGGCGTTAATGGTACAGAAGTAATTGATTCAACCGGTGAGGTTATTACAGCCCAGCTAAAAGACTCGGGTGTTACTGCTGGTTCTTATGGTTCTGCTTCTTTGGTTCCTGTTATTACAGTTGATGCCAAGGGTCGTATTACCTCAGCATCTACTACTTCGGTAGCAGGCGTATCTTCATTCTCTTATGATACGCCAACCGAAGTTCTGACTATTAACACAGCAGATGGCGGATCTTTTAATGCAGATATTTCTTCATTGGCTTCTCAGTCTTATGTCGATACTGCTGTTGCTGGTTTAGTAGATTCAGCTCCTGGCACGCTCGATACTCTGAATGAGTTGGCAGCGGCTCTTGGCGATGATCCAAACTTTGCGACAACTATTGCTACTGCCATCAACGGTAAGGTTGACAGTACAGGCGATGCATTTACTGGTAATGTAACTTTTGGAGATAATAACAAAGCCATATTCGGTGCTGGCTCTGACCTACAGATTTACCATGATGGTAGTTACAGCTATATAGATGAAGTTGGCACTAATGACTTAGTAATCAGAGGCAGCAATAACATTTGGATACAACGTGCAGATGGCACAGAAACACTAGCTAAATTTACTACTGATGGTGCCTGTGAATTTAGATATGATAATGCTCCCAGACTCGCCACCACCAGCACAGGTGTAGACGTCACTGGGACTATCACCAGCGATGGGCTGACTTTGGACGGCGGTGTTTACAAGATCAACAACACTTCTGTTGGTTCTGGCTCTGATAAGTGGATTGGTTCAGACGGAGGCGCAGGTGTTTTTGTAAATGCTGGTGCCAGTGGAAACTTTAGTGTCTACAACAATAACTCTCTTGGGCGTTTTAATATCAATGGTTCCACAGGCGACATTATGTTCCTCGAGGACACAGGCACCGCTGCAAAGTTCTTCTGGGATGCGAGTGCTGAGAGCTTGGGGATTGGGACGACTTCGCCAGCAGCAAAGATAAATACCTCTGGTGCAGTTGGCGCTATAAACTCAATTCAAACTCAAGTGCTGCTCAGTGAAACTGGAACCAACACTGGCACTGGTCTTCAGATTAAAGCTAACAACTCAACATACTCTTGGGATGCTGGTGCAATTACTTTCCTTCGTGAAGGTGCCGCTAACAGTTATGCCCTCACATTTGATACGTCTAGCGGCGGAACTGATTCAGAAGCCATGCGCATCGACAGCAGCGGTCGGGTAGGAATAGCAACTAACGGTGCTGTTACAGACATTCCTGGTACAAGTCATGATACTGTAGTAGTAGGTAACAACGGCATGTCTGCCGCAGGTGTTATATTAAATGTAGCAAACGGTAGTAATTCTACCTTTGGGTTTTATGATAATACTGGGACTACACCAGCTGCTCGAATGTTATGGGATAGTTCAGCAGATAAGTTACATTTCTACACGAGAAATTCATCAGCTACTGGTGAAGGTGTACGTATGACTATACGAACTGACGGCAACGTTGGTATTGGTACGGAGAGTCCAGCTTCTAAATTACATATTAAGACAAGCACTAATTTCAACTATGAGTTTGAGGAAGTGTCTAGTAAATTGAGACTCTCAGCTTTAAATGATGCGAGGTCAGCTAATGTTCCGCTTCAGTTCGCAGCATCAGAGTTCAACTTTATTTCTGGCAACGTTGGGATTGGTACAGATAGTCCGGCTACTCTACTAAATGTAAGAGCTGCGACTAATCACACCACAGGAACTGACCGAACTGACTTAGTAACCTTACATCAAGGAATTTCAGCATGGTCAGTTGGCCGCGGCGCAGGTATTCGTTGGGTAGGCGATACGTCTAGAACAATGGCTGGTATCAGTACTTATGTGTTTGGATTTGAGGACACTGGTCTTGCTTTTGAGACCGGCGGAGCAGATTCTACAGGTAATTTAAACCCCACAACACGCATGGTTATTGACCACAACGGTTATGTTGGTATTGGTAATACGGACCCTAGTGGTGGGTTAACATTATATGGTAATGGGTATGGCAATAAAGGTAAACTTTTTGTTTACGGTGGTGGAGATGAAAACAGCTGGTCCCAAAATCGTAACGAAGCAATAAGAATTGGCCGTGGTGATATAAAAGATTCATATTATCATTCTATTTGGTCAGCTACTGGATCTGGAGGCGATACTGACCATTGGTTAAGATTCTACTTAAATAATGGTCAAACTAGTGGAACTTCTCAAGTGCTTGGGCTTCAATTAGATGCTAATAAGGTAGCTATTTTTGGTGGTGGCCAAGAAGCTATCGCTGTTCAAAACACCAATAGAGGCGTAACAATTAACGGTTCTGGTGAAGGTAGAATATATGCTACAGCTAGTGCCCATCACGATTTTAATAGGACAGTAGCTGGTGAAGCATTCAGGTTTAGAGTCGGTACTACAGTAAGAGGCTCAATTTATACTGACTCTTCTGGTACAACATACAATACCACATCTGACCGCAGACTGAAAGATAATATAACTACTATTACTAACGGCAAAGAAAAACTGTTGGCAATGAATCCAGTAACTCACAGCTGGAAAGCAGATCCTGATGCTGCAGCTGTTCATGGTTTCATTGCTCAGGAAATGCAAGAAGTTGTACCAGAAGCTATATCCGGTGATCCTGAATCTGATGAAATGATGAGCATGGATTACGGTAGAATAACACCTGTGATTGTTGCTGCATTACAAGATGCTCTTAAGGAGATTGAAGAATTGAAAACACGAATTAAAACATTGGAGGCTAAATAATGGCTGGTGGAAGTTTAGGTCCAGATAAATTAGTATTACCTACCCATAGCAGTGATCCATCCGGTACAGTCGCCGGTGAAATGTATTTTAATACCGCTACTAAATCAGTAAAACAATTTGATGGATCCTCATGGTCCGCAATATTTGAAGAGCCCTTTGTTGCATCTGGAGGAACTATGTCAACAAGCGGATCCTACACATATCATACTTTTACTTCTTCTAGTACATTCCAAATTACCAGTGGATCAAGAGATATAGAGTACTTAATTGTTGCCGGCGGAGGAGGCGGAGGCAAGTCTGGTACTAGCGGATCTGATCCTGGTGGCGGGGGCGGTGGCGCCGGAGGATACGTATCTGGATCTTATAGTGGACTAGACACCGGTGCATACACTATTACAGTTGGCGGCGGGGGCAGTAGTAACCCTAATCGTGACATTTCAGCCGGCTCCGGAGGAAATTCTAGCATATCTGGTATTGGTGCTCCTACTGCGATTGGTGGCGGAGGTGGAGGATCATTAAATCTAAATGGTGTCAACGGAGGATCCGGTGGCGGCGGTGGTGGTAATTCCGGTGGCGCATCATCTGGAACATCTGGCCAAGGATTCGGCGGTTCTGGTGCAATTAGTAGCCACGGTGGTGGAGGTGGTGGCGCCTCTGAATCCGGCGGAACTGATGGAAGCCCCGGAGCTGGCGGTGATGGTAAAACATGGCTAAACGGATCTACTTATGCCGGCGGCGGATCTGGCGGTTTGCGTGATGGTAACAGCGGTTGGCCAGGTGGAACAGGCGGTGGCGGCACTGGTGCAATTGGATCAGGATCTAGCGGATCACCAGGCTCTGGTGGTGGTGGTGGCGGCACTTCAATTGGCAATGGCGGTAACGGTGGTTCTGGCGTCGTTATTATTAGATACTTAACTTAGTAAGGATTGGGATTATGGCGCATTTTGCAAAAGTAGTTAATGGAAAAGTAATAAACGTAATAAAAGCAGAATTAGATTTTTTTGATACATTTATAGATGATTCTCCTGGTGATTGGATTCAAACTTCCTATAATACAAAGGGTGGTATTCACTATGATTCTGAAACTAATGAACCAGATGGTGGTGAAGCCTTACGTTATAATTATGCATTTATAAACTGCCATTATGATGAAGATACAGATGCATTTTATAGCCCTAAGCCGTACTCCTCATGGACGCTAAACACAGAAACATATTTATGGGAAGCGCCAGTGGCGTATCCAGATGCTGATAGCGATGAACGGTATGAATGGAACGAAGAAAATCAATCTTGGGATCTGGTAGAAGCTGAGTAATTAAAACATATAAATAGTCCTATAGAAACCAAACATCTGTAGGACTATTTTTTTATGGCAAATCCAAATTCTAGACAGGAGCTAATTGACTACGCTCTTCGTAAGCTTGGCGCTCCGGTTATTGAAGT
>Ga0209555_10002998_pt1 | contig 11567 bp, 21 predicted proteins | sample SaaInl85LU_5_DNA_FD_184643 | JGI IMG/M metagenome (GOLD analysis project Ga0209555, IMG submission 184643) | Marine microbial communities from expanding oxygen minimum zones in the Saanich Inlet - ESP_85LU_5_DNA (SPAdes) (version 2) | ecosystem: Environmental > Aquatic > Marine > Intertidal... | reverse complement strand
TCACTTGCCTTTTCACCAAGCGACTTTGCCCAGAGTTTCCATAACTTGTTTTTCATTTACTTCTTAGACTTGTCTTTTACTGCATCAGATGCAAAGAATGCTGATACTAATACTGCAATAGATGCGAAGTATGTTGGTGCGATATCTGCGATAAGTTTTGCCGCAGTCTCTAAACCAAACCCTGCTGTAACACCAATACCGATTGGATAGACTAGTAACCCACCAAGTGAGAACCACGCCATCTTACGAATTGCATCACGTTGTGCATCTTGGTCTTCAAGTTCTTTACGTTTGAATTCAAGGTGCATTTGTAACTCTGCTTCGCTGATATGACCATCACCGTCTAAATCTGCTCCTGCAAGAGAACCATCACTATCGATGGATATTTTTTTCTTTTCTTCTGCCATTTAAAATACCTTTACTTTATATTGTTGTTCCCATAATCTAGCATCTTTCTCGTCGTTCACCATAGGGCGACCACGAATGTTCAGACTAGTATTTAGTAACATCGGTATCCCTGTTCTTGCGTAGTACTCTTCGATAATCTTACGGAAGATACTCGGACAGTCTTTCTTGACTATCTGTACACGTGCTGTTCCGTCAACGTGTGTTACTGAAGTATAAGGGTGTTTTGCAATAGAAGTATACTGCATATACTCATTCATCGGTCCATCAAAGTATTCGTGTGCATGTTCTTCTAAAACGGCAGGTGCGAACGGTCTGTACTTCTGACGACGCTTTATAGTGTTAACTGTGTCTTTCACGTCGAACCGCACATCTGCTATAAGAGAACGATTACCAAGTGCACGTGGACCAAATTCAGCAGGACCATTTGCAATACCGCATACATGATGTTCAAGTAAATGGTCTACAACTTCTTTTACATCAATCTCTCTATCGATGTTGTAACCACTATATGGTGTCCATACTAGTTTGTCAATGCCTGTTTCTTTCTCAAGAGTCATTGCCGCAGTACCGACTGCTGAACCAGAATCTGTAGGTGCAACTGCGATATGCACATCATCAAAGATTTCTGGTAGTCTTGAATTGAAAACAACGTTCTGTGCACAACCGCCAGAGTAACATAACTTGTTACCATATTGACGTGCTTCTTGCATTATACCTTCCATTGCCCAGTATGCGAACTCTTGAATACCTGCCGCAAAGTCTTCGTCAGAATATTCTTTTTTACGCCATTCTTTTAACTTACCTTTCATTTTCGCATAACGTTTGAAACTAACAGAATCTGGATTATCAACAGGAGTTTTTGTCTCAGTCTCAGGTGCAATATCTGGTAAACTATTCCACCATTCTTTCAACCATGTGACCATTTCTTCAGGTGCAGTGCCGTATGATGATAGACCCATAGTAACGTACTCGTCTTCAAGTGGACGCAGTCCTAGAATGCTTGTCGCACTCGTATAGACTAATCCAACTGACTTAGGGTACTGCCACTCTTTGATTAGATTGAATTGATTGTCGTAGATAACAGCAGTTTGTATCTCGCCTACACCATCGATAGACACCATTACTGTGTCTTCTCTATCGTCCCATGGACGTGTGTAGAATGCTGTAGCACAATGTGATTGGTGATGTTCGTGCATATCATCATACGCAAGACTTTCATACACTGGTATCTGTTCGTGTGCTGTGACAGAATTGCGTTTATGAGTTCTACCATGATCGGTAGTTAAGTCTTTACGGTGAGTCTTTTTAACACTAACGTCTTCGTAGAATACGAATGTGTCTTTGTCTTGGTCGGTAAGTTCCCACTGTTCGTCATGAACAATAGGATCATTTTTCTTTTTGGAATATCTTTCAGACTGGGATGCATGAAGCACTTCGCCCTTGTCGTTTATGATAGCAAGGGCGGCATCATGATAATATTCACTGAATCCTACGTAACGCATTTATATAACCTCATGTTTGTTTACAAGGTTATATATGCATCAATTATCCAGTAATGATTTCGTACAGTTCTTTCCAGTTCTGTACACGAGGGATAACTTTCTCGTCTGCATTGAAGTCATGCGCCATGACGTATGGGTTCAGACCTACTTTGAGACCAACGTGAGCATTCTCAGGTTTATCTTCAATCCAGTAACAACCAGTGTCACGGTACTCTTCGAGTGCTTCGTCTTTATCAGCACCAGTATCTAAGTAAGTGTACTTCTCGAATACTGTAGGACCGAACAACTCAATCAAGTTCTTAGTACGCAAGTGTTGTGCGTAGTAGTCATTACTCAGACTTGTGATTGCATGGAAAATGTAACCATGGTCTTTGTGTAACTTCTTGATATACTTGATTGCATCACGCAATGGTGGAATCTTACGAATCGTTGCAGACTCGTTAAACATCCGAACTAACATCTTCGCATATTTCTTGTCGATGTTGTAACGAATGTGGATGTCGTAAACACTTGTGTCTACTTCTTCAAAACCATGACGTTTCATCCACTGACCAAATGCGTAAACCCAGTCAAGGATTACTCCGTCACAATCTACTAATATTACTTTATCTTTCATTATATATTTCCTTCTAAAGGGTTATCTGTTGTCTATTCAAATGGACATCACGAAAACGTTCAACCATCTCAGTTGCGTATTCTTGCAACTCTTCATCTTCACATTTAAGTGCACGGTATAACAACATTTCTAAGTTTGCAGTCAGTGCACCATGAGCACTTGCGAATCCAAAACCGATATCTTCATGTTCATTTCTGAAGAACATTGAAAAGTTTTGAATTGCTTTGTCTATCTCTTTGTAACCATATTTTTTCATAATTTAATCTCTCTCTCAATTTCTGTAAACATTATCTCATAACTAAAACAAGAAGTCAAGACTTATTTTCAAAATATTTTAAATATTCTTTAACTTTTTTTGTCTCAAACTTTCGACGAGTCTTAGTGAATGCCAGTGGTTTTTCTAACTCGATTAGGTCTCCGTGGTTGGGAGCGTATGCCACACACTTTCCATTGAGACCCAAAACGTAAGTGTGGTTGGGGATATTGCTATCCCACTTGGTGATTTCTTTCAGTATTTGATACATTACCAGGCCAAGTCCTTCTCTGCAACTACTTTCTTGTAATACCCTTTCAGACAGATGAAACCATCTTTGTCTTTACGAGTGTTTGCTTCTAAAATCTTACGACCTTTCTTTGTCAATTTTGCTCTTGTAACTTTCATAATATAATTCCTTAAACTAAGTTGTAACCGATAGGACTTCCGTTGACGCTTCTCTCGCCAGGTTGTCTGATATTCTCAACAGCAACAATAACACCATTGCCTTCATCGTCTCTCAAGTGAACGTGTTGACCGTTGAAAACGTCATTTTCAACAACATATTCTTGAATGGGATGCATCGCACCAAAGTTTGCGATAACGACTTGACCTTTTTGGATAACTGGTTTATTCATAATTAATCTCTCTCTCTCAATTCAAAGTACAGTAGTATTATACGAAAAAAGTTGACCGAAGTCAACTCTTATTTTGAAAAAAAGTATTATTTTTTAGATTAATTTGTTATATCGATATAACGTTTTTCTTTAACGTGTCTCAACATATCAATCTTCCATTCACCACCTGTGTAGTGGCAGAACTTTGCTTTCTTAAAGAACTCTTCTTCTGTCGCATAGTGTGGACTATCATTCCATGTTTGGTCGATTGTCACCAAGTCAAAGTCGTGCTTCATTAACTGACCTGATATAAACGGTTGGTCATTCATAACAGACATATGTTCTTGCGGACCTTCATAGTACCAGTCTTTCCAATCCATAAAGACTTCACGCGCACGTAGACGTGCTTCACGAGTCCATACAACAACACCAGTGTTTAGTATTGTTAGTTTAGAAGGTCTGTTTGGTGGCATGACAGGTACAATAGGTACACCATGTGCACGAAACTTTCTCATGAAACTTTCATACGTTGCTTGTTTATAATCCCATGAGTTATAACCACCACCTGATTCTGTAACGTAATCAGATTCGAGTACACCAAATACTTCACCGTCTTCGCACTCATCAAAGATATTATCTTTAGTGTTGACAATGATATCTGTGTCTGCAAATAACACTTTGTCATACTGGTCAAACATAGGGTCATAGATGACTCGAAGACATTCAAACAACAATGCCGTCGGGTCATCAACACCAGCACAATGTACCATTTCATCTGAATAGTGATAATCAGCACCAATCAATTCTGCATACTCTTGGAATGATACACTTGATTCGTGTGCACACTCAAGATACAGTTCACTACGCTTACGACCTTGAATAGGTCCGCGTTCGTCGTCAATGCGTTTATTAACGACCATGTACTGAAATATCGCGTTCTTCATTAAATATTCTCTAAACGTTCCATTAATCGATTTGCACGTGCGCCTACTTGACGTGCCCATAGTGAATCTAAACCTTCTGGTGCCGCACCTGCCCAGTCTCGTTCTGCTAACTTCTTATTAAAGTTTTTGAACTTAGATAAACGTGGTCGCCCTAGATTGAATAACATGTTTACTACTACTTCTTGTACTTCTGGAGGGAAAGTCTCGTAGTCCTCTCCGTATAGTACAATACACTCTGTAATAGCAGTGTCAAGGTCTTTCTCAAAACACTCTTTAACACGTTCTTCAGTTACTGGCGTACCGACTGGTTGACCATGTTCTGGATCAGACTCAAGTACTAAGTGCCCAACACCAAATGTTGGATACCCTAGATGGTCTTCGTAGATTTCATAGACAACACCTTCGTCTATCTTTAGTTGTTCGTAAACTGCTTCTCTGGATTCTCTGTTCATTTCTTATTGCCCTTCATTAACATTTCTTTCGTCATTATATAGTCACGCACGAAGTCCGAGCGTACAATATCTGACCAAGTGAATTCGGTTATTGTAAACCTATTTAGATGTTCAAGTATCTGCATAAACTGTAAGATACCTTCTCGGTCGCTGTTCTTGACTAGGTCTGACTGATAATAGTCACCGCACAAGATTACACGACAATTGTTACCTACACGTGTAATGATACTGTCTAGTTCATGGAAGTTTAGATTCTGCATCTCGTCCACGATTAGAATAGTATCATCAAATGTTAGTCCACGAATGTGAGATGTAGAAACAAACTCAACTTTATCTTGACTGACTAACTTTGGATATGCAAGTGGATCTTCAAATAGATTACTGCATATCTGTTTGTATGGGATAGTGTATGCTTCCATCTTTTCTTCAAGTGTGCCAGGCAAGAAACCAATCTCTTTAGTTGGTACTGCTGAACGACAAATGAGTACTTTGTTCTGTGATACATTATCACCAAGTACTTCTTCAAGTGCCAAGTATAACGCACAAAACGTTTTACCTGAACCTGCTGAACCACTTAGTACAAGATTATTACCATCGTCCCATGACTTGAACACTTCTTGTTGGTTGTCAGTCATAGGTTCGATTTCACGCATATGGTGCAATTTTAGATTCATATGGGAGTTATCACTTTGTTTTGATAGTGTTAGATTCGCCAGCACCTTTCTTAATACGATTGAGTTGGTCGTTCCAACCATCTCCTGCCATACTAAGTGCTGATTTACTTCCTGATACTAAACTTGGTGCAGAACCGATATAAGATTCCCATTCAGGATTCTCTTCTCGCCATGCATCACGTTCAGATAGTTTTTGAAATTTCTCAATCACTTCACCAGTTACATTGTGTTTATATTGATATGTTGGCATAATATTTACATCCTCTAAAAATACGACGGGGAACCGAAGTCCCCCGAAGAGATACGGATCACCTACCTTATGTCAATTGTTCTTCGATTGTTTGGTCGAGATATGCTTGTTTCTTTGAAAGTTTATAAACCAAGTCATCTCTACCTTTCTTCTTCATGCGTTGGATATAATATCCTAACTCATTTCTGTCTTTCTTCAATCTGTCTAACTGTATTTTTGACATAAAATTCCTCTTGTTATTAAAAGAATAGGGTTACGTTTTTATTAGATTAGGGAACGCCTCCTGTACTAGTTTTTTGGTTAAGAACTTGACGGGCGACTTTTTCGCAACCATCGCTAAAACTAATTCGGCATCTTGAGGATGAATCGACTCAAGAAGACGGATAAACATTGTTTCGCGTTTTATCTTATTCAGTCTGTCGCCAGGACCACCTTTCACAAAGTAACCAAACTTCTTGTGTTCACGAAGTAAGTTAGATGGTGTGGATTCTGGTTTATTAGGAGTGTAAGGCGGTGTGCCTTCGGGTAGCGTAAACTGTAACGCGTCATCGAATGTGCCACGTAATATGTCAGTAAGTGCAGGAACTTTACTATAGGTATTCAACACCTCTAGTCGTCCCTTTTTGGTTGTTTGTTTAGAAAATTCATTGAAAATTTCAAATACATCTTTTTTGATTGTATGTGCCATTTCTTCACCTATAGTAGTATATATCATTTTTTGGTCTTTGATACGTTATCTATATCAAAAATAATTAATAAAAAAAGACCCTCAAACGAGGGTCGCTGTTTTACTTTGCAGGTAAAACTTCAATGTCGATGTAGTGACTGCAATGGAAGTAATCTGTCATTGCGTCGCTCTCGTCGAAGTAATCTTCTCCGTACATTGCTTGTCTCAACTTAACTAACATCTCAACAACTTCTGGTTTGTCTGCGTAGTTCTTCTCTACCCAGTAATGGTTGATGCCTAAACCGTACTGACGTTCAAAATCATTCTCGAAAAAGTCTTCAAACATACCCGCAACATCACGAATCTTCAACTTCAAAGTGCTGTAATGTTGAACACTCAAAGTACCTTTCTGACCGAACTCTTTCAAAATCTTACGGATTGCAGGAGCACGTTCGTTCTTACGTTCTTTGTTCATAAATGCCATAATAAAAATCTCTCTTCAAAGTTAAAAACTGTGGGGTCATCCCCAACTCACAAAACCATTATATCAAACCTGAAAAAATAGTCAACACTTATTTTGAAAATAATTAAGTTTTTTTAGAACTCTTTCGTCTAGTCTTAGTCTTTTTTGGAATAACAAAAGTCCAAGTATCGTAGTCGTGTTTGTTGCACCAGTGATTGGCAATCTTTGATATCTCGTCGAACGTTCCTTCGACTTCGCCCATATCTAATGGTTCTCGTGCTGTGTGTGATATATCAAGTAGTTTGATAATATACTTACCTGTTTCTTTTGCCATTAGTCAACTTCCCATGGTTCCACTTCGTAGTTTTCTAAGTTGTTTTGTTCTGCGTGTTGCTCTGCCGCTTCTTCAGTCGCAAACGGAACCATTAACATCTGTCCTTCGACCCACAAGTAATAAACATAATCTTTCATAACGTCTCTCCTCTCAAGTAGACAAGCATTATCTCATTATAGAAACAAGAAGTCAAGACTTTTTTTATATTATTTTTTATTTTCTGACAAGTGATTAGCATGTATCTTACATCCTATAAATGCGTTGTAGTATTTGTCATCCAAGAGTACGTCATACTCAAACTGTAGTTTTGCTTCATAGTAAGAACAGTCGCCTTTGGTTGCGCATAGACGTAGTATCTCACGATGATAGGCACGTTCGCCTTTCTGTTCTTTGAGTAGTTTGAGTTGTTCGTTAGAACCATAGTACTTCTTCCAATCAGACTGTACTTTGGTTTTGACTTTGCGTTTACGAGTTTTCGTAACAGGGAGGGTTTTTGGTTTCCAGAAAAACTTCTTACCGATATACATCTTACCAGTATCGATTTCTGTTATTCTATAAACAAACCCGACATACGGTTTTAAATCATCGTCTGTCGGGTCAAAGTCTTCGTTCTTATAAATCCAATTCATGGTACACACTTCGTTACTATATTAGTAACTTTATGTATACTTATTCTTCATCGTCTGGAATCGGATCTACATCTTCACCACACATCGGGCAATGTTGTGGTTTGTTCTCGTCGTAATGTACTTCTACTGTGGTATCAATATCACAAATAGGACATTCGATTTCGTACTTTATAATCATGCAACTTCCTCTTCGTTATCCCAACCCCATTCGCCTTCCATGCCGACAACTGAATATTCAGTTACACGTTTCTCAAAGAAGTTATCATGAGATGCGCCATTCAATACCCAGTCTAACCAAGGCATTGGATTGTCTTTCTGATTGAACTTAGGTTTCATACCTAGTTGTAATAGACGACGGTCAGCAATGTGACGAATGTATTGTTTCACTTCTGCCTGTGTCATACCTTGTACTTCAAGGTCATTGAATGCTAACTCAATAAACTTATCTTCTAACTTAACAGCATTCTTTGCCATCTCATAGATTTTAGATTTAAGTTCATCGTTTACAATACGTGGATGTTCTTCGCAGAATGTACGGAACAACTTCGCATTACCTTGTACGTGCAATGATTCATCACGAATAGACCACTCAACGATTGTACCCATACCTTTCATCTTACCGAAACGTTGAAAGTTCAATAACATTACAAATGATGCGAATACAGACATACCTTCATTGAATACTGACTGCGCAAGTGCTAATGCTAAACCAGTGTTGGTCTTACACTCACCGTCTTTCATGAAGTCAATCTTATCTGCCATCTGTTTGTATTCTAAGAACTTATGGAAGTCTTCATCTGGTAGACCTAGTGTATCATTCAATAATGCATATGCACGTTGGTGTACTGCTTCACGTGAGGCAAATGATGAAAGCATGTTACGTACTTCATTGTTTTTAAAACGAGGAATCAATAACTCGTGATAGTTCTCTCCGACCTGCACATCTGACTGTGTGAACAAACGTAGTACGTGGGTGATAAATTCTTTCTCACCTTCTGTTAGTTTAGTTTTCCAGTCCTGTACGTCTTCACTTAGTTCTGCTTCATCTTCAATCCAATGCACTTCTTCGTGCTTCTTGGATAGTTCAACCGCCCATGGGTAGAGGAACGGTTTGTAAGTTTGTGAAAACTTTAATAGGGACATTTATTTCTCCAATATGGGTTTTATATATGGTGCCAATGTTTTGGCAATTAATTCGTTACCTTCATCCCATGGATGAAAGCAGTTAGTCAAGTAAGGATACTTGCTTTTGTTTCTCTTATAGTCATTACGTATAATAGTATGTTTCTTCTCATATGTCAAGTCAGAAATATCTTTTTTTAACCATCTGTTCGTTATAATATCAAGCATACTATTATTGGGGTTATAACCTTCAATCCATTGTTCTTTTGCTTTCGACATACAGAAATCTATATATCTATCTCTCTTTTGATAATGCACTTTATTCAATAATGGATTACTATCTATACTGCTTGTCATAAGTAGCGGAATGCCATAATCCTGACAGACCATTCTGACTGTATGCATCGATTGTTCAAACCACATTCTATGAAACGCAGGGTTACGAAACTCTGGCATCAATAGTCGTAAATGTTCTTTCGCACCACTACCACTTGATACATACTGCCAATCATCAAAGTCAAGTATACGTTCTTTTTCCATTTTAAGATTGAGTTCAGCATTTCTTTTTATATCAGACCATACTACAAGTATTGCTGTATTCTCACCACCATGCTTTCTACAGTATCTAAGAACTTCATTCGCAATCGCTTGATTACCAGAACCGAACTTACCATTGTTGATTACTTCAACACCAAGTTCTTTCTCAAGATAGTAACATGGATTATATTTAGTAATCATTAAGTGAGGGTCTTTCCTTTGACCCTCAACATAACTATCTCCGAATACAACTAGTTTTCGCATATACTCTCTATGTATGGTTTTAATGTTTTTGCGATAAGTTCAGAACCCTTTGCATTAGGGTGCATACAGAAATTTGCATGTTCTTTGTACTTATCAACATTTTTTTCTATATTATTCATCTTAATAATATAAGGACGTTCATCTTCATCACTTAACCAATTGTCTGTTATAATATCAAGTAAAGTATTATTATTACGACCATGTTCTATGTAGTTAGACTGCATATCGCCATGTTGAACGATAAACTTAACAACACTCCTTTGGTATACAACTTTATCCATGTGTGGAGTGTTATCTATACTATTAGTCATTAGAAAAGGTATATCATGGTCATTACAAATAGAACGTACTGAATGTACTGCTTGTTCATACCACAATCGCCATGAAGCAGGGTTTGTAAATTCGGGAAGATTTTTATTCTCCTTTCTATGACGGAGTACACTACCGCCAACTAAGAAGTCCCTATTATCCCATTTCATCAAATCTTCAGATTCTATATATGAGAAATGTATATTATAACGTCTACGTATATCAGACCAAACAATCAAGAATGCAGTGTCCGATACATCTTCACTAGCAATGTATCGAAACACCTCATTTGCAATCGTCTGATTACATGCCGCACTTTTACCTCTATTAATTACTTCGATGCCGAGTTCTCGTTGTAAATGGTAACACATGTTTTTTTCAATCAACTCAACGATATTGGGCCCGTCGTCCATTATCTTGACGACATTATGACCCTCAACAAAACTGTCACCAAATACAACTAGTTTTCTCATTACCCTTCACATGCTCTACATTCTTCGCCATCGTCTTCGATAACTGTTTTGTTCAAGTGTGCCATCAAGTCATCATAACCACCGATATATTGACCTGCAATATAAATCTGAGGTACAGTCTTAACTTTACGACCAGTCACTTCTGCGGCAGTCTTACCCACTTCTTTCAAGTCGATATAGTCAAAAGGTACACCACGTAATGTGAGTTCTTCTTTTGCAAGTTCGCAGAATGGACAACCTTCTTTCCCATAAACGATACTACGACTATCCTCCTGAAGTGCAACACGTTCTACCTTGTCTGAGACGGTCTCTGCACGTGATTTTGCTTCAGTTCGTAGATAGTATAGACCTTTCAGTCCTTCCTTCCATGCGCGTAGATGTACTTGGTTTACATAAGACTTCTCTGCACCAGCAGGGAAGAATACGTTCACTGACTGACCTTGACAGATATACTTCTGTCTGTCTGCCGCGTGTTGTACAACCCAGTTCTGGTCTAACTCTTGTGCAGTCTTATAGATTGCTTTCTCACCTTCAGTCAAGAATGGTAAGTGTTGTACAGAACCTTTGTTAGTAATAATACTAGTCCAAGTACTCTCGTTGTTCTCACCTTTCTCATCAAGTAACTTCTCAAGATAGACGTTCTTCACTAAGAATGAACCTGCACGTGTACGATGTGTGTACGCACATGCTTTAAGTGGTTCGATAGATGGACTTGTACTCAAAATAACACCAGACGATGCATTAGGTGCAATCGCAAGTAAGTGTGAGTTACGACGACCAGAACCTACACCATCAAGATATTCACCACGTTCGACTGCAAGTAGTTCTGTCTCTGCGACTGCTTCACTCTTGATATGCGAGAATACTACTTCGTTGATTTCTTTTGCTTTATCTGATTCCCATGCAACACCATGTCTCTGTAATAGAGAATGGAAACCCATCGCTCCGAGTCCAATGGATCTTTCACGCGCCGCTGAATATTTGGCACGAGTGATCGAATCGGGAGCGTTCTCGATAAAGAAATCGAGTACATTATCCAACATACGCACAAGG
>Ga0209555_10002996_pt1 | contig 11574 bp, 8 predicted proteins | sample SaaInl85LU_5_DNA_FD_184643 | JGI IMG/M metagenome (GOLD analysis project Ga0209555, IMG submission 184643) | Marine microbial communities from expanding oxygen minimum zones in the Saanich Inlet - ESP_85LU_5_DNA (SPAdes) (version 2) | ecosystem: Environmental > Aquatic > Marine > Intertidal zone... | reverse complement strand
TACAATCAATTACAACCTTACATTAGGCAACAAGTTTCAACAAAGTAGGTTTGAAATAAATAGACATTATAAACAAATGGAAAATTTTATTTCTAATCTTCCATAAAAGAAAACAAATGTTATCATTTTTAAGAAAAATAAAACTTGCAATCAAATTTTCATCCACCAATGACATTAAAAACTATAGTCTTCTGTCAAAAAAATCTGATATTAGACATTCAGTGCTAAGCTCAGAAGTAATGGTGGCTCCGTATGCAAGTATAAATCACACTAAAATTGATGCTTTAAGTTCAATAGGAAGAAATACAAAAATTACACATTCATCAATAGGAAAATACTGTGCTATTTCATGGAATTGTTCAATTAATGCCATACAACACCCTACTGATAGAATTAGTGTAAGTGCATTTCCTTATGTTCCATATGTGGGTAATTTTGTAACAGAGAGAGAGCAACATTATCAAAAAGTTATAATTGAAAACGATGTTTGGATAGGTGCTAATAGTGTCATTATGCCAGGGGTAAAAGTTGGAAATGGTGCTATAATTGGGGCAAACGCTGTTGTCACAAAAGATGTTCCTGATTATGCCATTGTTGGAGGTGTACCAGCAAAAATCATTAAATATCGTTTTGATGAAAAAACAATTTCATCCTTACTAGAGCTGAAATGGTGGAATCTTGATAAAGCTATTATTAAAGAAAATATTGAGCTATTTCAAGGGAAATTAGATGACCAATATCTTGAAAAACTAAGAGCAATTTGCAGTTAATAAAAAACTCATCAATTTATCTGGGTAGTAGTATTTTAAATAAATCTATTCCCTTCCTATTATTACCAATTCTTACTGAATATTTAAGTCCTGAAGAGTTTGGAATATTATCTATTTTTCAACTTTTGATCACATTCTATTCTGCATTTATTGGAATGGCAATACATACTAATGTTTCCAAAAACTTTTATACTTATTCTAAGGATAAATTAGCTACTCTAATCGGAAATATATTAATTATCCTTAGTGTTACCACACTAATATTTTTTATTCCTACACTCATTGGAAGCTTTTTTAGTGATAGTTTATTTTCAGTCCCGTCACAATGGGTTAATATAATTCCTTTTGTAAGCTTTATGTTTATGATGAATACCATTAACCTTACTATATTAAGAAATGAAGAGAAATCAACTTTATTTGGTGTATTTGAAGTAACAAATACAATAGTAAATATGGGTGTTTCTATTTTGTTACTTGTAGTCTATAAACTTGGTTGGGAGTCAAGAGCTTATGGCATTGTTTTAGCCTACTTTGTGTTTTTCATTATCTCTTTAATTTATATGAAAAGACACCATTATTTAAGGCTTAAATATGAGCCGTCAGAGATTAAAAACATTTTAAATATTTCCTTGCCTCTTATACCACATGCTGTTGGGGGAATAATCATTTCTTTAAGTGATAGATTTTTTATTGAAAAAATGATTGGTATTGACATGGTTGGAATTTATTCCGTGGGGTATATGTTTGGAATGATAATATTTATTTTTAGTGATGCTTTTATCAAGGCTTGGTCTCCTTGGTTCTATAAAAAACTTACAAATCCAACCATAATTATAAAACAGAAAATAGTCAAATACAGCTACTTATATATAATAGGATTATTTGTTCTTGCCTTTTTGCTTACATTAATTTCAAAACTTTTAATCGATCTTTTTATTGATGAAAAATTTAATGGTGCAGAGCAGTTTATTTTCTGGATTTCTATTGGTTATGCAATTCACGGCGTTTACAAGATATTCTTTCCCTATCTCGTTCATATTAATAAAACTTCTTTTTTAGGTTACAGTACTATGCTTACAGCAATTATTAATCTGATATTAAATTATTTTATGATCGATTATTACGGAGCTATTGGAGCTACGTATGCAACTGCCCTATCATTTAGTGTAAGTACTGCTTTGGTATTCTGGTTTCAGAATAAGGAATTTGAAATGCCTTGGTTTTATTTTTTGAGAAGTAAAGATTAACACTTTTCTTTTCTCTCAAAAGCATCAATAAAAGAGTCAGTAGTTAGATTAAAGATTTCTACATTAAATCTTTTTGAATATTTATTTATTTCATGGTATCCTTTAAAGGATAAATAGAATTTATAAAGAATTTCGTGAAGTTTTCTTGACTGTAAACCCTTTAAGTCTTTTCGCATAGTACTTGGCTTAGATTTTTTTAAATCATAAAAATGCTTTTGATTCAAAAGAGCTTCGTTTTTATCCGAAACACTCAACTCTTTCAGCCAAGAATGATCTGCTCCAAATAAGCATAATCTTTTATAATTTTCATTAATTGCAATCATTATAGAAGGAATCAACACATTATGTGGTCGAACCATTCCAAAATTGTATCTCCAAAAAAAGTATTTAAAAAAGCCCTCAATTGGTGTTCTATTGAAGTATTTAATAGAAATATGAGAATTTCCATTAAGAATTGAACGCCAGCGATTTGATTTATACGCTCTCGTATTAAGATATAGTGTGATTGGCCAAGATGTTTTCTTATTTATAGATTTAAATAAATTATCACTTTTGGTTTTTAATTCTTCAGTGGCATTATCTTCAAATAACTCGGGTGCTCCGATACAATAAATTGAAGGTTGAATTTTTTCATACAAATCACTTTCAGAAAAATGATTAACAGCCAAAAAATCAAAGTTTTTAAAGTCACTAACTTTATTGCTCAAATCGGACTCTAATGATGGGCCATTACCTAAAATAATTAAGCTTTTTTCTCTCTTCTTCTTGGATGGTGAATAGATTGCTGACAGCTTTGTAAATACAATTATTCTCAAAACAGATAAAATGAACCCAAATAAGGAGTCAAAGAACGATTTTAATACAATAATAAAATCCATCTGTTAACTTTTAAATTCTTTATAAAGAACAAAAATTAGCATTAAGATTAATACACTTGAACTCGCTAATGAAATCTTTTCTCCAGTATAATAGGTAGAAGGTTCAAATTTAAACTCAATAGTGTGGCTGCCAGAAGGAATAGCCATAGCTCTTAATACATAATTTGCTCGAACATGAGGCACTTTTTCTCCATCTATGTAAGCATTCCACCCTTTGTCATAAAAGATTTCTGAAAACACAGCAAACTGATCAATAGAAGAAAAGGATTCATATGTTAAATGATTTGCTTTATAGCTTTTAAGACTAATACTTGCTGAACTGTCTAATTTTAGAATCTCTGGGGTATCAAATCTTTTATCAACTACTGCCTGATTTGCAGTACTAATTTGTCCTATTTTTTCAATTTCAGAATCGGCATTTTCGACTTTTATGATTTCTTCGACAAACCATGCATTGCCAAGTGCAGATGGGTTTAACTGAGCAACAGGTCCATTTTGTCCTTTGACTATAAAATACTTTGTATTTAACATGTTAAAGACCTGCATATTCCCTTTTGAAATATGGTTATCAATTAACTCTTGATATCGCTTTAACTTTGCACCATGATATCCACCAATAGATTTATGAAAATAAGAGGTGGAAGCATCATTGAATGGGCTAACTGTTGTATTGTAAACTCGGAAGTTTGGATCAGAATCTCTTAGTATTTGATTATCGGCAGATGTCGGTGTGTAAGGCTGTAATACTTTTCGCTTAGCCTTAAAATTATCATTATTCAAGTAGCGTTTATTTACCACCCATACATCACACAAAACAAAGACGGTTAAAGCTAGAATAAGAGGCGTTTTTTTTATTTTTCCAACTAAGTGAAGCCATATAGCAGCAAACCCAATTAAAATAAACAGTAATGAACGTAGTGAATCCGATTGAAACATTGATTTTCTATCTAATGTTAGGGCTTCGCTAAGCGCTTCTCCATATTGTTTATCGTTTAAACTTGTAAAATCAAAGAACACAGTTGGCAACAAAGCAAAAACTAGACAGAGCCCTCCAACTATTGCTAGAGAATATTTTAATGCTTTTACAATTTCATTTGATTTACCTTCTTCGATAATTTTATTTAGGGCAATTATTCCAAGAAAAGGAATAAGTAATTCTACAATCACTAAAGTCGTTGAAACGGATCTGAATTTATTGTAACCAGGAACATAATTTAGGAAAAACTCAGTAAGAGGCATGAAGTTTTTACCCCAGCTCAAAGCTAGCATTAGTAAAAATACACTAAGCACCCACCACCTTAAATATCCTTTTATGAGGAATAAGCCTACAATAAATAAAAAGCAACTTATGGCACCAGCATAGACTGGTCCTGATGTAAATGGTTGAGTTCCCCAATATAAGGGTAATTGCTTGATTATTTGTTTTGCTTGACTAGCCTGCGCGCTATTCTTGAATAACTTATATGTTTCAGAATCAGTACCTAAAGCTCCACCAGAAGCTCCACCATGAAAGTTGGGAATAAGTAAAGTAAATGTCTCTGCTTTGCCATAGCTCCATGCTGTAGCATAATCTTTATCTAAACCTGATGTTTTATTACTTTGGTTTGCCGTCAATTCTGATTTTCCACGAATGGATTCTTGTCCGTATTCCATGGTTGTAAGCAACCTGCTTGAACTAGTAATCGAACCTAAAGCACCAGCTAATAATAAACAACCTACTTGTTTGGTAAACGATGGGAAAGTTTGTTCTTTGATTGATTTTATTAAATATACAATACCTAATACTACTAGAAGCATCAATAAATAATAAGTGATTTGGAAATGATTGGCATTAATCATTAATGCTGTAAATAATGCAGTCAATACAGTTCCTACCAATAACTTCCCCCTAAAAACCATTAGTACTGATGCCAATACTGGAGCTAAATAACCAATAGCATGAGCTTTGGTATTATGACCTGCCTCAATAATGATGAAAAAATAGGATGAAAACGCAAAACTAATAGCGCCTAATATTGCTAATCGATAATCGATTTTCAAAGAAATTAATAAAAAATAAAAACCAAACATATACAGAAATACCAAACTTACTGGATGGGGTAAATACAACTGAAAAATCCTGTATACTTTTTTGATTAAATTAGATTCACTTTCAACAGAAATTTGATAGGCTGGCATTCCCCCAAACATTGAATTGGTCCATAAAGGGTCTTCGTTATATTCAGCTCTATGCTGAACAATTTCCTCAGACATTCCTTTGTATTGACGGTAGTCTTGCTGATCTATTTTTTTACCCTCTAAAACTGGTGATAAATAAACTAGAGATATTAGCACAAAAACTCCAACAGCTGTTAAGTGTGGCAACAACTTTTTCCAATTTAGTGTTTTCATATTTATTGAGGTTTAATGATTGTCGTCAATTTCTTCAAAATCTACGTATTCACCAACTGTTGAAGAAGATTTTTTATTACTTGTAGGTTTATCTTTTTTGATAGACACCTCTCCTTCTTGTTGCGGAGGATGATTTTGACGCATGTTTCGTTGTGCCTTGTTAATCATGGTTTTTAGAAAGTATGGTGCCAAAATTCGAGTTAGAAATCTAACAGAATAGAAAATAATAAGAATTAAAAAAATTGTTTTTAACATCTTTTATCGGCTTAAATACAGACTTCTTTCAGAGTAAACCTTTCTGAAGAATGGATCTTTTAAATCTTCAATAAAATGTATCGCCTCTCCCGTTGATTTCATCTCTGGGCCTAACTCTTTATTAACATTTGGAAATTTGTTAAACGAAAAGACTGGAACTTTAATTGCATAACCTTGTTTGAAAGGCTTAAAATCAAAATCATTGACTTTTTTATGGCCTAGCATTACCTTAGTCGCATAATTAACATATGGCTCTCTGTAGGCTTTAGCAATAAATGGTACTGTTCGAGATGCTCTAGGATTTGCTTCAATAACATATACTACTTCATCCTTGATAGCAAACTGAATGTTAATGAGTCCTACTGTTCTAAGAGCAACAGCAATTTTATTGGTGATATCAATCATTTGCTGACGAACGTTATCACTTAAATCAAAAGTTGGCAATACAGCATTTGAGTCGCCTGAATGAATACCACAGGGTTCTATGTGCTCCATAATTCCTATGATATATACATTTTCGCCGTCGCAAATAGCATCTGCCTCAGCCTCAATGGCGTTGTCTAAATAATGATCTAATAATACCCTATTTCCTGGAATGTCTTTGAGTAAATTAACAACATGATGTTCCAGTTCAGCTTCATTGATTACAATTTTCATTCCTTGACCACCCAATACATAAGATGGACGAACTAGAATTGGAAAGTTTAATTCTTTAGCCAAATCAATAGCTTCCTCTGCTGTTTCTATTACACCAAAATCTGGAAATGGCACGTCATTATCTCTTAAAAGATTAGAGAATCTACCACGGTCTTCTGCTAAATCTAGTGCTTTGTAGCTAGTCCCCATTATTTTGATTCCATAACGCTCAAGTTTTTCAGCCAGCTTAAGCGCTGTTTGACCGCCAAGTTGTACTATGACACCTTCTGGCTTCTCATGCTTGATAATATCATAGATGTGTTCCCAGAACACTGGCTCAAAATAGAGTTTATCAGAAGTGTCAAAATCTGTTGAAACAGTTTCAGGATTACAATTTATCATTATGGTTTCATAATCACATTCTTTTGCTGCCAAGACACCGTGAACACAACAATAATCAAACTCTATTCCCTGGCCTATTCTATTTGGTCCAGAACCTAAAACGATAATCTTTTTTCTATCAGATGAAACGCTTTCATTTTCTGAAAATGGCTGACCTCCTGCTAACTGTTTTTTAGACTCAAAAGTAGAATAATAGTAAGGAGTTTTTGCTTCGAATTCAGCAGCACACGTATCTACTAATTTGTAAACTCTATTAATTCCTAGTTCTGTTCGCTTGCTGTATACTTCACTTTCAAGGCATCTTAGTAGATGAGCAATTTGTCTATCTGCATAGCCTTTCATTTTTGCTTGCAGAAGAAGCTCCTCGGAAATATTATCAATATGGTATTTTTCTATTTCTAGCTCAAGCACTACAAGTTCCTCCAGCTGTCTCAAAAACCAATAATCCATTTTAGTGATATCATGAATGGTTTTCAAAGGAATACCAAGGCGAATCGCATCATATATTCTAAAGACTCTATCGCTACTTGCATGCTTCATGGCATGAAGAATATCGTCTTGATTTGTCCAGCTTTTTCCATCGGCGCCTAGCCCATTACGCTTAATTTCTAGTGACTGACACGCTTTTTGAAGTGCTTCTTGAAAAGACCGGCCTATGGCCATCACCTCACCTACAGACTTCATCTGTAAACCTAATTCTTTATCTGCACCTTCAAATTTTTCAAAATTCCATCTAGGAATTTTTACAATTACGTAATCAAGAGTAGGCTCAAAATAAGCCGATGTTGACTTTGTAATTTGATTATCCAATTCATCGAGTGTGTATCCAATTGCAAGTTTTGAAGCAATTTTAGCAATAGGATATCCTGTTGCTTTAGATGCTAAAGCTGACGAACGCGATACTCGTGGATTAATTTCAATTGAAATAATATCTTCTTTTTCATCAGGAGAAACGGCAAACTGAACGTTACAACCACCAGCAAAATCACCAATAGCTCTCATCATTTTTATAGCCATATCTCTCATCTTCTGATAAGTGGTATCGGATAAAGTCATTGCAGGTGCAACAGTAATTGAATCACCAGTGTGGATACCCATTGGGTCCATGTTTTCAATCGAACAAATAATGATTACATTATCGTTTTTATCTCTCAATAATTCAAGCTCATATTCTTTCCAACCTAGTAATGCTTTATCAATCATTACTTCATGAATTGGAGAAGCCGCCATACCTCTTTTCAATAAGTTATCGAAATCTTTTGCTTCATGTACAAATGACGCTCCACTACCTCCTAGAGTAAAAGAAGGTCTAATACATAAAGGGAATCCGAATTTTTGAGCAATTTCTTTTCCTTCCAAATAAGATGTAGCCGTTTGAGATGGAGCGCATGAAATACCAATTGTTTCCATCAATTGCTTAAATTCTTCCCTATCTTCTGTAATATTTATTGCAGCAATATCGACCCCTATAATTCGAACACCATGTTTTTCCCAAACACCTTTTTCGTCAGCTTCAATACATAAATTCAATGCCGTCTGACCACCCATTGTCGGAAGAACTGCATCAATTTGTCGTTCAGAAAGGATTTCCTCAATAGATTCTACGGTCAAAGGTTTTAAATATACGTTATCAGCAACAACAGGATCAGTCATAATTGTTGCTGGGTTTGAATTGATTAGAGAAACTTCAATCCCTTCCTCCTTAAGCGATCGAGCAGCTTGTGAACCAGAATAATCAAATTCACAAGCTTGACCAATAACAATTGGTCCGCTTCCGATAATTAAAATGGATTTTATTGAGTTGTCTTTGGGCATAATTATAGTGTTTGTGCGAATGTAACCGATTTAAAAATAAACCTTCAATTTTTGATTTCTAAACTATTAACAAAACATTATGATTTTTTAACACTAGGTCTAAAAAAAAGGTGCTGCAAATGCAACACCTTTATTATATACCTTTCAAAACGCTTAGCGCTTGTGTCTAGTTTCGTCAGAAACTGTTAATCTTTTTCTTCCTTTCGCTCTTCTACTAGCTAGAACTTTACGACCGTTAGCAGATTCCATTCTTTCACGAAAGCCGTGCTTGTTTCTTCTTTTTCTGTTAGAAGGCTGAAATGTTCTTTTCATTTTTAAATGTTTTTGAAATCGAATGCAAATCTACAATCTTTTTTTTTTATTCAAAGATTTTTTAAAAGATTATTGGACTTGTATTTTAAACGTTGAGTAATTATTTTTTATTGAAAGCTTCAAAAGGTAAATTCCTTTTGATAAACCAGACGTATTTATGCTGTATTCATCTGAAGAAAATTGTTCAGACAAAAGAACTTTACCGCTGTAATCCAATAATTCAACAGAGGTATTTGTTTGGCTTGAGGTTTTAATTCTTAAAGCCTCACTACAAGGATTTGGGAAAACAGATAGTAATGTTTCATCAAATTCATTTGTATTTAATGGGTTTTCATAGTTTACATCAAAAACATAAAGGCCAGTCTGCATATCTGATAGTAAAATTTTTCCAGAGGGTAAAAATGGATATACCCCCCAAGCTCCCATGTAACTATCATGATGATCTGGTAAAAATGTGTCGTAATACCCAATTAAAACTGGATTAGATGGATTAGAAATATCGTGAACGTAGAGGCCATCATGGTAATATGCGGTGTAAAGATAATTTCCATTAATAATCTGATTATGAGGGATAGAATTTTCATCAACTTCAGAACCAAATAATGCTACAACTTCAATATTTGAAAAATCAGAAACATCTAACATTTTCATTCTCATCCCCCACGTCTCATCGGCCATAGCATAATAGTTTCCATCTTCAGAAAGCCATCCGGAATGGTTGTAACCCTGATCTGGATAAGTGGGCAGTGTTCCTAAAACTTCATGAGATTGATTTTCGGCAGAAGTCTGAGAGAAATCAACAATCAAAAAACCATTTTCACCACCATTAATGTATGCTGTATCATTTAGTACATACATATCATGACAACTCAAAAGCGATGTATTGTATAAAAATTCAGGATCTAATGGATTATCTAAAGAGTAAATATTTCCACTAGTATTATATAATTTTGCTGTTGCAGTATCAATGAAAATATTGTGAGTCGTCCAAAACAATTCAGAAGAATCGTAAACTAATGATACTGAATCAGGTAATGTACTCATATCTATAATTTGAAGAGAACTCGCCCCTTCATCAGAGACAGCATATAAATAGTTCTGATAATCGTGATAATCTCTATGGATAATTTGAGGCCCCTGGACTTTACCAGCGACAAATGCAACCTCAGAAACATTTTCAGTAGACGTTACATCAAAAAAATGTGTTCCAGCTGTTGAACCAATAATTGCATATTCTCTGCCGTCAATTTCTACTCCCCAAACTTCATTGTAGGTGTTATCAAAAATTTGAGAACCCACTAAAGAATCTTCGTCCCAGTGAAATAAAAGCTCAACATTTTCGGATGACTGAGCAAATGACATAAGGGGCGCTAAAACTAAAAATATTCTTAAAAGTAGTTTCATTTTATGCTATTGAGTTGATTAATTCTTCAATAATTAAAGTCAACTTAGGCTCAGCAACTTCTGCAACTTGTTGAATCTCTTCGTGGCTTACTTTTTTAATTTTACCTTCAACTCCTAAGTCTGTTATTACTGAAATTGCGAAACAAGGGATTTGCATATGTCTTGCTACAATAACCTCTGGAACAGTTGACATGCCAACAGTATCAGAACCTATAATTCTCAGGTATTTATACTCGGCTGGTGTCTCAAGACAAGGGCCTGTTACTGCGGTGTACACCCCTTCAAACACTCGAATACCATTAGATCTTCCAATGGATAAAGCCGTTTCAATCATGCCTTTATCATAGGTGTCACTCATATCTGGGAAACGAGGTCCAAATACATCAAGATTAGGGCCCACTAAAGGACTTGGAATTAAGTTTATGTGGTCATTAAGTATCATTAAATCACCTACTTCATAATCAGGATTAACACCACCACTTGCATTTGAAATAATAAGCTGTTTAATGCCAAGATTTTTCATTACTCTAACTGGCATTGTGACTTCTTGAATGGTATAGCCTTCGTAAAAATGAAAACGCCCCTGCATAGCAATGACGTTAACTCCTGATAACTTACCTAATATTAGTTTTCCCTTGTGTCCTTCAACTGTAGAAACAGGAAAATCAGGTATCTCATCATAAGGAATGGTTTGTTCAATATTTATTTTTTCGACAAGACCTCCAAGTCCTGTGCCAAGAATTATACCAACTTTGGGAGAAAAAGGAATCTTATTTTCAAGAAACTTTGTTATCGATTCGATTCTGTTCAACATATTTTAAGATTAAGTCATTAAAATTAGTCTTCCCTTGAAACTTCACCTCAATTGGTAAAAAAGCTACTGGAAGACCATCAAAGTAATTTTCAAAAAGACCCAAACGAGCGGCATCTTTTTCTGTTGTCAAAATTAACTTTTCTTCTGAATCAATCTTTTTAAAACAGTCAATAATTTTCAAAATGTCTCTTTTCTTGTAGTGATAATGGTCTCTAAATTCGAAATGTTCACACAATTCTGCTTTTGAACTTACATAATCTTTGATTTTAGTAGACGATGCAATGCCTGTAAATAAAACTATCTTTTTGTTATCTATTTTGACTTGTTTATCGTTGAATACATATTTAGGGGTCAAATAATCAATGTATGAATAGCAAAGTTTCTGATGAAAGAATGGGGAAATTTGCTCATTTAACCTGTACTCATCTAATGGTAAAAGAGGATGTGGCGATTTTGTTACCACAATGATATCAGCCCTACTAGCTCTTTTACTGGATTCTCTAAGATGACCAAATGGCATTAGATGGTCATTAATGAACAAATTGTCATATGTAGTCAGTAAAATGTTAAGACCAGGCTTTACCCATCTGTGTTGAAAAGCATCATCCAATACTATCAATTCACATTCATCTTGAATTAAATTTTGAATG
>Ga0209555_10002989_pt1 | contig 11586 bp, 10 predicted proteins | sample SaaInl85LU_5_DNA_FD_184643 | JGI IMG/M metagenome (GOLD analysis project Ga0209555, IMG submission 184643) | Marine microbial communities from expanding oxygen minimum zones in the Saanich Inlet - ESP_85LU_5_DNA (SPAdes) (version 2) | ecosystem: Environmental > Aquatic > Marine > Intertidal... | reverse complement strand
ATAACGCAGAGGTTGATGCCCTGTATCGTCTGGCGCGGGCCGATGTCAGGGTGCCGGAGCCCTACGGCTGCACCGATGGGGTGTTGCTGATGGAACTGGTCACCGACGATGACGGTGACGTGGCCCCCCGTTTGAGCGAAGTGACGATGTCTGCAGAGCAGGCGCGGGAAGATCACGCGTTAATGATGCGCTATGTGATCCGGATGCTCTGCGCGGGTCTGGTGCACGGCGACCTGTCTGAATTCAATGTACTGGTTAACGAGGAAGGCCCGGTAATTATCGACCTGCCGCAGGCGGTGGATGCCGCCGCCAACAACAATGCCCAAACCATGCTGGAACGTGACGTAAACAACATCACCGGCTATTACGCCCAATTCGCACCGGAACTGAGCTCTACTCGCTACGCCGAGGAAATGTGGTCACTGTTTGAGGCTGGGGAACTCACCCCGGAACTTGAACTGAGCGGGGACCACATTAGCGACGAAAGCGCCGCCGATGTGGATAGCGTGATGCTCGCCATCAGAGCAGCTCTGGAAGAAGAGCGGGAACGTCAGGAACGACTGCGGGAAGATTCAGAAGCAAGAGATTAAAGGCTAAGCCACTCTCTTCAAGATAAAGAACACCCGCGCAACAGACGCGGATCAGCGGAAGTGTAACCTGGGAAACAGCTTGTAGCCGTTCTCATATGTTTTGGCAAGGCCACCACCTTGGAGTTCTTTGAGTTTAGCGGCTGAAAGATTAAGCGCTGCGAGCTCGGCTGGAACCAGTGCTGTGGCCGCAAACGGATAATCCGCTCCCAACACAACATTATCAACTCCGAACTGATTTATCGTCGGGTAAAGCGAGTTTTCAGTTGGCGATAGCGTAGTATCGAAATACAGTTTTTTCAGGTAGCTGAGTGACCCTTTGGGTGAACGCGCACGGAGTTCGGGAAATTTAAGGTCAAGTAGCGACAGCCTCTCGGGTTATCTACCACCAAACCTGCCAAGTATTCATTCACCTGCCGTGCCAAAAGCACAGCTCCGGCCGCATCTCCGAAATAGGTTCCCGGCGTAGACAGCGACAAAACCGAAGCTGTTATATTATTGAATATCCATTACGTTAAGAGACTTTTGCGGAGTCCAACTGGGAAAGGCAACTCCTGCATTCGATATCCCTCGCCTTTGCAGCGCCTGCAAGTAGAAATCAGGCAATGCATGGTGATGTACATCAATTTTATTTGCACCTTCTCCAGAACAACCGGACAGGCTAGAATCAACGTTAGCGCCCACCCAACCGCTAACGTTGTTTTGAATAATCCCCTCCTATTCATACCCGCCCCTCATGATCATTCAGTTTCCCATTGGCTCATCTAAAGTGAGTTTAATTTTGATTCGAGAGAACCATCCAAAATCAGCCCGGTGCTATTAAGCACTCCAGCCAACCCTTCATAAAACCCCATAAGAAACAACAACTCAAGCATAAGCCTTCTACTGAAACGTTCACTTAATTTCGACCACACGGCATCACTAATGGCCCTATCCCTATGAAATTCATCGCACGCCTGCAACAAAACAACCTGGTTTCTGCAAAGGCCCAAAGTATCCGGGCCCTCTGTAATGCATCTGATGTCATCGGTGGTTAACCCCGCGCGCAACCCCAAATCGACATGCTGCCCCCACTCATAACGTGATCGACAGTTCCAGGCTACTCGTAAAATAACAAGTTCCGTATCGATACGATCCAATTCTCCAAAAGGCATTAGTTTCGAAGCCATATATAACATTCCACGCAGCATGCGAGGGTTATGCATCAACATCAACCAAAGGTTTTCCGCATCAAGTTTTCCTATTTTCTCGACTGCGGATATAAAGACTTTTACAGAAGGCCTGGCCGCCTTACGAGACACAGGAGGCAACCTGGCTGAATTCTGTGTGATCCACCCACCAGGAGGAGCCATCTGACTATCGAATTTCGCACTCACTCATACCCCCAACTTACCAGACTTAATTTAAGTGTAAGCACCCTCAACAACATGTTGTTGCCTGCCTAAATCGATAACCCCATCACTGCTTTTAATAGTGCTTTCAATTCTATCTCCCACACTCAGGTATTGGGGCCTTTTTAGCTGCATTTTCACAAAAAGCTGCCAGCGCTTTACCTCTGGCAGCAAACCAGAAACCTTTACCAAGGTCGGCGATGGAAGCCCTAAAGCACAACCGGATGGTGTTCCCGTCAGCAGGACGTCACCCGGTTCAAAATCGTGAATCTGAGAATATTCCTCTATGGTTTCTGCTGGTTTAAATACCAGGTTAGAGGTGGAATCCTGTTGACGAACTTCGCCATTAACCTTAAGTTGAAGCTGCAGCTCATCTAAATAATGCATTTCATTCTTGTCAAGCAGGCAAAGCACAGGGCCCAAAGGACAGAATGTTCGATAGCTTTTGCCTTTATGGAACTGCATCTGGGGAATTTGTACATCACGAGCAGAAATATCATTCCCGATACAAATTCCGGCAACATATTCATGCAGGTTGCCTTTATTCACCTTCAGTGCCCCGTTAGTTTTCTTACCCAACACCAGCGTTAACTCAATCTCATAATCCAGCAAGCGAACAAAATTTGGCTTCGAAATCACACCAACGGGTGCCGTTATCGATGCAGTAGACTTGGTGAAAAACATGTTGTAGGTTTTATCATCCGGATCCATGCCAGAATCAATCATGTGCTGCCGATAGTTTGCACCCTGGCAAAGCACTTTTGCAGAGGCCGTGACGGGAGACAATAGTTTGAGCTTTTCGATATCAACACCGTTATCTCCTTCCACTACCGATTGATGAATGGTCTCCACACCAAGTGATAGTAATTCAGCCGTTGTGGTGCATGGAATATCAAGCGCATGAACTCTACCCTTTTGTAGCAGCCCCCATATACTATTCACTCCAGCTTGAAATCGCACGATATTAGTGGGCATAGAACACTCCTAATTCAAGTAAAAATTTTGGCAAGAGAAATCAATTTACGCACTGAAAGATCAGGGCTATGGCGAACATTATGAACCAGTGCTTTTATCGCTTTAGGCGTTAATCTTGGTTTGGTAAAACTACGAGGCATAGGCTGCCCCCATTGCGACATCGCCTCTCGGCTTACCGCGTGAACCCCCATCTCTACATCTGCAGTGAACAGATCACCATCACAGTAATGCTCAAACTTATTGCCCCAAGGGTCCTGCCAGTAATCAAATATTTGGCTCCCAAGTATATGGCGGCCAATGCCCCAGGCATGGCGCCAGCCTCTTTCGCGCAGAATACGCTGCCCCATTCCTACGGCATCTGCATCCACCAGTTCGAATGCGCAGTGGCTATACGCTGGCATAAAGCCTTGAGCTATTGCGAGGGTATGATGATCGGTAGGTGTATCACCCAGATCCAGTCGTAAAAACACCACGGCTGGCGTTGCATCCGGAAGCAGCTGCACATCACTGGGAATGAAGCCAAAATGCCGCGTATACCAACCACAACTTTGCTGAAACTTCGCTACTTCCATCACCACATGACCGAGCTTCAGAACCTCTGGTATGGATACAGGGGGGCGCTGAGTGTTGTTGATTCGCTCCATCTTTTGTTCAAAGTTGAAGCTCAAAGCAGGCCGGTGCGTCAGCGTTGATACAGGCTCTTGTCCGTAAATGGCATCAACAGTAAAACCGGAAGGATCCTGTAACTGTACGATTTCACCACCACCTGGCCGGGTTGACGAAGTCAATGTCGATGCTTCATCCAGATGGCTTAGTTTTATCAAGTCGCTCCGAGAGGCCACATGCAGACCAAAACCAATAAAAGCGGATTTATCCGATTTCTCCGCCACATAACAAAACGGTTCAGAATCTACGGTGCGCATATAAAGCAATTCCGGCGTTTTTAGCGCAACACTCAGACCAAAATCTGTTAAAAACCGCTCCGCTTGATCAAGATCCCGGCACTCGAATTTCAGATACGCGAGCTTCTGTGCCTTCGCGGTAGGACTGCTGTGCTTGGCAGGCTGAGGTGTAGTGAGCTGATTCATATTCTCGTAATCCCTCTTGAGCTAGATGCAATCTGCGACATCATTTTTATGACATATTGATCAATATTGAGATTAATGTCAATATATAAACAAGACATGCGATTCCATCCCTATAGTTACTACTCGTTGGACTTTTTATGGATACATTCTCCCCCAACCCTGATTCCGACCTATTTGATGTCATGATCGTGGGATACGGCCCTGTTGGGGCTGCGATTGCTGCACTTTTGGGCCGTTACGGCATTCGCACACTGGTAATCGACAAAATAAAAGATATTGTCCTCATGCCAAGGGCTATTGCTCTGGATAACGAAGCCTTAAGAATTCTGCAAATGGTTGGTTTGAACGATCAAAGCTTTGAACGCATAGGCATTCAGGAAGTCAAAATGCACTGCCCATATATTGGTCAGTTTGGGCGGGTGAACACGAGCGGTACTATAGATGGACACCCTAAGCTGATAACGTTTTATCAGCCAGACTTGGAGCGGGCCTTACGCAAACAAGTTTCCCAGCACGACTGCGTAACCATTCGCTGTGGAGCGGAGCTGATAAGCCTAAAACAATCCAACAATGCAGTAACCGTCCACTTACTGGATTCCAGTGGATGCAAGAAAACCGTCAGTGCAAGGTACCTAGTGGGAGCAGATGGGGCCAGCTCAACCGTGCGTACATTAATCGGCCAGGATTTCAAAGGGCAAACTTACTCAGAGGACTGGCTGATTGTCGATGCCAACCGAAGGGAAAACAAAGCCATCGATCATGTGGAATTCAATTGCGATCCGCGACGGCCAACACCACATATGCCAGCACCCGGAGGACGTGAGCGCTGGGAGTTCATGTTACAGCCAGGTGAAACCGCCACTGAAATGGAACGGCCAGAGATGCTTGCAGAATTGCTGTCACCTTGGATTGCACCGGAAGAGTTGACCATTGAACGGCAGGCAGTATATCGATTCCACGCTCGCTGCTGCAGCCGCTTCCAGCTGGATCACACTTTTCTCATCGGTGACGCGGCTCATATCACACCACCCTTTGTTGGACAGGGGCTTGTCGCAGGCCTGCGGGATGCAGCCAATCTTGCGTGGAAGTTGGCTTGGGTAATAAAGAAACAAGCCCGACCACGCATCCTTATGAGCTATGACCAGGAACGACGCCCCCACGCCAATCAAATGATCAACCTGGCAAAGATGATGGGACAACTGGTCATGCCTCGCAACAGACCCCGCGCCATGGCAATCCACGGCGCGATGCGCGCACTTAACCTTATCCCCCCTGCTCGCAGCTATCTGGAGGAGCTAAAGATCAAACCGGCCAATTGCTTCAAACAGGGCTTATTCAAACCGGGCAGCAGAATGGGCAACCTGCATTCTGGCGCTCAGCTACCTCAGGACTATATTCGTCAAAATGACTCAATCTGCTTGAGTGACGATGCCCTTGGCGATGCACTGACACTGGTAGGATTGGGGGTTGACCCGTGCCTCGACCTCGATAATACGACACGTCAGAAATGGGAAGCGGCCGGAGGTCAATTTCTACACCTGGGCATGCGCGGACAAACCAATAAAGCATCTACACCCTTTGCCGAATCCTTAGGGAATGGGCTTCTACCCGGCGCACCAAAAGGCTGCGTGATCGCGGTTAGGCCCGACCGCGTTGTGATGCATATGGGACAACCAAACCATACAAAAACCATCATTACTGAAAGCCTGGATATGCTTTAAAGTGGAAATGTGTCAATATTGACAACCTTGATACTTTAACGACGAATGCGCCAGAGGTAACTCCGTGGTAAAAGCCCCCCTGACCCGCGGCCACAAAAAGAAGGCCCGTACACGTCAGGCTCTGTTGGAAGCGGCACTGCGTATATACGCGCAAAAAGGGATTGGTGAGCTTGCACTTAAAGAGCTGGCTGTTGAAGCCAACGTCTCGAATGGAACCGTGTATAACTATTTTCGTACCCGTGAAGAGGTGCTGGAAGCGGTCGGATTAGAGCTGGCCGAAGACCTCTCGCAGCAGATCTCCATACTAAGTGAAGCTGTTGAAAATGGCGCACACAGAGTCTCGATCGGAATCAAAACATTTATGCGCAAAGCAGAGGAGGATGCCGACTGGGCACGATCCGTCATCCGCGTTTTCCAATTGGACCGCGGAATGCGATCCGCCGTTGCGTTTAACCTTAGAAAGGATTTACAAACGGCAAAAAATCAAAAACTGTTCACTTATGAGTGCGAGGCTGCGGCCATGACGTTGGTAGCATCAGCCACCATTGGTGCCATGACCACTATTGTGGATGGCTTAACTGTACCTGATTTTGAGCGCATCATGGTTAAGATGGTATTAATGGGGCTCGGGATGAGCGTGTCAGCCGCTGACAAAATCACAGCCATGGACCTACCCAGGCAAACCGGACTTCCACTCTCTTGATTATGGCGCTATTTTCTCTTCGTATGCCCTTTGGTACTGAGTGGCACAGCACACTAAGGCAAACATGGACTTCATTCACCTATATATTTCTATTGCTTACCAGCACCACGCTAAACGCAGAAATCTACAAATGCAAAGACAGCAGTGGTCGCGTGAGCTTCACTGACAATCAAAAAAAATGCAATGATGCTTCGGTTAAACAAATCCAGATTAATGGCCACGTAAACGAAATAGTTAACTTTAGACACCCGAAACGTCAATACTCCAGATCAGATGGCAAGTATCAGGTTTATTATGAAACTTCAATGAAATCAGGTGACCCAGAGCTTTTAGCCACGTCTGTAAATAAGTTAACTAGTAATTTGGATACGATTTTTCAGAAACTACCAGAACCAGCAGTGAACACCTTAAAAGGAATAGACTTTTATCTTATGTGGGGGCCAGATTCGCCTCAAGGAGGCGAAAAAAGTGGCATGCGATATATCTCGCCAAATGGCACAAAAAGCCACTCTGCTCATGACTCTCAATGGCAGAACGCCATCATCATCTACAGCGCCAAGAACTTAATGTACCTTTCAGATTTATGGTCAAAGAAAGCGCTAACACATGAGCTAGCCCATGCCTGGCATTTACTAAACTGGAGCAGCAAAGAAGAGAAGATATTGAACCCTTGGCTCAACGCCCGCAGTGCGAGTCTTTATCAATCAGTTAAAAGCATAGATGGAAAAAATATTTCTCCCGCCTACGCATCAAAGAATCAACTGGAATACTTTGCAGAACTTTCAGCAATCTACTTTGTTGGGGGAAACTACTTTCCATTTGATAAAGAGGGACTAAAAACCTATGACTTTGAAGGGTATCAAATGGTGGAGTATTTTTGGAGAACAACAGGCGACACAAAACTCGAATAAACTCGATTTTGGAATCAGCTCGGCAAGACTAAAGATCCATGGCCGCCGCATAAGCCGACGCCCACGCCCACTGAAAATTAAACCCACCCAAATGGCCGGTCACGTCCACTACCTCACCAATAAAATACAATCCGCTTTGCTTTTTACTTTCCATGGTTTTTGATGAAAGCTCATCGGTATCCACACCGCCCAGTGTTACCTCGGCGGTGCGATAACCCTCGGTGCCCGCCGGTTTCAGGGCCCACCCCTGAAGCTGCCTCTGGATCTGCAACAATTGCTGATTAGAGAATTCAGCCAATGGCTTTCGAGCATCCTGGGGCCACCATTGCTTTTCCAGCTCAGCGACCAGTTTCTTAGGTAAGCGCTGGCCCAACACAGTTTTCAACAGACTCTTTGGATCGCTGATTTTGTATTGAGTTAACCAGTCATCCGCGTGTTCATCAGGCAGCAGGTTAATGTTCACCGCTTCCCCCTGCATCCAATAGGATGAAATTTGCAGTATGGCAGGGCCACTTAACCCTCGGTGGGTAAAGAGGATATTTTCTCTGAAAGCAGCCTGCTGGTTACTGGTGAGCGTGTCCAGTGATACACCGCTGAGTTCATTGCACAGGGTTTTAATGGCATCGGTGAATACGAAGGGCACCAGCCCGGCTCGGGTTGGCAAGACCGACAGCCCAAATTGCGACGCTACATCGTAGCCGTATGACGTCACCCCCATGGTAGGTATCGATAGCCCGCCAGTGGCGATCACAACGGCGTCAGCGCAGTAGGTTCCCCGATTACTTTCAATTCGAAAACCACTGTTTTCCTGCAGCGAACAGATCTCACAATAGGTGTGAACATCCACTCCGTACTGTGCACATTCCGCTAACAGCATATCAAGAATGTCTTTCGCGCTATTATCACAGAACAGCTGGCCGAGCTTTTTTTCGTGATACGGAATGTCATATTGACAGACCAGCCCGATAAAGTCCCATGGGGTATAGCGGCTGAGAGCCGATTTACAAAAGTGCGGATTCGCAGAGATATAGTTAGCGGGCTCGGTGTACATATTGGTGAAGTTACAGCGCCCTCCCCCCGACATGAGGATTTTTTTGCCGACTTTCGAGGTGCGCTCCAGCACCGCTACCCGTTTGCCTCGCCGAGCTGCCAGGGCAGCACACAGTAAACCAGCGGCACCGCCACCCACCACCACTACATCGTAGGAATGTGTTTTATTCACTTGTTCGACAACCACAGAGCCTGATATGGCGTTAATGTCAGCATGCCTGCCTGATCCTCTATGGTTAACCCTGAAATCAAATCGGTCCAGTTATCCGTACCAATCAGGTTGATGTCACTTAAGGCTATCTGTTGGGTTTCAGAGCTGACATTAAAAATACAGAAAATTGACTGCTCGCGACGCATGCTTTGTCGCCAGAAACCAAATATCTGCAAACCAAGATGCAAGGTAAACTGGGTAGCATTGGGATGAAAAGCCGTTTGTTTTTTTCGAATGGCAATCAAATTACTAAGCTGTTCAAAAACCTTACTGTGATGGCTGAACTTATTTGCCAACGCCTCTTCAAGCTTTCCAATATCCCACTGACTGCGATTTATAGAGCGGTTTCGGCCGGTATTTTCCATTCGGGCGTAATCGTTTTCCGTTCCCAGCATACTGTGTATATAAATTGCCGGTATACCTTCCAGTGCAAACATAATCGCATGAGCACACACGAACCGCTGTAACTGCCATTTATCCGGACCGTGCTCAATGGTGCCTTTAAGGGCATCGTATAGGCTGATGTTCATCTCATAAGGCTTATCAATGCCTTCACTGGCACGCCGATAGGCAATGCGTCCACCAAACTGCTGCATGGTGCTGATCAGTTCATTCTTTTCCTGATCTTGTAGCAGGCCATCGGTTGGCCGTAACCCCACACCATCGTGGGATGCAATAAAATTGAGATAAGTTGTACCCATCTGCGCAGGAGGCATGCTCATCAGCCAGGTTTTTAAATGGCGGCAGTCGCCCGATATCAAGGTGTAGATTAACAGCGGCGGCAACGAAAAGTTGTAGATCACATGGGCTTCGTTGGCGTTACCGAAATAGGTGAGGTTCTCTCGATTGGGCACATTGGTTTCCGTAATAATAACGGCATTGGGATTGTAATGTGCGATAAGCAGGCGCAGCAGCTTGATGATTTCGTGGGTCTGCTGTAGATGGATACTGGGGGTGCCTACTTCTTTCCAGAGAAAGGCCACCGCATCCAAACGAAAAATCTGAACGCCGTTCTCCATGTAGTGACGAATAATATTAACAAATTCCAGCAACACTTTAGGGTTTTTGAAATTCAGATCCACCTGATCTTCACTGAACGTACACCACACGTAACGCTCACCGTCCTCGGTTTGCACCGGGTTCAACAAAGGCGAGGTACGAGGCCGCACCACGGCATTTACATCCGCGTCGGGGCTGGCTTCAAAAAAGTAATCTTTGCCTGGATCAATCCGCTTTTTGAAATTATCGAACCAGCGGCTTCGGGCTGACATGTGGTTTATCACCAGATCCGACATGAATTTGAACTCGGATGATATTCGTTTGATGTCTTCCCATTCACCGTGTGATTCGTTTACTGCCAGATAGTCCATCACCGAGAAACCATCGTCCGAGCTGTAAGGAAAGAACGGCAGGATGTGCACCGCGGAAATGTTATCCTGCAGTTTTTCCTTTAAAAAATGATAGAGCGTCTGCAGTGGCTTTTCGTCGGGCCTGGCATGATTCAAAATGGAATCGGCGTAGGTAATCAGCAGAATATCCGCTTCATCCCAATTGTTCTGATGGTCACCGGGCTGCTGGCAGCCTTTATCCAACCCCATTGCCTTAATCAGCTGCTGAGCAAGATAGTCAGTATCAATATCCGGGTAGATAAAATCCAGTGATCCTGTTAGCTTTTTTGCAAGCTCTTCTAGCATGTAATTCAACCCTAGTTATTGGTTACCCACCGAATTCCCTGTTGTCCTGCTCGACTGCATCCTGCAGCCGCTCCATGATGTCGGGAACAGCACTGATGATCCGATTCCAGCTGGGAATGAACGGCGTATCCATGGGGTTATCCAGAAAATAGGCTCCCGCCCCCATCAGATTCTGGGCAAATAATTCCACGGCTTGCTCTTCTGAATGGCGATCAAATTTGAGGCCGTTGATTATGGCATCACTCTGGTAGCTTTCAATAAAATCCAGAGCGATGCGGTAATAGGTGGCCTTGATGGTGCGGAACTTTTCATTAGAGAACACTTCACCATTGGTAGCCAGCTTACGGAACAACGCCTTGCAGATGTCGGTACTCATCTTCGACAACCCGGCAGAAGCATCCTCTGCAGAGAGATCCTGATGTTTATGATCATAGGTATCCGCTATATCCACCTGACACAAACGGTTGGTGGCGTAGTTACGTTTCATTTCTGACAGCACACCGACTTCCAACCCCCAATCACTGGGAATGCGAAGATCACTGATCACATCGGTGCGGAAGGAGAACTCGCCAGCCAGAGGATAACGATAGCTGTCCAGATAATCGAGAAAGTCCGATGGCCCGCACACTTTTTTCAGCGCGCGAATCAAAGGGGTAACCAGCAAGCGGCTGACACGGCCATTCATTTTGGAATCCGCCACGCGGGAATAATAGCCCTTGCAGAACATGTAGTTGAAGTTGGGATTGGCAACTGGATAGATCAGCCGCGCAACCAGATCACGCTGGTAGGTCAGAATGTCGCAATCGTGCAAGGCCACAGACTTGCTGCGTTGTGCGGCCAACACATAGCCAAAGCAATACCAGACATTACGGCCTTTACCCAGCTCTGTAGGGGCCAGATCATGGGCTCGCAGCTCTGCATCCAAGGCTTTCAGGCGCGGGCCATCATTCCACAGTACGTGGTGTGTTTGGGGCAGTTCGGAAAAGTATTCCAGCGCATGTTCGAATTGACTCTGATCTGCCCGATCCAGGCCGATGACGACTTCCTCCAGGTAGGGAACTTTGGTAAGTTCCTGCACGATGTTCTTTAACGCCGGGCCTTCCAGCTCAGAAAAAAGTGAGGGCAGCACCAATGACATGGGGCGGTGCTTTTTGAATGTCATCAATTCACTTTCCAAGTCTTCCAATGACCGGCTACGCAAATTATGGAGCGTGGTTATAATTCCATTTTGATAAAAATCACCCATTTTTCAGCC
>Ga0209555_10002985_pt1 | contig 11600 bp, 12 predicted proteins | sample SaaInl85LU_5_DNA_FD_184643 | JGI IMG/M metagenome (GOLD analysis project Ga0209555, IMG submission 184643) | Marine microbial communities from expanding oxygen minimum zones in the Saanich Inlet - ESP_85LU_5_DNA (SPAdes) (version 2) | ecosystem: Environmental > Aquatic > Marine > Intertidal... | reverse complement strand
TTGTGTGTTTTGTAGTTTGTTCAGTCTACCTCTGATTGCGTTAATGTCTAATGCCATCTTGTTTAAATTTAAATGTTAATTATTAAGTGTTTTACGGTTTTATTTACGAGTCTTTTCCTACTCGCGGTGTGTACATATAAGTATAAGATTTACCGAAAATCTTACACTAATTTTGTTAAAGTTATTAACTATTTTGTTGATAAGTGTGAGATACACCTCTCACTCATTTACCATGTAAAGATACAAATATTTAATGGGATATCCAAATAAAGTTTGAATTATTTTTTATTCTATCAAAATCATTTATCCAAAATGAATATTCCATTTATGCAGCAATTTTTTTTGATTGAACTGCATTACCCCACATTTTCATTTCATAATATGAAAACTCAGGATAAGTTACAAGACCAGTTAATGACTTCATATCTGATTCAGAAAACACATATCCATTAAAATTAGTTGGTAAGTGTTGTGGTCTTACTAATTTTTCAAATAACTCCGGCCAATTTTTTTGACTTGTTTCATTATTATGATAAACAACAACCTTAAACTTAGTCTGTATTGGGTTTCCGTTTGATATTCTATTCATTTGTTCTTTAAAATAGTCATCTATCCATCTATATAAGTGTGGGTTACCTGATGAACAATGTAATACAAAGGTATCATCGTTATTTTTACGAAATTCTTCGGCTTTGTTTTCAATTACATTTTTATGAGTAGTAGTATAGTCATATACAACTCTACCCAATTTCTTCCAATCTTGTTTTGTGATTGCAGTTTGTGTGTTTTTGAAAACAGTATCTACTTGACCAGATGTCAAGCCTAATAACATTAATCGTTGTCGCATCTCTGCAGTTTCCCACGAATGTCCATTCTTATGATGAAATAAACACTCCTTAACACCATCTTTACTTGAGAAAGGTTTACCGGGTGTAAAATCTGCATTTAAATTATTACCTATCATATCAACTTCTGAATCTTGTAGTTCTTGACCAATTGATTGGGGTATTAATAGACACTCTATTAGAGTATCACCAGTATGTCCTTTATTCTCATCTTTTGTTTTATATAATGCAGTTCTTGTATGATTGCCACTAACTAAAAGTTTTTCATAGAATACTCCCTTATATGTTATATTTTCTAACAATACTGGCATATCACGACTACCAATTCTATTTCTAATTTTATCTACAATCTTAGAAAGGTTCTCATCATCTATTTCAAGTTCTCGGATTTGAACTTTGGCTAAGTCCATTAAATCATTTACTGAAATTTTAATAATATCATTTGTGGAAAAGTTGTATAAGACTACATCGTTTCTATATGTTCTTATACCATCAATTTCATTAACTAAAGAATTTATAAATTCAATATTAAGTTTTCTTATTCCTGGTTTACCATTCCATTTGTTAAAATAAATTGGGTTTTTAGCTGCATTAACTGAGGTTAGCATTTCAAACTCAATCTGCTGACATTCTTTTACAGAACCCCATTCTAAAATTTCATATTTAAGAATATCTAGTTCTCCACTTGCAAGAATTTGTTTAAACTCATTACAAGTAGATGATGTTGTGTATATATCATCACCTTCTTTATGGAATCCAATATACATTCTACCATCTTTTATATATGTAATTCTATACACATATGAAGTACACCCGATTGGTTGTCTTAGAATTCCAACGGGTTTTTGAAATTCTGTTGGTGGATTGAAAAGCATCATTTCCAAATTCCATCCTTTTGTTTTTTGTTTTTTCATAGTTCCTACGAATTTAAATTAATAATTAAATAAAAATCTCAACGGGGTTACCACCAAGATATATAAATATACGAAGAAAAGTTGATATATCCAAATGATTTACCAACTTTTTTTCATTTTATTAAGAGTTTAAAAGATATTTCTTTGTTTTCTTCTCAACAACTTCAGAAACCCTAACCAAGTGTTTAAAGTTATCTTTTTCTTCAAGAGTATGTTCTGCTCGTATTATATTGTCCTTCTTATGTTCTTCAGGAGTAACATACCATGTTACAAACAAGTGATAATTTTTAGGTAACCACTCATTTACCATATAGTCAATATCAAAGTTAGACCTCTCAAAGTTTCTTCTTATTTCTTCTGAAACTGCAGTTACACCATAAAAGTGGTCTTTTACTAATTTAGAAGATTTTCCGTTTTTGATAAACTCATAACAATCTTTACTACATAAACCAGAGTTGACATACTTGGAAGAATGAAGCATGTTGTAAGCAAAACTCAATCTTCTGATTTTTGTCCATCTTTCTTCTCGCCATTCGTTAGATATATCAGACCTTGTTAATAAGAATTTCAGCTCACCAAGATTATTTCCAAAGTCTAATTTCATCAACTCACTATATGAGTTCCAAATACTCTTACCATTTTTACTATTATAAAATATTTCACTAAACTTTGTCATTATATCTACTTTTAAATCTTATTACATAGTAAATATACGACAATATTTTGATTATTCAAAACAAAAAATGTTAAAGTTTTGTTAAAATTTTACTTACCCCATTTACCATTCTTCACTATTTGGGCAATAATCCCATAGACTGATAAATCCATAAAGGTATCATCAACTGCTTCACCAACGTTATCTTTTTTACCTAATACAATTAGGTTTTTGATTCGTTGTACTTTATCATTGATTCTGAAGAATAAACCAGTTAAAGAAAGTTTAACATCTTCATCCGTTGCAAGTTTAGTTCCTGCTGCGATATTATCTGGTCCATAATTATCTTGTTTCATACAAAATAATTCATATTGAGTGAACATTATTCTTTTGAATTCAGTTGTCATTTCTGGATACTCAGCCTCAACACGCTGCATTAGTTCAGGGTCATCGAACTTAACAATCTCATATTCCTGTTCGCCAATGGGTTTGATATTTAACTTATGTTCTCTTTTATTAGAAACTACTGGTGTTTTTACATTGATACCTTCAGCTGTTTTCATTACTTTATTAATATCAACTTCGGGTAGGGTATTTTTTTTACTCATAATTTTATAACTTTTTGATTATTTTATTGTATAAAGATACGAAATTGTTTTTGATTATCCAAATATAATTAAATTAAAGTATTAATTACTTTTACATTATAATCTGGTTTGTGGTAGAAATTACCAGAGAAAGATATTCTTTCCTCATCAGATGTGTAAAATGGATATACACAATGACCTAAGTTTGCAGGAAAAATTAATATAGTTCCTTCCATTGAAGTATCACCTGGTATTATTTTTGTGTCAACTTTACCTGGGGCAATATCATAAATAAATGCAAAACTTCCATTAGTTTTTAGTGTTTCATTTGTACCAGGACCATATCTAAATTCTTCTTCATGTTTATATGGAATCTTATACCATATTACAAATGAGAAATCTCCACTATGATGGTGAAGTGGATTATATTCATACTTTTTCTGAAAGTTTACCCAAGAATCTTCTTTAAATCTAAATTCAAACTCAGTATAACTTTTTGGGGTTTTATATGCAGATTCTATTTGAATTATTTGAGATTTATATTCTTTAAGAGAATTAAAGATAAAATCCTTAATTTCGGATGGATATTCTATATTATACTCATCATCAATCTTACCTGCTAATTTATGATTGAGAGTTATCGATGAATCACTTCGATTTAAATCCGATAATACTTGAGATAATTGATTCATCATTGAACTATCCAATTTTTTCATGATAGCCCAATCAGTTCGCGATAATTGTTTCAACATATGTAACTAATTTAGTTATACAAATATACGAATAATATTTTAATTATCAAAATATTATATAAAAAAATCTACACAAATTTCTTCATGTAGATTTTTTATTAAGTTTAAGTATCCTTTAAGATAAGTGCTTTTCTTTAATTCTATTTACAATTTCATTAAAAGCTAAAGAACATTCTGTCTTTTCTTCAACAGATATTTCACTTATTCGTGAATATATAATTTCATTTTTTCTTTCTATTATTTCTGCCATGATATATTTCCTTATTATTTTTTATTATGTACTAATATTCCGTTTGCATAGAAGTTGTGATTATCAGAAACACTTAATAAGTTATAAACCGTGTGTGTTTCCTCAAGTACTTCAACTGTTGAAATTAATGACTCACTACCATCTACTTTTTTACAAACATCAAGTGGTTGCAATTCTCCAGCTTTAACCCAACCCTTACCTTCTACAAAGAATGGATGTTCTTCAGTTGTAGTGATGATATTTTCATTATCAAGAGTTAATCTTATTACAGAAGTAGCTTCATGTTTCGTTAAATCACCAACAATACCGATTTCATTTTCACCAGTAGATTCGTTGTATGTAATAACCTCATCTCCTGCACTTACATCTTCAATGTTTTTTACATCGTTATTACCTAATGATATTTCAGTCCCAGAAATGAAACAAATAACGGGCCCACCTGAACATTGTCTACAAAACGAATCACACCAATAGTTACCACATGCTGCCCATGTACATCCAGTACATACGTTGTGCATGATTGAGTATTCATCATTGTTTACATCTACCATAAAGTAATCATATGGTTCGAAATCTAAGTTATAGATTCTTTTAGAATCAAATATAATATCTAAAGATGTTATTTCTCGTGTAGTAATAGCATTACTATCCTTATTTACAGTTACTATCTTATCACCAATTAAAAATTTATTTACAAATTCAAAACGTGTATTATTAGAACCCGATTCTTCAATAACATATGCAGTACTTGGAGTATCTACCCAGCTTGAACTGTCTTCTAATCCGATTTTAATAAAGAAGTCATTTATTTCTTGAGATTCGGATGATATCAATGATGATGATACGTAGGTTAATGAACTTGATATTTCTGCTAATGTAGTAGCATGAGTAGGTAGTGATTCATTGGAAGCATCACCATATTCAAGTTGTAATGTTTTGATATAATCACCTACTTGTATATTTGATACATTTTCAGTAGTACCATCATACATCAAAATATCAGACTCTTCATCCGTATGATAAATCATTGTTTTAACATCGGAAGTTGAGTTTTTATTTAAATACTTTGACCTACTTTTTTTATTTAAATCTACACCATTTTCATTGAATTCATTTTCACAAAAATCTAGTGGTATCAGTGCAGAGTGCCTATACCCCCCTAAATTAATAACATCCAAGTTAGAACCATATATAATATCAATACTTCTAATTACACTCCAATAACCATCAACTATGTTAGAATCAGAATCAATAAATTCTTGAAGTAAGTTATTTTGACTTAAATCTGATTTAGTTGTATCAAGAGAATCATTGGATGGATATTTTGATAAATTTGGTAAAGTTTGTCTATCGTAGTGAGGATATCTTGCTTTTTCTACAAGATTTGGATATGATGTATCGTTTATATCCAAACTATCTAATGTATCCATTGATAACTCATCTGATGAGAAATATGTCTTAGGAATGTATGATGAACCACTCATTAAAGAGAAAAATTCAAACTTATCTGCACAATATGTAGAATCTACAAGTGCAGATGTATCATATGCCTGTCTTAATATGAATTTATTGGGAGCATCTTCAATTGCTGGTACAGTAACAGACCCAATTGGGACTTTATGAGCAGTGTATTCTATATTAAATTCAGTACACTTTTGTTTTATTCTTGTTTCGAATACAAATTCGGAAGAACCATTTGGTGCTGCAGATTTTTCTTCAGTATATATAAAGTGAAATTCAGTAATATTATTAGAAGTAAGTACGTTGAATAATAAATCGTAATCTAAATATTGTGCTCCACTATTGTATATAGCGGCATTTGTATTCATTTCTAATAGTTTTACTGAGTCATTGTCATTCAGTAAATCAGTTCCAAGTATTGTAGCTTTCATATTATGTTCTCGCTAATTTTTTATTGTTATAGTAATAAATATAAACTTTATTAAAATAAGGTATTTGTTTTCTTAATGTGTGTATTGAGATTATGTTTTTTATCTACATTTTCCCATTTTTTAAGAGGACATGGATTAATTGCATTAGAATATATTTTCTTTTGTAGAGGACACCCACATTCTCCACATATCATAGACCAGTTTTTATTTGAAAAAATTTCTCGTCTTGAAGGGCATTCACTACATATTGAATATCTATCATTTGCTCGCGAAAGTTGTTCGGGAGTTGGATTAAATGAAGTTACCCACGCGTTTAATATTTCTTTTATGTTTATCACAATAGTGTAGTTTGTTTCTTATAAGTATGAAGGTTAATAGAAACATTTGCACAAATTGCAATACGCTCTCCTTTAGAATTCGGAATAAAATTTGGAACATGTAAATCATTAGGACCAAATAAAATTATATCACCAGTTTCTGGTAATATCCCAAATTCGTTATTATTAGAATCTCTAAACATCAATTTTCCCTCATCTCCAGATAAATCAGTTGGCACTTTTAAATAAAAACAATAAGTCCAATTAGTTTTTATATTTGGTATAGGAGTTGATGTAGTTGTTGTTAGTGTTATGGGATGAGAATGAAACGTTAGTGCAGTTTTTGGTTGAGTTGTAGTATTGTTCGAATAGTAAATCCAATGTTGTTCTACCCAAGTATCAATCTTTTCATCAGTTAAGTTCATTAACTTAGTTACCAATTGCCTACCATATTTCTTGACATGGTTTATTGCGTTACTCTGAATATGAAATGCAGATGTAGTGTAATCATTATTACCAATTAAGATATGATTTTGTTTGGTTTTATCAATTAATTCTTCTTGAGAATATTTCCAATCGTATTTTGATTTATAAATCGTAAGTGAATCACTTAACTTAATTTCTTGAATATCCATTAGAATAATTTTTTATCTTTCTTAAAATTACCACCACTAACAAGAGAATATGCATATGAATCAAAAACAGTCATTGTATCATTTGCAGGTATTTCCAATATCTCTCGTAACTTATCTTTATCAAAAATCCTTAATCTATTATCCTTATCTAATAGTTTAGTTAATTTTTCAGGCAGAGTGTGAGATTTGTAATCTTGCCAAAACTCGGTATCGTTTCTATCACAAACATAATGATATTTTATGAAATGATATATCTGTTCATTGAACCTTCTAACAAAAAGGTTATACCTATCTCTATCTTCTAAGTTTAAATGGCCTACTCGTAACTGTTCTAACTGATATATTAAGGTCATTATAGATGTTGCTTCAAGTGGTTCAAAAAAACCTCCAGCCAGACCAAGTGCAATTGAGTTACCAACCCACACATCTTTAAAGTAACCAGATTCAAATTGTATTTTCTTACTAAAAGTTATTTCTTTATTAAAGTATTCGTTAACTTCTTGTTTTGCAGTATCTACATCAATGTACTTATCATCAAAAACATACCCACACCCCCATCTATTCTGTAAAGGTATCATCCACATCCAACCATAATTCATAGTAATTGCACGTGTTCGTGTATCACTATCCGCAGTGAATACTTCCCCATCAAGTGGTAGATGAAATGGGATAGCCGAATTAAGTGTTAGGTGGTCTTTGTGTGAAGTCCATTCTCCTTTTAATTCCGTACCAACTACCAATTTAGCAAATCCACTACAATCGATTACAAAATCGGTATCGATGGAATCACTATTTTCAAGATGGATAGTTTTAATAATATCACCATCCTTATCAAATCCAACTACATTATCTTCAATATGATTTATATTACGAGTTAACCCAATATCCTTAAAATAATTTCCAATAGTATGTGTATCGAAATGATATGCATAATTATTATCATAGAAATCATGATTAAAGGATGAGCTATCGCCTGGCCAGTTTTCAAAAGCAATACCAATCTTTTTAGTTGCCTCTGTTTTTTTCATGAAATCAGATTCGGAAATTCTAAGTGATTTTAAAAAACTTTTAATATTTGGAGTAGTTCCTTCTCCTACACCAACAATACCGATACTTTTACTTTCTACTAAAGTTACAGATACATTATCGATTTTAGTCGAGATAAACATTGCAGATATCCACCCAGCAGTACCACCTCCTATTATTGTTACCTTTTTCATAGTATTAAAATAAAGTTTTGGGTTCTGTTTTTATAACTGTGTTAAAGTTTATAACGTATCTATCCATTTTAGTTGGATAGGATGAGTGATGAAAAATAGAACCATCGAAAACAACTACTCTTCCTTTTTTAGGAGAACATGCTTTTTTGTGAGAAAATCGATAGTATTGATTATTTTTTACATACTCCATCCAATTAAAAACATCACCGTCATTTAAATCATAAAAAGAGGTATCACCATCTGTATCATTAATATAATATACAATAGAAATATGAGGTTCATATCTATCTATGTGCATTACTTTTCTATTATCAAAATTATCAGGAGTATCTGATACACGTAACCAATTTACTTTATATCTGTAATTTGTAAGAATAGTCTTATTCAAATTACGTAAAGAATTAGTCTGTATTTCGGTTATCAAACTATCAATAATATCATTATTAACGTTCTCGGGTCTTAAAACGAATTGAGGAGATTTTTCTGAATTATTCAAATACTTTAAATTATTACCATAATCCCATCTAAGATTAGATTCTTTAAAATACTTTTCTAATAAATTTTGGTTATCTTTTGATATAATATCATCAAAAACATGGATGTCATTCAACATATAATATTCTTTATATATAAATATATAGATGTTGAAATATTGTAATTATTTTTTATTAAATTCAATTACCTCAAAAATTCTGGTAGATATTTTCTTTGTTCCTTCGGTATTAGTAACAATGATAGAATTTTTAAATTTTTTCCAATCGATAGAAAAGGTTTTATCCAATACACCCCCATTTTCTTCCTTAACCAATTCATTAAGGGCATTGATAGTATATAAAGTATTACTTTCTTTTTTTCTATGTACCAAAATCGTATCACGAAGTGGATAAGTCGGTTGATATTCGGTATCTATATTATAGGTAATGAAAAGTTCATCTAAGTTTCCCTTATTCTGAAGGATATAGATATAGTTGTACACTATATGATATGTTTCTCGTATAGTTTGTAGAGTATCTCGTAATTCTTCCTTTGTTGTAAATGTACAAAGTAATTGGGTTCGCATGCGTAGTCTCTCCTATTCTTATTTATAATAGTTCTACTATAAATATAAACATAAAAACCCAAAGTTTGTAAATACTATTAATATAATAGTAGTAGTTTTACCTAATAAGTAGGATTGGGTTTGTAAATAAATTATCTATTATTAGTTAGATGACCTGCGAGCATCTACCTTTGATGAAATACAATTTCTCATATCCTTACCAAAGCCGCTTGCAACTTTTTGAGAAGTTCCTGCAGTTCTCCAAGTATCTTCACATATTTCGGAGGTACCGTTCGAATCAGTAACTATAATTGCACCTGATTTAGAATCTACACGACATCGCTCTCTAAGATGTTTTTTTAACATTTCTCGACCTTCTGTCGTAGAAGTATCACCTGCAAATCCACTCTTTTCTGCCAAACACCCTCTAATATCTTTAGGTTGTGCACCCCTAATACCCATTTGAATAATCATTTTACCATCACCCCCATCAATATAAGAATCAAAGTGCATTGCATCTAAGACAGTCCCTATATATCCCTGAACATGTGGTCCATTTTTACCATCTTTAGGAAATCCAAGTTTTTCATCTGCAGATTTTATATCTTCTACTACTTTATTATGAGATGTGGTTACTGCATCCTTTTCAGTTTGTTTCATAGTGATACATCGAGATATGGAAGATGAGTCAAAGTTAATTGATGAGTTTGCATCTCTAAACTTATTTGTTTGAGAAAGTTCCCCAATCTTTGTCATAATTTTACCATATGGTTCAAATGCAGGAGATTTTCCAGTAGATAATATACTTGCCGAATGTTCTTGCATCAATTTTAGCTTTTCAGCTGTAGATAATGAACTAATAAGTCTACCCTTGCCTTCTGCATATTTTATAAATGCAGCGTTGTTATCAAGTTTATCAATATACTTTTTCATGTCAGGTAGTTCACATACTGCGACAATACTTTCATCAATATCAATTGTGTTAGTAGACCTTATAGCAGCCTTTTTAGTATCAGATACAGTTTCAATACCCTCGTCAAGAGAATCACCTACTGTTTTTGCAACACTCTCTCCATATTGTTCTTTAATTACATTGAATCTATTTGCAGGAGTAGTATTATTTTGTGGGTCTTTTAAATTATCACCCTTCTTATTTGAGATAGATACAACACACATTCTCCCATTTGAATCTTGACCTACTGTGTAGGTATCGTGATATTTTCTAAATTTTTTAAATGATTTTAACTCATTTATATAGTAATTGATATTTTCTTGATTGTTATCTTTTTTAGCTTGTTCTAATTTTTTAGAAATCTTTAACTCAATAGTATCATCAATATCAGTTTCAGATTGAATTGTTTTATTTGGCTTACTCATATCCATATCGGTATCTTCATCTAATATCTTACGAGTAGCAAGGGCACCATCATATCCAGCGCGCATCCATTCAAGGTAAGCATCATCCTTTCCATCAAATCCCTTCTTACCTTTTAAATAAAATACTGAATTATCAATATTCTTAATACGCTGTAATTCTTGTTGAGCAAATACCTCTCTTGTTGCAATATATTCGTATGCTTCAGGAGATAATGGGTCTAGTCCAAGTGCAAGTAATGTATCTCCTTCAGATGTGTTTGGAAACTTACTCCTACCTGTTCTCGATTTTAATCGATTAACCTCTTCATCTATTTGTTTTTTATGTTTTTGCTTGAACTCATCATTATTTAATGTGTTCATAGTATTACAGTAGCGAGATTCACCTTGTGATGCTGCAGCACCACCAGCTCCTGCAATACCCATATCTCTTTTTTGTTCTAAATCAGATTGAGTTTTATCCAATTCTTCTTTTATATCTTCATTAGTTTGGGTAATAGACACACCCACCGAAGTTTCAGCTTCTATTTGTTTACGAGTCTCATCTTCATTTTCTACTTTTTTATCGTATCCAGCTTGTTTTAAAGAAGTTCCCTTTACTGGTTCTTCGGTTTGTTGGATATCACCACCACCTTGTTTATTTTGGGTAGTAGTTGATGCAGCTTTTTCACCAGCTGCACCTTGGGTAGATTTTTCTTTTGAATATACATCATCCGATATAGCTGTTAGTGCACCACTTGCATCTTTTTTATACTTTTGGGCACCTTCCTTTGCACGACCTTTAGAATCAACATCGCTCTTCTTAACATAAATAGCTTTACCAATATGAACATACTCTTTATCAGGACCTTTAGTATCATCTTTAGGTTTATTCGTATCAGGAGTTTTACCAGCTTCGGTTAAGAACTCCATAATGATTTTTTTGGCCTCATATTCTCCCCACTCTGAAAGAATTTCAGATATGATAGATTGTTGGTTCTTGTTTTTTAAATTAACAATACCAACTCTATAAGAAAGTTCTCGTAATAATTTATCTATAAGTTCTGAATGATTCATATTATCCTATTCTTACTATGTTTGCGATTATTGAAGGAGTTTCAGGTACCACACCATTTGTAGG
>Ga0209555_10002980_pt1 | contig 11607 bp, 10 predicted proteins | sample SaaInl85LU_5_DNA_FD_184643 | JGI IMG/M metagenome (GOLD analysis project Ga0209555, IMG submission 184643) | Marine microbial communities from expanding oxygen minimum zones in the Saanich Inlet - ESP_85LU_5_DNA (SPAdes) (version 2) | ecosystem: Environmental > Aquatic > Marine > Intertidal... | reverse complement strand
CGAAATAGATTGGAACACGAAAAATACTCACCCTACTAAGCTAATGAACGTAGGAGACGAAGTTGAAACTGTAGTTTTAGATATTGATATTAACAAACATAGAATTAGCCTAAGTATAAAACAATGCACAGATAACCCATGGAAAACCTTCGCTAATAAATACCCTGTAGGTACTGAGGTGACTGCTAAGGTCAAAAAGATAGTAGACTTTGGGTTGTTTGTTAACATAGATAATGATGACGACTTAGCTAATGAAAGCAATTTGGATCTACTAGTACCGGCTGTTGAAATTGAGTGGAGTGATAACCCAAGACAAGCCTTAAAAAAATTCTCGGTAGGAGATAAAATCGAAGGCATAGTTCTAAGCTCAGATTTGGAAAGAGAAAGAATAACTATTAGTATTAAACAATTAGAGGATATTAACAACAAAAGAATAGTAGATGATTTAATAAAAGCAGAGGCAGTTACTTGTAGAATACTAGATGTTTCTAATGATGGTCTTTATGTAGAATCCCCACAGGGAATAAAAGGATTCATCAAAAGGTTTGATTTATCCAAGCATAAGGATCAACAGAGACCGGAAAGATTTTCAATAGGAGATAGGATAGACGCAAAAGTCTTATCATATGACAAAAATAAGAAACATTTAAGTCTTTCAGTGAAAACACTTGAGATTGCAGAAGAGAAGAAAGCTATTAAAGAGTACGGTTCTATTGATAGCGGTGCAAGCTTAGGTGAAATATTAGGAGCAGCACTAGAAAAAAACAAGAGAAAAGAAAATACATAGTTTGAATGCTAAAGTTTATTTTTCTAACATTATGGAATGTACTTGTATCGTTCATAGTATGCTTATTCACTGCAAGGGTATTTTTATTATATCCTACAGCTCCAAAAAATTTAGAGGATTTTAAAAATCTTGTAAATTATGAAGCCAGTATCAGGTACAAATGCATAAAAAAAGAGCTTGCATATAATAAGAAGTGCTTAGAAAAAATAAGTAATTGTCTCATTAAGTAGTTTTGTACTAGAGTGTTATAGTTTTCTTATAAGAGTTCTCTAATCAAATAGTTCAAAACTACCCTTCCTTTACTAGTGCAAGATACAAAACCTTTCCCTACTCGCAGAAAACCTAAACTAGTTAGTTTTTGAAGAGAAGAAAAGTTTTGTATGAATGATGCTTCTATACCCCTATTTAAACGCAGTCCCATTGATAATGTGTCTAAATAACTGTCTTTGCTTGATAACTTCCTATGTAATTGAACTGGTTTTTTATCTGATCTTAAATATTCAATCCACTTATCAGGATTATAAAAATTGATTGTAGACCATATATTACCATCTAATTTATACCTGCCATGAGCACCTGGTCCTATTCCAATATAATCTTGCATATTCCAATAACAGAGGTTATGGCGACATTCGTAGCCGGATTTGGCAAAATTCGATATTTCATATTGATTTATCCCGTGACTATTTAATAAATCACAGGTCAAATTATACATCGATGTTGATGTATCGTCTTCCGGTAGAATAAAACACTTAGATCTATATTTATTATAAAACTGAGTACCTTTTTCTATAGTCAATTGATAACAAGAAATATGGTGAGAGATGTATTGTACTGCTTCTAGTAATTCTTTTTCCCATTCATTTGGACTTTGATTAGGTAAGCAATACATTAAATCAAAAGAGTAATTTTTAAACAATTTTTTAGCTAAATTAATAGCTTCAAATACATCTTTGCTTGAATGTGTACGTCCTAAGAATTTTAGATTATTGTCTTTAAAGCTTTGCACTCCTATAGAAACCCTATTAATACCAACAGCACGAAAATCTATAAACTTTTTTCTATCGATTGCGTTAGGATTAACCTCTAAAGTGATCTCAGCATCTTTGTTTATGAGTGATATAGAGTTTATTCTATTTAGTATTTTATATACTGTTTCTGTTTTCATAAGGGATGGAGTGCCACCTCCGAAAAAAATTGAGTCAATACGCTTGTTTTCGATCAATTTTCTATTAAATTCAATTTCTTGTAAAAAAGCGTTTGTATAGCTATGGTGGTCTATTTTTTTGAGTTCGTGGCTGTTAAAATCACAGTATGGACACTTTGACTTACAAAAAGGCCAATGTATATAAATTGATAGCTTATTCATACAAAGTGATATATAGTCGTCCTCTAGATCGTGTAAAAATAATAAAAATTAAATAATAATATGGAAAAGTATATCTTAGTATATTCGATGAGTAAAGAAGGAAACTTTTTACATTTTATAGAAAATCCTACTGTATCATTAGATTTTAAGTCAAACATGTAAATTAACATGAGGCATTATACTTACACATTTATATAAAAAATATCTTTACCTTATAAAATTATAAAATGAACCAAATTCGTAACATAGCTATCATAGCACACGTTGACCATGGTAAAACTACTATCATTGACAATATGTTAAGGCAAAGTGGGGTTTTTAGGGAAAACCAAGAAGTTGAAAAAAGAATTATGGACTGTAATGATTTAGAAAAGGAGAGAGGTATCACTATACTGGCTAAGTGCACATCTATGACCTATGAAGATATAAAATATAATATTATAGATACGCCAGGACATGCTGATTTTGGAGGAGAGGTTGAAAGAGTGCTTTCAATGGTGGATGGAGTTATATTATTAGTAGATGCTTCTGAAGGAGCAATGCCACAGACTAAATTTGTCTTATCAAAAGCATTATCTATAGGTTTAAAACCTATTGTTGTCATTAATAAAGTAGACAGATCTGATAGTCGCATAGACGAAGTATTGGACGAAGTTTTTGATTTGTTTTGCTCACTCAATGCAACAGAAGAACAGTTAGACTTCCCTGTATTATACGCGGTGGGAAGAGACGGGTGGGCTTCTAAAACAAATGAGAAGGGTAAAGATTTAAAACCTTTATTCTCTACGATTAAAAATCATGTATCAAATCCAAAAGTAAAGTGTAAATCTTCACCTTTCTCAATGTTGGCCAGCATTTTAACATCAGATCCTTATTTTGGTAAAATTTTAATAGGCAAAGTTTATTCAGGTGCAATTAAAACTGGAGATAGTGTTAAGTGCATGAACTTAAATGGAGAATTAGTAGAGTCTACGAAATTGACGAAGATTTTTGGGTTTAGTGGTATAAATAGGGTATCTACCGATTATGCTGAAGCTGGGGATATAATAGCGGTCTCTGGTTTCGTTAAAACTTCTGTATCCGATACTATATGTCATCCTGATATTGATCAGCCTATACCTTCATCTACTATTGATCCACCAACTATGTCAATCACAGTCAGCGTCAATAACTCACCTTTATCTGGGATTGATGGATCTAAAATAACTTCAAGAGTTATATCAGAAAGACTTGAGAAAGAAATAGAAAGTAATATTACAATCACTTTAAGAAAATCAGACAATAAAGAAAGCTTTGAAATTGGAGGTAGGGGAGAACTTCAATTAGGAGTATTAATTGAAAATATGCGCAGAGAAGGATTTGAGCTTTCTGTTTCAAGGCCCAAAGTATTATTTAAATATGATGAAAATTTTGAGAAAATGGAACCTATAGAAGAAGTAGTAGTCGATGTGGATGAAGATTATAGTGGAATAGTGATTCAAAAGCTTTCTACAAGACGGGGAGAGCTGAAGGAAATGAAGCCATCTAATGGCAATAAGATCAGATTAATTTTTTTGGTACCATCTCGTGGATTAATTGGATATCAGAATGAATTTCGTAATGATACTAGAGGAACAGGAGTATTAAATAGAATATTTTATGCTTTTGAGAAATATAAGGGAGAGATCACTTCTAGAAGAAATGGTTCTTTAATATCAAATTCGAATGGAGAATCTACAGCTTATGCTCTAAATAATCTTGAAGAAAGAGGTGAATTATTTATTGGACCTAAAACTAGAGTTTATGAAGGTATGATTATAGGAGAACATAACAGGGATAATGATCTTGAAGTGAACCCTGTTAAAGGTAAACAATTAACCAATATGCGTGCATCAGGAAGCGATGAAAATATAAAACTTACACCTCATAGAAATTTTACTTTAGAAGAAATATTATCTTACATTAATGATGACGAACTCATCGAGGTGACGCCTAAAAATATCAGACTTAGAAAGGCAATTTTATGCTCTAATGATCGAAAGAGATCTTCTAGAAAATAAAATTTATATAGCGTCATAAATATTCATTAGTTCACTAGAATATTCCAAGATTTGATCTATACTATCTAGATCACTCCTTGGGCAGCTAACCAGTACTTTTTGTATAAAAGTATTGATATCTAGAAACTTTATTTTACCTCTTAAAAAATTTTTTACTGCTATTTCATTAGCTAAATTGAATGCTACAGTGGAGTATTCACCTTCTGAGTAAGCTTCTTTAGCTAAAAAAAACAAGGGGAATTGCCTTTTATCTATTGGGAAAAAACTTAACTCTCTTATTTTAGTTAAGTCTAATATCTTGCAGTTAAATTTTGTTCTTTTCGGATATTCAAGGCAAAATGAAATCGGGGTTCTCATATCATGATGCGCCATTTGAGATAAAACAGAGCCATCCCGATAATGTATCATACCATGAATTATTGACTGCGGATGAACTATAGCATCAACTTGGTCTATGTTTAAATTAAATATTTTACACGCTTCAATAACTTCTAATCCTTTATTGACCATTGTTGCACTATCAACAGAGATTTTATCACCCATTTGCCAGTTTGGATGTTCTAAGGCTCGTTTTGGGGTGACATTTAATAAATCAATAGCATTAGTATATAAAAAAGGACCCCCTGAGGCAGTAAGTACAATTTTTTTTATGTTGTCTCTGTTTTCTTCCTCTAAAACTTGAAAAATTGCGTTATGCTCTGAATCTAATGGTATGATATTAGTGTTATGTTTTTTTGCTTCTCTTATGATAAATTTGCCTGCGCAAACTATACTTTCTTTATTGGCGATAGCAACAACTTTAGAATTAGATATAGCATTCATAATAGGTTTTATGGCAATCATTCCAACAATACCAACAATGCAAACATCGTATTTGAAACTTGATAAATCCAATAGCCCTTGATTCCCGGCATAAATTTTAATGTCGTATCCGCTAAGCAACTGTTTAAGTTCTATATATCTATTTTGATCAGCAACTACTACATTTTTAGCTTTGAACTCAATTGCCTGTTTGGCCAGCTTCTCTATATTAACATTAGCTGTAAGAGTTTCTATCTGATACTTATTTTTATATTCAGCAATTAACTTCAGTGTGCTAGTTCCTATGCTACCTGTTGAACCTAAAATACAAATACTTTTCCTCATTGGGTATAACTCAAAATATACCAATGAAATGATGCAAGCAACATGCTATCTAATCTATCCAAAATACCACCGTGACCTGGTAGTATACTCCCACTATCTTTTACGCCAAATTTTCTTTTAAACCAAGATTCCAACAAATCGCCAAATTGGCCTACCAGACCAGATGAAGTTGCTATTAATCCATATTTAATTAAATAACTTATAGATTTTGAGTTATCATTAAGAAAATATATGATAGGAAAAAGAAAAGTAGTTATCATACCACCAAGCAGTCCAGACCATGTTTTTTTAGGACTAATTCTAGAGCATAATTTTGGTCCACCAATAAATGATCCAACAAAATATGCAGAAGTGTCAAATATCCATATTGATAACAAAAGAAAAGTTGGGTATGGAAAAGATTTACTATTAATAACAGATTTAAAGCAATAAATAGCTATTCCAATATAAATCATAGTTATGATGATCCAAATCAATCTAGCAATCAATGTTCTTTTTTTTCTATCTTTATTTACAATAAGAATAACTTCGTACATAGTAGAGGTGAAAATAATACATAAAAAAAAATCTAGTAATATATTACTACCTTGAGTGATGATATAAAACACTAAAATCACTAATATTAAACCAGTGTAAATTCTTTTTATTAAATTTTTTTTCGAGATATTACTTTCCATACTTTCTCTCCCTTTTGTTAAAATCTACAATTGCTTCAATCAAGTCTTTTTTATTAAAATCTGGCCAGTTCTTATTTATGAAATAGAATTCAGTGTATGCTATCTGCCAAAGTAAAAAATTACTTATTCTTTTTTCCCCGCTCGTTCTTATCAATAAGTCAGGGTTAGGAATTTTATATGGATTTATAGCACGTTCGAATAATTTTTCACATTCACTTAAATTTAAGTTTTTTATATCTTGTTGTTTCACCATTTTTAAAAACGCTCTTAATATTTGATCTCTACCTCCATAACTAATTGCAATTACTAAATAGAAATCATTGATAGATGATTTATATTCAATTGTTTCCATCAAAACTTTAATTTCTTTATCTAATTTAAGATGATTACCTATAAATATAATTCTTACATTTTTTTTTATTAATTTTTCTATATCTTCTTTTAAATAATTTTTGAATATATTCATTAGAGAACTCACTTCGTCCTTGGGTCTTTGCCAATTTTCAAGAGAAAATGCATATAGAGTTAAAAATTTGATATCTAATTCTATACAAGTTTCTATTACAATCTGTGCTGCTTCAATACCTTTTTTATAACCGTATAGTTTTGGTAATTTTTTTTGTTTTGCCCATCTGCTATTGCCATCCATAATAATGGCAACATGTTTTGGGACTTTCATTTTACTATTCATTAGCAAATTTATAATTTTTTTAAAGAACTTGAAGGCATATTTTTTATTCCTTTTTCTTTGAAAAATACTCTACTTATATCACCTTGAGTTGATAAAACTACCCCTGTTCCTAGTTGAAAATGCTTTACTATAGAACCTATATCAGAATGATATTTAATATCATTTTCATACATCTTAGAATTAAACTTGACTTTCTTTATGTTGGAGCGATATTCTACTATTTCATAACTGGATTTTGGTAACTCTTTAATAAACCTAGACATTTCAACATCCTGAAACTCTCCGTACGTCATCCTACGCGATGTATAAGAAATAAATAATCTTTTTTTGGCACGAGTTATTGCAACATACGCTAATCTTCTTTCTTCTTCTATATCACATTCTTTTTTTTCTTCTATATATTTCAAGTTGGGGAATAGTCCCTCTTCCCAACCAGGTAAAAATACACAATCGAATTCTAATCCTTTCGCCTTATGCATAGTCATGATATTTACACCTTCTTTGTTCACCTTACTGTTTGAACCTGCATCACTGACTAAAGTAACATGCTCTAAAAAAGAGCTTAAATTTTTATAATCTTTTAGACTTTTTATGAGCTCATAAACATTTTCAAGTCTTTCTCTAGACTCATATTTATTATTGTTTCTCAACATATCAATATAACCAGAAACATTCAATAGTTCTTGAACTATTGAATGTTCATTGCCACTACCAATATAATTATATTTTTTAATGATATTTATAAAAGTTGCTAAAGAATCTGCAGTTTTTCCTTTAATCTTTTTCTCTTCTAACATTCTTTTAGAAGCCTCAAACAGTGATATATTGTTATTGGATTTTATATAATTAACTATATTGGCAATGGTGGTTTTCCCTATTCCTCTTTTAGGAATATTAACTATTCTTTCGAAAGCTAAGTTATCATTAACATTCACTATCATTCTTATATATGCAATACAATCTTTGATCTCTGATCTTTCATAAAATTTTGTACTACCTAGTATTTTATAAGGAACACCAAATAGATTTAGACTTTCTTCAAAATTTCTAGTTTGGTATCCAGCTCTAACTAATATAGCTATATTGGAGAGTCTTATTTTTCTTAATTTTTCAAAAGTATCAATTTTACTGGCTATAGCCATTGCTTCTTCTTTATCATCATAATATTTTGTTACAATTGCTTTTTCTCCATCCGTTTTATCAGTCCATAAAACCTTATGATGTCTATTTTTATTATTAGATATTAAAGAACTGGCTAAATATAGAATATGTTGAGTTGAACGGTAGTTTTTTTCAAGCCTGATAACTTTCGCACTAGGATAATCCTTGTCAAACTGTAATATGTTACTGACATCTGCACCTCTCCAGCCATAAATAGCTTGATCATCGTCCCCAACACAACAAATATTTTTATATTTTTCAGATAATATTTTTATCCAAATATACTGAGAAGCATTAATGTCTTGATATTCGTCTATTAAAATAGATTTAAACTTTTTTTGATAATATTCACATATATCAGAGTGTGTATCAAAAAGTTCTATAGTCCTTAATATTAAATCAGCAAAATCCATAAAATTTAAAACCTTAAGATTTTTTTGATATTCTTGATATATTTCTTTGAATCTGCTGTGTATATGAGTGTTAACTTTTTTGCTGTGCATATCTTTAAGACATGTAGTTCTGTTCTTAAATTTGTTTATATAATGGAGTAAGATTTTTGCTGATATACTTTTTTCATCTAATCTAAAATCTTGAATTATTTTTTTAATCAATCTTATCTGATCATCTTGATTAATGATTATGAAATCACTGGTATATCCTAATTTTTTTGCATGCACTCTTAAAATATTAGCTGAAATCTCATGAAATGTTCCTACTTTCATAGAACTTGTAATATCAATTCCTAAGAAATTTTCTAGTCTATATCTCATTTCGTTGGCTGCTTTATTAGTGAAGGTCACGGCCAATACTTCTGATGGAAGAAGATGTTTTTTTTTGACAAGATATACTATTCTAGAAGTCAGAACAGTAGTTTTACCAGTTCCTGCTCCTGCTAATATGAGTAGCGGTCCATTTGCATAAGTAACACTCCTGAATTGTTCTTGATTTAAATATAATAGGTAGTCTTCTTTTTCTATCATTAATATATTAGTATCCCGTTATTCAGAGTAGGGCAACTTTTCAACATTTTGCAATCTGTCTTTAATAATATTTCCTTTACTTTCTGCCTCCCCTATTGCTTTACTGACTTGATCTAATTTTATCTTTGTTTTACCCAATATATTTATAAAATTAGAAAATTCATGCTTGATTATATCAAGTAACTTCCAAACTTCATTTGATCTTTTCTCTATAGCAATAGTCTTGAATCCTATTTGCACACTATTTAACAGTGCTATAAGCGTCGTTGGGCTAGTAATGATTACTCTATATTCTCGTTGTAATTTTTCTACAAGTCCTGGTATTCTAATAACTTCTGCATATAAACCTTCTATGGGTAAAAACATAACTGCAAAATCAGTACTGAAAGGAGGCTTAATGTATTTTTGGCTAATACTTTTTGCTTCTTTCTGAATAGATAGTGACAGTGCTTTCACTTGTTTTTCTATGTTAGTTTTATCACTAGATTCATAAAATTCAACTAACTTATGATAATCTACTAAAGGCAGCTTAGCATCAATAGGTAGTAAAGTTCTAGAATTTTCTTTATCCTTATTTGGCAATTTTAAAACATAATCAACTCTTTGGTTACTTATAGGATCTATTTTAGCATTTTTTTCATATTGTTCTTCACTAAAAATTTGCTTTAAAAGATTTCCAAGTTGTACTTCACCCCAAATACCCTGCATTTTTACGTTGGTTAAGACTTTTTTTAAGTCTCCTACCCCTATTGCTAAATTTTGCATTTCACCTAAACCCTTATATACCATTTCAAGTTGACTATTAACGAGTTGAAATGATTCACCTAGCCTTTTTTCCAAAGTTGATTGAAGTTTTTCTTCAACAACAAATCTAATCTCGTCTAACTTCTTTTGATTATTATTTTGCATACTATTAATCTTTTCTTCCATAGATCTACGCATGCTCTCTATCTTATTCTCGTTTAGTTCTGATATCTGAATTAAATTTTTTTGCATCGAATCCAGCTGTCTTTGCTGAGTAGAGTGATTACATTCAATTTGTTTCGTGATGCTGTTATGTAAAAAATTAAACTGTTTATCAAATAAAGTATTTAAACTTTCTACAGAAGATTTGATCTCTAAAAGCTCTATACTTACATCCTTAGTTTTTTTTTTGTTTGTTATATTAAAAAAAACAATCAAACAGGTAAAAAAGAGAAAAGATAAACTACTTAATATTATTATATCCATCATGATATAGATACTTTAAAAACCAGGATTACTTATTCGGACTTCTATTACCTATAGATATTAAAAAATACCTGATTCTTTGCCAAAGTATTTTTAAATAGGATCCTTTATCTATAGTCTTGTTTACTATTAAGTCTACTTTTTTAATTAAAGTCTCCTTTCTACTATCTATTATTTTTAAATAACCCACTGTTTCTCTTTCTTTAATTGGAGCTCTAAGTGGCTCTTTAAACTCAGTGACAAAAGTTAGGTCCGTCATTGTATCATAGTCTTTAGGTACTGTAATTAATATTTCATTTTGAACACTTAGAATAACATGACTAACATTACCATGTATAACATCTGATTCTATAACATCTTTATTCTCTTGAAATAGACTTATATTCTTGAAATTACTGAAACCGTATTCAATTAATCTTCTTGCCTCTTCTTCACGTTCCTTTTCACTTAACAGTCCGTTAACCACGGCAATCAACCTTCTGTTGTTTTTTTTTGCACTTACAACTACTCCATAACCTCCTGAAGAAGTTTTTCCCGTTTTTACCCCATCTATTCCATATAAACCAATAAGATTATTTCTATTGGTTTGTTTAATATTATTAAATGAAAACGTTTTGATAGAGTGATAGTGATAATATTCTGGGAATTTTTTTATAAGTTGCATTGTGACAGTAGCTAAGTCTTTAGCACTCATAACATGTCCATCATCAGGCCATCCAGTACTATTTTTAAAAACTGAGTTATCTAATCCTAACTTTTGAGCTTCAAGGTTCATTTTTTTGACGAAATTTTCTTCGCTCCCACTAATCTTCTCTGCAATGGCGACAGAGGCATCATTTCCTGAAACTATGATAATTCCTTTGATTATTTCATCCATCGAAACTTTCTGACCAGGTTTTAAAAACATTTTAGATCCACCTTTTTTTGCGGCATCACTACTTATTATAATTTTATCAGAAAATTTTAATTCCTTATTTTGCAAGCACTGAAAGGCTATGTAAGACGTCATTATTTTAGTCATTGAAGAAGGAGTCATTGGAATATGTCCATTTTTCTCGTATAACACATCATTACTCTCGAAATCTATTAAGTATGCGTATTTAGCCGCACTCTCAAAACTATTAGAAAGGTTTTTATCTTTGGGTAAAGTCGTGATTGTTGATTGTGCTAATACAATTAGCATTATTAAGACTCTAGAACTTATTGTATTCAACATTTTGTTTAAGATTACAAGTGAATAATAATTTTTTTATAAAAATTTTTGCTTTGTAATTTGATATATTTTAATAAAAAAACAAAACATGGCTAAATGGATAGCATATATCTAGGTAAAACGTAACTAAAAGTTATATAACGCTATGATTGGCATAAATTTTTATGCATCAGCTTGCCGGTTTTAAAAAAGTATTCTAAGTTATCTAATAATTAAACAAAATAAGTATACAAATGCATTTCATTGATGAAGCCAAAGTATTCTTAAAATCTGGTGATGGAGGAAATGGATGTTGCAGTTTTAGGAAAGAA
>Ga0209555_10002978_pt1 | contig 11608 bp, 15 predicted proteins | sample SaaInl85LU_5_DNA_FD_184643 | JGI IMG/M metagenome (GOLD analysis project Ga0209555, IMG submission 184643) | Marine microbial communities from expanding oxygen minimum zones in the Saanich Inlet - ESP_85LU_5_DNA (SPAdes) (version 2) | ecosystem: Environmental > Aquatic > Marine > Intertidal... | reverse complement strand
GGCGTAGATTCTTTTACCGTAACCACGATTTTGTCTCCGATAGAGGCATAACGTCTTTTGGTACCACCTAACACGCGGATACAAAGTACTTCCTTTGCTCCTGTGTTATCTGCCACTTTAAGTCTTGATTCTTGTTGTATCATGATTACTTAGCTCTTTCGATTATTTCTATTACTCTCCAACATTTGGTTTTACTGAGTGGACGTGTTTCCATGATCCGCACAGTGTCGCCTTCGTTGCAATCGTTTTTTTCGTCGTGCGCAACGTATTTCTTCGTTTTCAACACGTACTTTCCGTACATCGGGTGTTTGACTTTTTTGGTTTCACTCACAACAATAGATTTCTCCATTTTGTTGCTGGTCACTACCCCGATTCGTTCTTTTCTTAAATTTCTGTTTTCCATCTTTCAGCTGCGCACAATTATTGTACTTCTCTTTTAGTTAGTTCGGTCGCAATTCTTGCTATGGCTCTTCTGTGACCACGAAGCTGAATTGGATTTTCCAACGGTGATATGGCATGGGCAATCTTAAGATCGGTGTGAGCCTTCTTAATTTCTGCCAGCTTCTCATATAATTCCGCTGTTGATGTTTCTGTTATTTCTGATTGTTTCATAATGACAATTTCAAAAAATTAAGCCTGATAATCTCGAGACATGACAAACTTGGTTTTCACTGGAAGCTTCTGAGCCGCAAGACGCAAAGCTTCTTTTGCTATATCCAAGGATACTCCTGAGATTTCAAACAAGACTCTTCCTGGCTTGACAACAGCTGCCCAATATTCCACGGCACCTTTACCTTTACCCATACGTACTTCAAGAGGCTTCTTAGTGATTGGCTTGTCTGGAAAAATCATGATCCAGAGTGAACCTTCTCTCTTCATATAACGGGTTGCAGCAATACGTGCAGCTTCTATTTGACGTGACGTCAAGAAATTAGAATCTAGGGATTTTATACCAAATGTACCGTATGATAGCTGGTTGCCGCGCCCTGCATTTCCTTTCATGCGGCCCTTTTGCATTTTACGGTATTTGGTTCTTTTCGGTTGTAACATTTTTGTTCCTCTTTAAAAAATTACTTTCTGTTACGTCGTGACTTGTTGGCCCCACGTGCAGAATTTGATTTACCTCCGGACTTCTTATCAAGACCCACTAATGGCGACAGTTCTCTTTTGCCATAAACTTCGCCCTTCATGATCCATACTTTGATGCCCAATCGACCATAAGTCGTGTGTGCTTCAACCAAAGCATAATCAATATCGGCTCTAAAAGTCGATAATGGAATTCGTCCATCTTTATAAGCTTCTGAACGGGCCATTTCGGCACCATTCAATCGGCCTGAAATTTGAACTTTGATGCCTTCAGCATTCATACGCATTGTCGCAGCGATCGCCATTTTGATAGCACGTCGGTAAGAAATTCTATTCTCAATTTGACGCGCAATACTTGACGCTACTAGAAATGCATCTAGTTCAGGACGTTTGATCTCATGAATATTGATCTGAACTTCCTTTCCAGTAATCTTTTTGAGCTCCTCTTTCAACTTGTCTACCTCTTGGCCACCTTTTCCGATAATGATACCTGGACGGGCTGTCGTGATAGTAACGGTTACAAGCTTCAAAGTTCTCTCGATAATTACTCGAGACACACTAGCTTTACTAAGACGTGCATGGATGTATTTTCTAATCTTGTCGTCTTCGGCCAAACGATCGCCGTAGTCGTTGCCCCCGTACCAGTTGGATTCCCATCCTCTAATGATACCTAAGCGTATTCCGATTGGATTTGTTTTCTGTCCCATTTACTTCTTAGCTTTGTGTGTTATCGTTAGCTCCTAATACCAGTGTGACGTGGTTGGAACGTTTTCTAATTCTGTGCGCGCGACCTTGAGGTGCTGGGCGTAAACGCTTCAACATGCTTCCTCCATCTACACGGATTTCTTTGACAAATAAATCAGCATCTTCTAAAGAAGCGTCTTCATTTTTGAATTGCCAGTTGGCGATAGCCGATAACAATAACTTTTCAAGACGACGTGATGCTTCTTTTTGACTAAATCTCAAAATGTTAAGCGCTCGGTCTACCTTTTCACCACGCACAAGATCAGCGACTAAACGCATCTTTCTTGGTGATGTTGGGCAATTGTTCAACTTAGCGAAATACTGAGTCTTCTTCGCTTCCTTGATCTGTTCTGCTCTTTCTCTTTTACGAACTCCCATGGCTTATTTTTTTCCTTTATTTTTATTTCCACCGTGTCCACGGAATGAACGTGTTGGTGAAAATTCTCCTAGTTTATGTCCAACCATGTTCTCAGTGACGTATACTGGGACAAATTGTTTCCCATTGTGCACCCCTATAGTTTGGCCAACAAAATCTGGAGTAATCATAGAAGCACGTGACCAAGTCTTGATAACGGTTTTCTTATTCGACTCCACGTTAGCTTGAACTTTTAGCTCCAACTTATAGTGAACGTAAGGTCCTTTTTTTAGTGATCTTGGCATAGCTTATTTCTTTCTACGTTCTATAATGTATTTATTACTTGCTTTGGTCTTAGAACGAGTTCTGAATCCTTTTGCAGGAATACCATTTCTCGATCTTGGGTGTCCACCAGAAGACTTCCCTTCACCACCACCCATTGGGTGATCGACTGGGTTCATCACGACTGGTCTCGTTCTAGGACGACGACCCAACCAACGTGAGCGTCCAGCCTTACCGGAAACTAACAATTGGTGGTCACTGTTAGAAACGACACCGATTGTTGCCGCACAGGTCACAAGAATCATTCTTGACTCACCAGAAGGTAATTTTACCGTTGCATATTTCCCATCACGTGCCATCAACTGAGCAAAAGCACCAGCACTACGGGCGATTACTGCCCCTTGGCCTGGATGTAATTCAATACATGAAATGATTGTTCCTAACGGAATTTGTCCCAAAGGCATGGTGTTGCCAATTTCAGGAGCAGCACCTTCACCAGAAACAACGTTTTGCCCTACTTGAAGGCCATTCTGTGCAATGATGTAACGCTTTTCTCCATCCTGATAATTCAAAAGGGCGATGAATGCCGTTCTGTTTGGATCATATTCGATAGAAGCTACGGTGGCAGGAATACCGTGCTTATTGCGTTTGAAATCGATGATTCGATAACGCTTTTTGTGACCACCACCTATGTAGCGCATGGTCATTTTTCCTTGACTATTTCTACCACCAGAACGTTTATTCGGAACGAGCAAGCTCTTCTCCGGCTTATCAGTGGTGATGGCGTCAAATCCATTCACTACTCTAAAACGCTGTCCTGGGGTGATAGGCTTTAATTTTCTTACTGACATTGTTGTCTTTCTTTTAATCTAAAAATTAGATATTAGCATAAAAATCTATTGTATCACCTTCCGCCACCTGTACAATTGCCTTCTTAATTGCATTTGTTTTACCAGTTTGGATTCCCGTTTTCGTTTGACGAACACGACGATCTGGGCGGACATTTATTGTGCGAACTGTTGTAACTGAAACACCATATGCAGCTTCAACCGCATTTTTAATTTCAATCTTATTCGCCTTAGGATTCACAACAAAAGTGAAACGGTTAAAATCTTCCGCGTCCTTTGTCGCTTTTTCTGTTATAATAGGTTTGATTAAGATATTCATCTTGTTTCTATTTACTTAAGTTTTCTTCAATACTTTCCAAAGAACCTTCAAACAACACAAGGCTGTTTGCATTCATAATTTTGTAAGTGCTTATTTCTGAGTCCATTAAGACTTCTGTGCCCTTCAAATTACGCGACGACAAATATACATTATTATTTGAGTCACCCAAGACGAACAAAGATTTTTTGTTGTCCAATCCAAGTGCCTGCAACATAGCTGTAAAGTCTTTTGTCTTTGGGCTCTCCATTGTAAAGTCCTCCAAAACGACAATTGCCTTTTCTTGAGCCTTCAAACTTAAAGCCGAACGACGTGCCAAACGCTTTAGGTTTTTGTTCAACTTAAAGCCATAATTTCTTGGGCGTGGACCGAAGAATCGACCTCCACCTCTGAAAACACCAGACTTGATACTACCCGCACGAGCCGTACCAGTTCCTTTTTGTTTCTTCAGTTTGCGCGTACTTCCTGTGATCTCCGCCTTTTCTTTGGCCTTGTGCGTCCCTTGTCTTTGGTTCGCTAAGTATTGTTTTACATCCAAATATACCGCATGGTTATTTGGCTCAATACCAAATACGTCCGAAGAAAGTTCAACCTTTCTTCCCGTATCTTTTCCGTTTCTATCTAATACTGCTACCTTCATTATTTCGTAATCGTTAGGTAAGCGTTTTTGTGACCAGGTACACAACCTTTCACCACTAATAGATTCTTTTCAGAAACTACTTTTAACACTCGTAGGTTTTCAACTTTTACTGTTTCGTTACCCATTTGACCTGCCATACGCATTCCTTTGAATACACGAGCAGGATAAGAGGCAGCACCGATAGATCCTGGTGCTCTTAAACGGTTGTGCTGACCGTGGGTCGCTTGACCAACTCCAGCAAATCCATGGCGTTTTACAACACCCTGGAATCCTTTACCTTTAGAAATACCTGTAACATCTACAAATTCTCCTTCTGCAAATAGATCTACCGAAATGGTATCACCTAATTTGTAATTTTCTTCAAATCCCTGGAATTCGACGACTTTGCGTTTGGCAACAGTACCTGCTTTTTTTGCGTGACCCGCAGCAGCTTTATTGACCGTCTTCTTGTCATCGAAACCAAGTTGAAGAGCTTCATACCCGTCGACCTCCTCGGTTCTGACTTGGGTAACAACACAAGGACCCACTTCTATAACGGTACAAGGAATATTCTTCCCTCTTTCGTCAAAGATGCTGGTCATCCCTATCTTTTTTCCAATTAACCCAGACATAGTTTTAAATTATTAGTTATTAATTATTATTTAAAAAAACAGGACCAAAATATATCCAGTCCTGAATCTTATTTTGTTTCCGTTTTTCCTTCGCACGCAGCTCAGGACATGTACTCACTAAAGTGAGTGGTCATTACACCTTAATCTCTACTTCTACACCACTTGGCAGCTCCAATTTCATGAGCGCATCGATGGTCTTTGAAGACGAGCTATAAATGTCCAATAAGCGCTTATATGAGCTTAGTTGGAATTGCTCGCGGCTTTTCTTATTCACGTGTGGTGAACGCAAAACCGTAAAAATCTTTTTGTGTGTTGGTAATGGAATTGGACCAGTCACAACTGCTCCAGTACTTTTTACCGTCTTAACGATTTTATCAGCAGATTTGTCTACTAAATTGTAGTCGTAAGATTTTAGTTTAATTCTTATTTTTTGACTCATTGCTGAAAATATTAATTGTTAGCAGTTCCCTTAGCCTCTGCAATGACCTCTGCCGAGATATTTGAAGGCGTTTCTGCATAATGTGAAAATTCCATAGTTGATGTTGCACGACCTGAAGACAACGTTCTCAAGGTGGTCACGTATCCAAACATTTCAGATAATGGCACTTCACCTTTAATCACCTTGGCTCCTGCACGATCACTCATGTCGTTAACCTGACCTCTTCGGCGATTTAAATCCCCTACGATGTCTCCCATATTCTCTTCTGGCGTCAACACCTCAAGCTTCATGATTGGCTCAAGAATTACGGCTCCAGCCGCTTTAGCAGCAGACTTAAAACCTAATTTTGCTGCCAACTCAAAAGACAACTGATCAGAATCCACAGGGTGGAAAGATCCGTCCTTAAGCGTCACTTTCATACGGTCAATTTCGAATCCAGCCAATGGACCATTTTTCATAGCCTCTTTGAAACCTTTTTCTACAGAAGGAATAAATTCTTTAGGAATATTACCTCCCTTAACCGCATTTTCAAACTCTAACCCGACAACCTTATCGTCGGTTGCAGGAGAAAGCGTAAAGACAATGTCTGCGAATTTACCACGTCCACCAGTTTGTTTCTTGTACGTCTCACGATGGTCAGCAACTCGAGTTACCGCCTCCTTGTACTCAACTTGTGGCTTTCCTTGGTTCACCTCAACTTTGAACTCACGTTTTAGACGGTCCACAATGATGTCTAGGTGAAGTTCCCCCATACCAGAGATAATGGTTTGTCCACTAGCCTCATCCGTTCTTACCTGGAAGGTTGGATCCTCCTCGGCGAGTTTTGCCAAAGACATTCCTAATTTATCAACATCAGCCTTGGTTTTCGGCTCGATAGCGATACCAATAACCGGATCTGGGAAGTCCATACTTTCCAAAACAATTGGATGCTTTTCAGCAGACAATGTATCTCCAGTTTTGATGTCTTTAAATCCAACTGCTGCACCAATATCTCCAGCCTCAATAAAATCTATGGCATTTTGCTTATTGGCATGCATTTGGTAAATACGTGAGATACGCTCTTTATTCCCAGAACGATTGTTCAGTACATAAGAGCCTGCATCAAGACGCCCTGAATAAGCGCGAAAAAATGCCAAACGGCCTACAAATGGATCTGTCGCAATTTTGAATGCTAGAGCAGCAAACGGCTCTGAAACATCAGGCTTGCGCACTTCAGGAAGCTCAGTATCAGGATTGGTACCCACGATACCCTCCTTATCTACTGGTGACGGCAAATAACGGCAAACTGCATCAAGAAGGAATTGTACCCCCTTGTTTTTAAAGGCAGAACCGCAAATCATTGGAATGATGGACATATCCATTACCGCAGCACGCAATGCAGCATGCACTTCGTCTTCTGTAATAGAATTCTCATCTTCCATGTATTTTTCAAGAAGGTTTTCGTCGTAAGCCGCAACTTCTTCGATTAATTTACCTCTGAATTCTTTGGCTTCCGCCTTCAATTCTTCCGGAATATCAATCACGTCGAATGTGGCCCCTTGTGTCTCTTCGTGCCATACAATGGCTCTGTTTTTTACCAAGTCAACGACACCCTTAAAATCCATTTCATCACCGATAGGCAAAACAATTGGCACTGCGTTAGAGCCTAACATGTCTTTAACCTGCTGACAAACCATCATAAAATTTGACCCTTGACGGTCCATTTTATTAACAAAGCCCATTCGTGGCACCTTGTAATTATCTGCAAGTCTCCAGTTTGTTTCACTTTGCGGTTCTACACCATCCACCGCGCTGAACAAGAATACAAGTCCGTCCAAAACACGTAATGATCTGTTGACCTCTACTGTAAAGTCAACGTGACCGGGGGTGTCGATAATGTTAAAGTGGTAGCCCTTAGTGTCTGGTGTTGTTTGGCCATTCTCCATAGGGAAATTCCAAGTACATGTGGTCGCTGCAGAGGTAATGGTGATCCCACGCTCTTGCTCTTGCTCCATCCAGTCCATAGTGGCTGCACCATCATGAACTTCACCGATTTTGTGACTAACTCCTGTATAATATAGAACGCGTTCTGTAGTTGTTGTTTTCCCTGCATCAATATGTGCAGCAATTCCAATATTACGCGTAAATTTTAAATCTCTCTTTGCCATCCCAATTAGAATCTAAAATGTGAAAATGCTTTGTTGGCTTCTGCCATCTTGTGCGTGTCCATACGTTTTTTGACCGCTGCTCCTTCTTCTTTAGCTGCCGCTAAAACTTCTGCCGCTAGCTTCTGAGCCATAGATTTTTCATTGCGCTTTCGGGCGTAACTAATCAACCATTTCATAGCCGTAGCTATTTTACGATCTGGTCTGATTTGCATAGGAATTTGGAATGTCGCACCGCCTACACGTCGGCTGCGCACTTCTACGTGAGGCATCACGTTAGACAACGCATCTTTCCACACTTCTAGTGCAGTTTTTTCGTCATCTTGTTTTTTACTTTCTACAATGTCAATAGCATCGTAAAATACCTTGAAAGCAACTGATTTCTTACCATCCCACATCATGTTGTTGACAAATCTTGTCACCAATTGATCGTTAAATTTAGGATCTGGCAAAAGCGGTCTCTTTTTCGCTTGTCTTTTTCTCATGTCTTCTCTTTAAAAGTTCTTAATTACTTCTTAGGGCGTTTTGCACCGTACTTAGACCTTCTTTGTAAGCGACCCTGAACACCTGCGGTATCCAAAGCACCTCTGACAATGTGGTAACGTACTCCTGGCAAATCTTTCACCCTTCCACCTCTAACCAATACTATCGAGTGCTCTTGTAAGTTGTGTCCTTCGCCTCCGATGTACGCATTTACTTCTTTTCCATTAGTCAACCGCACACGCGCTACTTTACGCATCGCTGAGTTTGGCTTCTTAGGAGTAGTCGTATATACACGCGTACACACACCGCGACGTTGCGGACACGAATCCAAAGCAGCCGATTTACTCTTCTTGGTTATTTTGGCTCTTCCTTTTCGTACTAATTGTGAAATAGTTGGCATATAAAAATCCTTGTTATACTTAATTAAATGATATAATTTCTCCTTTAAAAGGGCGGCAAATGTAAAAATAAAATTGAACAATAACAACAGCCCTCAGAATTAATTTGAGCCAAAGTCAAAAATAACGGCCATACATATGATTAAATGACTTTGAGCGTTACCTTTGAAGTACGGCAAACGTTACATGATTTTTTCAAATAAACATCTTCTTTTTGGGCTCGTCTTGTGCCTTTTTCAAAGTGCTGCATGCCAAAATCTGGCGGTGACTTATCGGGCAGAAGACGCACTAAATCAAGAACAATTGGCCCTCTTTGTCCGTCAGGCTGATTTCGAATCACGCAGGGCAGTTGACCAACACACGCAACAGATCATCAATGAACTGCAATTGATCGGGTATATTGATGCCGTCATTAAATCACCGCTGGCCAAAAATCAAATGACCCACGAGGTGGTCATTGATTTAGGGCAAAAATGGGAGACCATTACCCTCTCGGTGCCTGAAAACCTCGTGCCCATTGTGCATACAGTAGCAGACAATGATCAGCGAGACGATACTACGATCACTGTAGCTTTATCAGATCTACCTGGATTCATCAACAGACTGAGCGATGAAGTCGCTAAAGAGCATGACCCCTTTTCAAAAATCTCTATTCGCCAAATCGAAAAAACCGTCTATCCAAAACTCAGTGGCATCCTTTACGGTCAGCTCGAGCAAAAAAGAACTATCGATGCCGTGATCATCAAAGGCTATACCGAAGCGCCCAAAGGCGTGCTGCGTCATCAAGGTGGCATGAAAATCCCCCTACCCTTCGATCCAGATGTCCTCTCCAGACTTGATCAGGAAATCGACCAAATACCTTATATAACAAGGATGAGAGCTAGCGAAGTCCTTTTTGAAGAAGACCAAACAACGCTCTACCTTAACTTAGGCAAAAAGAACAACAACTCGTTTGATGGATTAATCGGCTTTGCCACTAACCCCGAAACTCAGAAACTGAGTTTTAATGGCTACCTTAAAATCGATCTGTCTAATAATCTAAATCTGGGCGAACAGCTCAATGTAGACTTTAAGGGAGATGGACAAGAGCAGCAGCGCATTGGCATTAACACGCAGTGGCCGTTTATATTTGGCACCCCTTTCGGCGTGACAGGACAGCTGGACCTTTTCAGAAAAGATTCTCTCTTTACAACAGCACAAACAATGGCAGCATTAGACTACCAAATGACCTCCCGCACTGCCTGGCATCTCGGCCACAAAGTAATTGAGTCGCGCACAGGCACCCAAGAGGACATCAGGCCAGACCTCACAGACTTTAAAACAGAGTTGTGGCTATTAGGATTTAGCGCAGAGCAGCGCCAAAACAACCTATTGTTTCCGCAAAAATATCTTTTAGACTTCGAGAGCGCCTTTGGAAAAAGAACGAACCAAGCAGGACGGCAAAGGCAAAATCGATTTCAATTTGTGGGCCTCTATCAAATGGACCTGTCGCAAGAACACAAGATTTTTCTTCAAAACACAACAGCATATATTTCGGGGGGAAACATCTCTACCAACGAGGCGTATCGCTTCGGAGGGATTCAAAGTCTTCGGGGCTTCAACGAAAACACCATAGAGGCCAGCGCCCTTTCGTTGCTTAATATAGAATACCGACTCGTGTTTAATGAGACGTTCTACCTACACCACATCTCGGATATGGCCATCTTTAAGGAGGCCACAAGCAGCAGCAAAACAAATTTCCTCTTTGGCCTTGGCTTTGGATTGGCCAGTCAAACCAGAGCCGGGCTACTGAAGCTACAAATAGCCCAAGGATTTGGTCAAAACAACGCATTTGATTTGGGACAAACAAAAGTCCACATAGCCTTCGCTTCACAATTTTAAATAATTGATGCTCAGGGCAGACCCACAGACCCCTAAAAATTTTTATGAAAATCAACACTGAAAAGCCAATCAATTCAGCGCCAGCACAATGTCATTAGGGGGCCACATGCATTTCAGAAAAAAAATCACCAAAGCACCACTATTGCTTCATTTAGTGTTAAATTAAATCCAAATTTTAGTCTCAAAAAGTTGTGTATTTAACTTTTTATTGTGATTTTTGGCGTTAGCTAATTCAAATAAATTACAAAATGAGAACAAAGTTTAGTGGATTTTTGACGCTTTTACTAGCGTTTGTAGTGCAACTTACGTTCGCACAACAAAAAACAGTCTCTGGTTCGGTATTGGATGAAACCAACCTACCGTTGCCTGGAGTCAATGTTATTGCAAAAGGAACGACCAATGGAGTTCAAACAGATTTTGATGGAAACTATTCCATCGATGTGTCTGTTGGAGAAACATTAGTATTCAGTTATGTCGGTTACAAAAATGTAGAGATGCCCGTTACAGCAGGTTCGTCTGACATATCTTTTGCAATGGAATTAGATGCATCTGTCCTTAATGAGGTGGTTGTAACTGGTTTTGCTGTTAAAAAAGAAAAGAAAGCATTGGGTTACTCGGTTTCCTCTATCCAGTCGGAATCGATTCAAGAAAGTCCTCAATCGGATTTAACTCGTGTTCTCAGTGGTAAAGCAGCGGGTATCAATATTACCTCTCAGAATGGTTTGTCAGGATCTGCCAATAAAGTGGTGATTCGTGGGACGAATTCATTTACAGGTGACAACAACGCGCTTTACGTTATTGATGGTGTGCCAATCAGTAACGACACCAACGAGTCAGGTAACTTCGTAGATGGTAACATGGGATCGAGTCGATCATTCGATATTGACCCAAATAACATCGAGCGTGTGGACATCCTTAAAGGTCTTGCCGCAACGACGCTATACGGAACTCAAGGTCGTAATGGGGTCATCCTCATCACAACCAAAACCGGTAGCTCTGCCAAAACAAACACTAAACAAGAAATACAATTAACTTCATCAGTATTTGTTAATGAAGTAGGTATCCTCCCAGATTATCAAAATCAATTCGGTGGTGGTTTCGACCAAGCATTCGGATGGTTTTACAGCAACTGGGGTCCAGGATTCTACAGAGACGGTCTTGGAGGCTGGGGTTCTGACCCTTCTTTCGATGCCAACGGTACTGTTGCTCACCCATACTCAACGTCTAACTTCCTGGCGACAAACTATCCTGACTATCAGGCGCAATTTGCCGGACAGCGTTATGACTGGAAGCCACGCAACAGTGTAAGTGACTTTTTCCGTAAAGGAATTTCTCGTACGATCTCTGTTAGTGCAAGAGGCCGCAGCGAGGATGGTAAATA
>Ga0209555_10002977_pt1 | contig 11609 bp, 8 predicted proteins | sample SaaInl85LU_5_DNA_FD_184643 | JGI IMG/M metagenome (GOLD analysis project Ga0209555, IMG submission 184643) | Marine microbial communities from expanding oxygen minimum zones in the Saanich Inlet - ESP_85LU_5_DNA (SPAdes) (version 2) | ecosystem: Environmental > Aquatic > Marine > Intertidal zone... | reverse complement strand
TTGTTACATACCCAGTTCTAACCACTGTTAGAAGATTTTCCTCTTTTATCTCCGTATTATCGTGTCTTTTATAAGTTTTACCTATTTCAAAGAAAGATAAATCTTTTATATTTTTAAGAATATTACTATTAATTATTTTTAATAATCCAGGTATCATGGAAGTCCTCATCATCGATAATTCGCTACTGATAGGGTTAGAGATTTTTACTCCAGCTTTATCTTCTAATAAAAAACTTGTAGCATACTCTTTCTTGATGAAAGAGTATGCTACAACCTCATATATTTTTCTATTTACGAGAACGTTTCTTATTAGAGAAATTTTATCACTCACTTGGATATTTAAATTATCAGATGAGCAGGAAAAAATACTTTGACCCTGTGTTATGCTATCTATACCTTTTATTCTTACTATTTCCTCAACTATATCTAAATTGTTTTTTATATCTCCCCTTCTCCAACTCGGTATTATTAGGTTATCTTTTTGCTTTAAAAATCCTAGCTTATAAAGAATATGGTCAACCTCTTTTTTATTTATTTTCACACCTATAATTTTATTGATATACTCATAATCAATTTTGAGACTAGATATATAGTTGGCATGACCATTAATAATTAATGTCGAACCTTGAAGCTTACCTTGGCAATATTGAACTATCAATTCTACAAGGCGATACATAAAAGAACTGGTATTTGCACCATCAATTCTTCTTTCAAATCTAAATGAAGAGTCCGTCTTGACATTGAGTATTCTAGAAGATCTCAAAACTTCTTCTTTACTAAAGTTTGCAACTTCAATTAAGATACTAGTAGTTTGTTCACTCACCCTGGTGCTATCTCCACCTATGACACCAGCAACTGAGAGAATTTTTTCTTCATCAACAACGACTAGAATACCCCCAGGTAGCTCATATTCAATACCATCTAATGATTTAAAATATTCTCCCCTATGAGAATATCTTACCTTGATATCTCCTTTTATTTTATCAGCATCATAAATATGATTAGGTCTTCCAAACTCATACATTGTAAAATTAGAAATATCCACTAGAGGACTATGTGACTGTATGTTGAGTAAACTGAAAATGTTATGAATCTCTCCTATTTTTTTTCTTTCATTATTGATGTTGTTTATTTTGCACAGTGCTAATTCATAACAACTCATGCTGTCAATTAGAATATTTACTCCGGTGATGCCATTACCAAATTTAAAAGAATTACTTGTAAAACTGTAATATTTATCTGTTAAAACTCCTAACTGTTTTGCAGCTAAATCTCTAGCAATACCATATATAGAAGTACAATCGCCTCTATTAGGAGTAATATTGATATCAACATTACTATCACTTAATCCATAATAATTAGTCAATTCTGAACCTACTTCAATATTTCTATCACAGATTTCAATAATTTTACCAGATTCTTTACCTAGCAAAAGCTCTGCCTCAGAACAGAGCATTCCCATGCTGTCAACACCTCTAATCTTAGACTTTTTAATCTTTATTCCGTTACTAGGGATTGTAGAACCTATAGTAGCTACAATAACTTTCATGCCAGTTTTGACATTAGCTCCTCCACATACTATTTGTAGTATTTCCTTCCCAGTATGAACTTTACAAATTATTAGTTTGTTAGCGTTAGGATGGGGCTTTGTCTCAATTATGTCAGCTATTAAAAACCCTGAATATAATTTTCTTTTATCAGTATAGTTTTCAACTTCTAAGCCAATTTCTGACATGACTTCTACAACTTTTTCTATATTACATTTCAAATCAATGAATGACTGTAACCATTTAAATGTAAATTTCATTAGTTACTAATTTAAAGTTACCCTATTTTTTTGTATAGCTATCATTATAATATCTAATTATTGGACTAGATTCTTCCCTTATAAAAGCTGATGTTATAATGACTTCTTGAATGTTATTTGTGCCGAAGCAGTTGAACATAAGGTCGTTTAACCTAATATCTAATATCGATCTGAGGCTTCTAGCTCCGGTGTTTTTTTTATATGCTATTTTTGCAATTTCTTTTAGAGCTGCTTTCTCAAAAGTTAACCTAATATTATTGAGACTGAATAACTTTTGATATTGCTGAATTAAAGAGTTTTTTGGTTCGCTTAAGACCCTTAGGAGCATGGCTTCGTCAAGATCATCAATCGTTACTATTAATGGTAACCTACCAATAAACTCCGGTATCAAACCATAGTTTATCAAGTCTTCCGATTCAACATCTTTAAAAATATTATTAGGTATATTATTACCATCCTCACTACATGTTTTAATTTTTGCTTCAAACCCTATGGAACTTTTTTCTTTTCTTTGATTAATAATTTTATCCAGTCCACTGAATGCACCACTACAAATGAACAGTATATCTTCTGTATTCATTCTAATTAATTCTTGCTGCGGGTGTTTTCTTCCACCTTGAGGTGGGATTGAGGCAATAGTGCCTTCAATTAGCTTTAACAAAGCTTGTTGCACACCTTCCCCTGATACATCTCTAGTAATAGATGGTCCTTCTGATTTTTTGGATATTTTATCTATTTCGTCAATATAAACGATTCCTTTTTCGGCTTTTTTTATATCAAAATCTGCTGCTTGAAGAAGTTTTAAGAGAATATTCTCCACGTCTTCACCCACATATCCCGCTTCAGTGAGTGTGGTAGCATCTGTTATAGCGAACGGCACATCTAAGACTTGTGCAAGTGTTTTTACTAGTAGAGTTTTACCACAACCTGTAGGTCCAATTATCAATATATTAGATTTTGCTATTCTAACATCAGAAAATTCCCTGTTAATCTCAACGTTACTTTTAAGTTTCTTGTAATGATTATATACTGCTACTGCTAAAACCTTTTTTGCCTGCTCTTGAGCAATAACATGTGAGTCTAAAACATCGTATATTGTTTTAGGAGCTAAAATTTTGCTGACAAAAGTTTTTTCTTTAGATTCGTTCTCGTTTAGTGCTTGAAAACAAAGTATAATGCACTCATTACAAATTTGAATAGAGATAGCGGATAAAAGCTTTTTTACCTCATCTTGACTTTTACCACATAATGAACAGTAAAGCATTCCTAAGTTATTTGTAGTCACTATTATTTACCAATCTTTTTGAGATAATTTTATCTATAATTCCGTACTCTTTAGCTTCCTCTGGAGACATGAAGTGATCTCTGTCAGTATCTTTTTCTATCTTACAAGACTTTTGACCAGTATGAAAACTTAAAATATCATTTAATTTCTTTTTTAGATTTAAGGCTTCTCGAGCATGTATTTCAATATCTGAGGCTTGGCCGCGAAAACCTCCTATTGGCTGATGAATCATAATTCTAGAATTAGGTAAGGAAAATCTTTTTCCTCTGTGTCCAGCAGCAAGAAGAAATGAGCCCATTGAACATGCTTGACCTATACATATAGTCACAACATTGGGTTTGATATATTGCATTGTATCATAGATTGCAAATCCTGAAGTTATGACTCCCCCTGGCGAGTTTATATACATGTAAATATCTTTGTTTGAATTATCTGATTCTAAAAAGAGTAACTGGGCTATAACAATTGAAGCAACATTATCTTCTATTTGACCATTTATAAAGACAACACGTTCTTTTAAAAGTCTTGAAAATATATCAAAAGCTCTCTCACTTTTTGGCGTCTGTTCTATAACTACTGGAATATAAGACATTTTACTTTACGTATTAAGGTTTGGTATTACTTCCTTTGCAAAATCTGTTGTAGTCATACTTAATGTCGTGGTTTTGACCTGAGACAACATAAAGTCCAATGCTTTTTCTTCCAAAAGAACTCCTCTTATTTTTTCCACGTTATTAGGATCTTTATAAAATTCTAGGATCTTTTCTTTTTCCGTATTTTGTTTAGATTGTGCATTTATAATTTGATTTAATTCATCGTCAGTAACTGATATATCATATCTTTTTATCAGGTCTGAAATGATCAAACCTAACTTTACTCTTCTCCTAGAAATAGATCTCAACTCTGATTCTATTTCCTCTTCTGATTTATTATCTACGATACTTGGTTGTCTATCCTTACTTTTTTGAAAATTAGATAAAATAGAGTCAAAGTCTTGTTTTAATATTTTATCAGGTAACTTAAAGTCATACTTGTGGTCAATTTGACTAAATAAGTCTTTTTTCATTTTTAACCTAATAGCATTGTTAAAACTCGAAGTGATTTTACCAATAATTAACTCGTCAAGTTGGCTCTCTGATTCTAAACCTACTTTTTTTAGCATTTCATCAGTGATTTCTCTGATATCAGAGAGTTGTTCGATTTCAGTAACCTTGACTCTAAAGATAGCTTTTTTTCCTGCTATGTCTTTTTGAGGATAGTCATCAGGAAATACTATATCAAAAGACTTTTCCTCATTTAATTGATAACCTCGTAAATTATATTCAAACTCAGATAAGAAAGAGTTATCACCTACTACTAATTCCATACTCTCACCGCTGTTACCATCAAAGTCGTTACCGTCAATCTGCCCATAAAAATTAATTTTTACTTTATCTCCGACTTGCACTTTGTGCTCCGGAGTAGCTTTTACGAACTTCCTAAACTCCTTAAATAAAATATTCTTAGCTTTACGAATTTCATTATCCTCAACAGTCAGACTAATTTCTTCTACTTCTAAATCATTGAACTTAATTTCAGGGATTTTGGGTAAAGTCTCAAAGGCAACTTTGAATATTAAGCCGTCATTTTCATCAAAAGACATTATTTGAACGCTAGGCTTTAAATATACTATTATATCTTTAGACTTGATTAATTCCTCTATTGATAATGATATATTTTCTTGTATTGAATTACTTAGCTCTCTTTTTTTAACTTTTTGTTTTACAATACTAATTGGAACCTTTCCTTCTCTAAAACCAGGCATTTTAAAGTTTTTTGCTATCTCATGAATTTTTTCGTCAACTTCTTTTTCAATCTTACTAAATGATATGTTGATTTGAAACTCTTTGTAAAACTCTTCGCTTTTTAATTCTTGAATAATCATTAATTTGTCTTATAAAATTTCAATTACCCCTTTGTTTAACAGAAATATGCAACATATTAAACTAATTTTTTTAAAAAACATAAATTTCAAACTACCTTCATAATTACAAAGCCTAGTTTAAGTTGAGTTATTGATATTTTTAACAATATCAATAATCTCTTCATGCGAAAAACCTTCAATTATTATTTCTGGTTTTCTTTTTTTCTGTTCACGATATCTTTTACTACCAGAAAAATTCTCATAGATTTTTTTATCTTGATTTAAAAACACCAATCCATCATTTTCATTGGATTTCATTATATAACAAATGTCTGTTTTTTTTAAGTATGGGATAGTTTGATAATCGATCGTATTATTTGCATAATTATAAGATCGGTACGATACGAGGATCAAAAATATCAAGGTTATTTTAATTGTTATAAACTTTATCCCAAATATCTTTGGACTTTTTATTAAAGTTCTCCTATCTCCCCTTAAATCATTTTTCCTTTTTTTTGAATTCATATTTTTCTCTTTTTAGGAAAACTTTATCTGTTTTCTTAATTCAAACACTCCAAATATGTTTATCACCATTAATAAACCTCCGGAGACACTCATGACTAATATAACTTGTTCCTGACTAAAAAATGAAAAAAATACGAAAGCTAGCATAGAATATAACATATATATTTTTTTTCCATATCGTACATTTAGGTATTGTGCACATTTTTGTCCTACTACTAAATAACCAGTAATTGTTGTGAATCCAGCAAAAACGAATAAAACTGCCATGAAGTATTCTGCGTCTGATATATATAGCTTAAAAGCTCTAATGATATACTCAGAGGGTTGAAGTCCATCCATTTTCCAAACTCCAGTCACCAGCAATACTAATATACTGATTGAACATATCAACGAATCAGATAGCAAGGCAAATATAGACATTCTAGCTTGTCTTTCTGGATATTGCGCCTGCGTTTCACTTTGCATGATAGAATCATATCCTATACCGATATCACCTGAATAAACCGCTCTAGAAATTCCGTAGTGTGCTGCAAGAAAAACACCCCCAGATACTGCATCTTTAGTTTGGTAGTCATGATTATAAAATGATGTAAATATTTGAGAAAAAATATAAGGTAAGTCTGTACGATGATCAAATATAATCCATATTCCTAAAAAAACATAGAAAATCATAAAAATTGGCATCATAGCAGAACACATATTAGCAAATCTCTTTACTCCGTTTACTGCTGTGATAAAAATAAAAAATAGCAATAAGATAATAACAATAAATCTCCCATAATTAATTTTAAATTCATTGTAATAAAAGAAATGATGATCCAAAGAAAATGTATTGACTATAGTATCAGTTATTATCAAAAACTGAGAAACTTCAGCCCCATATATACAAAGTAAAATACAAACTAGAATTGGTAATAGCTTATTCTTGAAAGCAAATCTCAAGTAGTACATAGGACCACCATCAAACCCTTCTTCGTTATTATTGACTCTATATTTTATTCCTAAATATACCTCCGAATATTTCACTAACATACCCAAAAAAGATGCAATCCACAACCACACTAAGCTCCCAGGACCACCGATTGTTATGGTGCTTACAACCGTTACTATATTTCCAAGTCCTACCATTCCTCCCACTGAAGCAAAATATAATTTAATAGGGTGGACCCCTTGTTTATTCTTTTCGGCACAAGCATAAAGATCATTGATGTATGTTTTGAGTCTAAATAGTGCTTTAAACTGGAAAAATCTCGAATAAATAGTTAAAAACAAGCCTACTATTAGAATGACTGATATAGCAATATAGTCCCACAATATTGTATCTAATTTACTCAAGAAATAAAACAAATAATTAGACATTTGTAGTGTGTTTTAATAAAAGCGTTTGATCAATGGTCAGCCCTCTTATACATTAATATATATTGTTTCACAAACTATATTTCTTTTAAAGAAATGTAAGTTTTAGAAATTCACTTATGTTATGCTAGGACTTTTTATACATAAATTATTTAAACATTTTAGTCATTTATGTGCGTGAACAAGAGTTCAAGCTTCAGATTCTAACTGAAATATAATATGCTTCTTTTTGCCAATAGAAATCTTTAATATATTTTTTTTGAAGTCACTATTTTGAATTAAACGATTTACATCGCTTATAACATGATTATTAATTTTAGCAGCTCCACCTGCGATCAGCCTTCTAGCATTGCTATTAGATTGAGCTAGGTGGCCCATGACTATCAATTTAAAAAGGGGGATCTTATTATTAACTTTCTCTAAAGTAATTGTATATTTTGGCAGATCTTCACCTATTGAATTGGCAGCAAACGTATCACTTGATGTATTCTTTGCTCTAAGAGCAGCATTGGATCCATGACACATTTTAGTAGCCTCATCTGCTAAAATTATTTTAGCTCGATTAATTTCTTTCCCGGTTAAACTTGACAGGTAATCAATTTCATCCAAGGGTAGTTCTGTGAATAATTTTAAAAATTTAGGTACGTCCGAGTCCTCAGTATTTCTCCAAAACTGCCAATACTCATAAGGTGATAATAAATCTTCATTTAACCATATTGCTCCACTCACAGTTTTACCCATTTTAGAGCCACTACTAGTAGTTAGAAGGGGAGAAGTGAGTCCATATACTTTATGGCCTGTTTTTTTTCTGATTAATTCAATGCCACTGACAATATTACCCCATTGATCAGACCCTCCCATTTGTAAAGAACACTCCATATTGGCGTGTAAATAATAAAAGTCGAATGCTTGTAATATCATGTAATTAAATTCTAGAAAGCTAAGAGATTGCTTTCTATCTAACCTACTTTTTACGCTCTCAAGATTTATCATCTTGTTTATTGAAAAATAGCTTCCAAAGTCTCTTAAAATTTCTAGGTAGTTTAAATCTTTAAGCCATGCGTCATTATCTAAAATAATTGCTTTATTACTTCCTTGAAAACTTAAAAAACGAGAAAATATTTTTTTTATAGAGCATTTATTTTTTTCTATATCGCGGTAGCAAATGATCTTTCTAGCTTCATCTCTCCCTGATGGGTCACCCACTTTAGTTGTACCACCTCCCAGTAATATGATTGGTTGATGACCAAATTTTTGTAACCATCTAAGCATCATAATCTGTATCAAGCTTCCAACATGAAGAGATTTGGCTGTGCAATCAAAGCCAATGTATCCTCTAATTTTGTTAGATGATGAGAAATTTTCTAATTCATCAAGACTGTTAGTTATTTGATATAGAAATCCTCTTTTTTGCAAATGATCTATAAAAACTTTCATGTTTTTGTACCTTATTCATATTTGTTCATGCTTTAAAATGTCGGCAGGGAGCATTTTAGATGCTTTCCAAGCAGGATAAATAGTTGAAATCATACACATTACTATAGACATAAAAACAATGCTAACAATCTCATTATAATCAGGCTGTGAAGGAATTGAAGTTAAAAAATAAATTATAGGGTCAAATAAAGTAGAAGATGTAATTTTTTCCAAAAAAATTCTTATTTCATTTATTTTCATGACAAATATTACACCTAATAGAGTACCTATAGATACTCCGACCAATCCTAGAAAAGTGCCAGCTAAAACAAATATTTTTATTATTGACATTTTAGATACACCCATAGCTCTCAGTATTGCTATACTTTTATGTTTTTCTCTAACTAGTATAAAAAGACTTGATACAACATTAAAAGAAGCAATTATGATAATAAACGTTAAAATTATAAACATAGTATTTCTCTCAACTTTAAGAGCGGAAACTAAAGATTTATTAGCATGTCCCCAATCGGTAATAAACATCTCTTTTTCTCGCTTCAAACATCTTATAATTTGTTTTTTTGTATCTGAAATATCTTTAACATTTCTTAATATTATTTCAATTTCAGTGACTTCGTTGTTAAGTTTAAAAAGTGATTGAGCATTTTTTATTGATATAAACACTATACTAGAATTGTACTCGTACATACCCAAATCAAAAATCCCGGCTATACTAAATGTTTTTATTTTGGGAAAGGATCCAACAACGTTATTAGGTATAATTAATCTAATATCATCCCCCAGACTTAATCCTAAGTTCTCTGCAAGGCTACTGCCAATATATATGCCATCGTTTTCAAATCTCTCTTGGGTACTTTGAAAAACAATAGAATCCTTCATAATGGGCTTGTGATTAATGGAATGATAATCCATACCTTTGACTACAACACCAGAATAACCTTGTATTGTTTCTATTAACGCCTGTTTCGTTATTGTGGGAGCAACAAATTGAATATTTTTACTATTCTCAATTTTCTTAATATAATGTTTATATTCACTTATCCTGCTGTGGGAATTATTTATAGAAATATGTCCATTAACTCCTAGAATTTTATTCATTAATTCTACTTCATACCCATTCATGATCGACATAACTATTATTAAAATCATTACTCCTAATCCTATACCTGATATTGTTAAACAATTAACAAGAGAGATATGGCTATTATTATAATTCATATATCTTCTAGCAATTTTCCATTCGAAACTTTTAATCATAAAATTTATTTCAAGATTTTAGATAGTATTATTGCAAGAAATGCCGAAATAACTGAACCACTCATTACACCAATCCTTGACATTTCAATATAATGACTGTTACCCTTAAAAGCTATTAACCCAACAAATAAACTCATTGTAAAACCTATACCACAGATCATTGAGGCAAAGTAATAATGTTGCATAAAGACTCCTTCCGGTAGTCTAAATAACTTGAAGATTCTCAGGATATGTATAGATAGAGAAATTCCAAAGATCTTACCAAGTACTAAACCAAGGGTAATACCCATCACTACATTGGTTGTGAATTGTTCAAAAACATTTGATTTCAGAATTATTCCACTATTAATAAAAGCGAACAAAGGTAGAGCTATGTATTCTGTACATCTCCTAGACGCTAGTTCCAATAATTTTAAATTATAATTAAGTTTTTCACAAGAGTTGTATGGAATAAACAAACCTAATATTACACCTGAAACAGTACAATGAATTCCTGAATGCAGAAAAAAATACCACATGAAACATCCAATAATAATATATGGTGATAAAAGTGAGACTTGTAATCTATTGAGTGAATATAAAAATAACATAGATATCGAGATAGGTATAAAATATATGTAATATAATCCATGATTGTAAAAAACTGCAATGATGAATATTGCTATTAAGTCATCAATAACAGCTAGAGCAGTCAAAAATACTTTTAAAGATTTAGGTAATCCCTTACCAAAGATTGAAAATAATGCAAGGGAAAAAGCTATGTCTGTACTAGCCGGTATGGCCCATCCTTTCATTGCTACGTTGTCTTTAAAATTAAATACAATATATATTATAATGGGAAATACGACACCAAAAATTGCAGCAAAAGTAGGCATTAGTCTTTGTGATCGTGTTCTTAAATCACCATTTATTATCTCTCTTTTTATTTCTATCCCTATCACAAGAAAAAATATACTCATTAAAAAATCATTGACTAACTGATGCATAGAAAAAGAAAGTAGCCAAATCCCAACATTGATTTGAATATTTTGCTGAGCAAAAAATTGATATACCGAACTACCTCGTTCTGAGTTTGCTAACACTATTGCTAAAATCGCACTAATCAAAAGTAGTGCTCCTTTTTCGACACTATGGTGAAATAGTGTTGGTAAGTTTTCTAATTTTATATTATTCACAGCTGATAGTTAGGATTGGAATATTTCATTCTCCTCAATCTTAGAGTAATTGTTTTTCCTTATTTCTTCTTTTATAGACAAAATATCATGTTTTAGAGAATTCAAGTTCTCTAATGCTATACCACCTAGTTGCAAACCTACTTCAATTCTTTCTGGGATAGCAGTCTCTGCTCCAAGTTTTCTCAAGTATTTACTATGTTTATAATCACCAGCTCTTGAAATCATTCTAATATTTTTATACTTTGACGACGCTTTTTTAATTGTTTTCTTTAATGTTACTTTATCACTCATAGATAAAATAATAGCTTGTGCTCTTTTTACACCAAGGGCCTGAAGAGTATCTATATCACTTACCTCTCCCTGAAAAACTGGTATACCTTGTTGTCTTGCTTTTTCAACAATAGTCGAATTACTTTCGACAACAACATAGTTAATCTGGGCTTTACTTAGCATATAAGAAACAATTCTCCCAACTCTGCCAAATCCACCAATTATGACATGATTATTTAGGTCACTCACTCCCTTGAACTCTTGATGAACATCTAGATCTTCTTGTGAGTCCAAACGATCTTCTAATTTAGTCCCTATTGTAGAAAGAAGGGGTGCGATTGCCATAGAAAAAGCTACTGACATTAGCATCAATTTAGAGGTATTGGTTTCAATAATACCTTGACTCTCTGCTATACCAAATAAAATAAATGCAAACTCGCTTCCTTGAGATAATAATAAGGAAGAATGGACACTAGCACCCCACCTTAATTTAAAAATTTTACAAAGAAATAATATCACCACAGCTTTAATTATAGTTAGGCCAAAAGCTGATAGGATCACTATTTGAAGCTTATTTTTTATGAATTCTATATC
>Ga0209555_10002976_pt1 | contig 11611 bp, 14 predicted proteins | sample SaaInl85LU_5_DNA_FD_184643 | JGI IMG/M metagenome (GOLD analysis project Ga0209555, IMG submission 184643) | Marine microbial communities from expanding oxygen minimum zones in the Saanich Inlet - ESP_85LU_5_DNA (SPAdes) (version 2) | ecosystem: Environmental > Aquatic > Marine > Intertidal... | reverse complement strand
CCAAAATGTCTAAAAAAGAACTCGAAACAGAACTTAAAAATCAAAAAGTTGCTGCTGAAAGAACAACTCAGATGGACCAATTACAGAATTCAGTAAAAATGATGGGATTGGAATTGGCTTCTGCATTTGGACCAATGGCAAAAGATTTCCTTACTTGGATTCAAAAGGCAATGCCTAAAATAAAAGGATTCATGACGGGATTATCTGAAGGATTTAAAAAAGTATATGATACCATATCACCATATTTATCAGCCATCGGTAGTGCACTGAGTTATGTATTTGGATTATTTGGTGGTGGAGGTGGAGATAAAGCAACAGCTTCAGCTGAAAAAACAGGTGAGGCGGTTGATAAGATTCACATGGCATCAGTAGGAGCTGGTAAAGGAGTAGCTAAATTTATAGGAATTTTACTTGGAGGTATTGTTGCTTTTAAATTATTTAAAGGTCTTAAATCTTTATTTGGTGGTGTTGGTGAAAGTGTAACATCGGTTGGAAAACAATCAACAGGAGTACTCAGTAGATTAGGAAGAGGAATTGGAAACCTTGGTAAAGGAATCGGTAATTTTGTTAAAGGATTAGCCACAGGTATTGGTGGTGCTTTAAAAGCAATAGGACAGGGAATGGGAGGATTCCTAAAAGGATTATCTGGTGGATTAGCATCATTAGCAAATCCAGCTGCATTAATCGGATTAGCAGCAGTTACATTAGCATTTCTTGCTTTATCTGTAGCTATTAGAATAATGGGTCCAGCATTAGAACCATTAGGTAAGATGTTTAAATCTATATTTGAAGGAATTGCAACACTCGTAGTGCCTATTGTAAATACTCTTGTTAACGGATTTGTTAAACTTGCAAATATCATAGGTGGAGTTTTTATAAAAGTATTTGGAATGGTTACAAGTGTTTTAAAAACATTTGCTCAAGTTGTTGGTGGAGTTATACTTGGAATTTTCAAAAGTTTGGAAGGTGTTATACAATCTCTTAGTGGTGCATTTGTGAGTATTGCTGGTGTTGTTGGTGGAGTTATACTTGGAGTTTTTGAAACTTTTGGAGGAATTGTAGAAACTGTTGGTAATACATTAGCAAATATAGCTAATGTTATAGGTACTACCATTTTAGGAATATTTGATTCAGTAGGACAAACAATTGGAATGCTAGTAGAAAACTCTGATAAAGCAGGTGACCTAGCGAAGATGGCACTAGCTATCACCGCGGTGGGAGTTGCTTTAGCAGGTTTTGGAGCAACAAGTGCAGCTGGAGGAGTAGCATCCGCAGCTGGTGGACTATTATCATCAGGTATGGATTGGTTAAGTAGTAAAGTATCTGGAGAGAAAAAAGATTCAGGACCTTTTGCAACATTAGAAAAATTAGCAAGTATTGCACCTTCATTACAAGGGGTTGGTGAAATATTACAACTATCGGGTGAAGGATTTGAAGTACTACAAAGTAATATGAGTAAATTAGCTGATTTAGTAGAACCAATGGACCAACTAACTTCAAGTATGTTTATGTTTGCTCAAGCGGTAGGAGCTGTTGGTGTACAATCTAAAAAACTTGATTTAAGTAAAATAGCTGGAATGATTGGTTTAAGTACCAATATCACAGGTGGTGGTGAAAGAAAAGAAGGAGAAAAGGTAACACTACCAGAAACAATGACTCTTTTAGCTGATGGTGTTATTGGGTTAAAAACTGCAACATTAGAGAATAATAAATCAATGATTGATAAGTTAGAAGAAATTAAGATGGCAATTGTTGCAGGTGCAGTAATTGAAATGGATGGTGATGCTGTTGCAAGAACTACTGGTAACAAAATGGATAAGGCATTGGGTAGAGTTAATCAATTTATAAGAAGTAATTCATAGGGAGATAATTATGCCAACTATATTAGAATTATTTGAATCAAAAGAACTTAACTTTCCAGGTGGTACTACCGCTGATGGATTGGTAGATGCATCTGCTGAAGAAAATAGAGGTGGATTCAAACAACAAGTTAAAAACTTTGTTCAACAAGAAACGACTGGTATTAGAATAAAATCTCTTGTAGATGTAAACAACCCACTTATATATGGTAATCAGGCAGTAAGGATAGCTCAAAGAACTACACCTGATAAAGATGCCATGTTAGAAAGTGTATTAGGAAAAGAAACAGGTGGCGGATTAAATAGTATTATTGGTAAAGCCAGAGATGCGGTAAATTCAGTACTTGGTATACCTGAAACTCCATTACCATCAAGAGTTATTGCATTAGATGGAAAACAAAAATCAATAAAGGGTAGTGATGTTGCTCCAATTAATATGGAAAAACATACTACCAATATTCCAATTACCAAAGAAGGGTATGGTAAGAATGGTAGTGCATTAGGAGCTTTATTAAAGGCTTCTGGTGGAAATCCATCAACTATTGGTAAACAAGCACTTGGTGGTGGTATTGGAATGGCAAAAGATAAGTTAAGAGGTGCTTTATTTGGTAAACCTCGTACTATTGGTGATGCTATTGGTGATAATAATGGTGCTAACTTAGAATATCACAACGAAAACACTTACACACAAGTAATGACCGATACTTCTCGTGCAAATGCAAGAGATATCTATAATGAAGGAGGTGAACAAGGTGATACTCCAATTCCATTTGCTAATAAAAGTTTAGAAAAATTAGATTTAAGTTTAGTTTCTCCTATATATGGATTAGATAGAACAAAATCAGATGGTAAATTTGGAAAAGGCCGCTATGCTTTTGAATATAAATTAGGTAAGAATACTATAAAACAAGTACCAGGATATTATGCAAACCAAAAATATACAGATTTAGATAGAAATAAAGTTGATTGGATTGAATCTACTTCATGGATTGGAGGTTCTTCTCTTGCTGATAATAATGGAAAATATAAAATTGGTAACAAAGAAAAAACCAAATCTGATTTAGAAAAATATGATTTAGTTCCATTTTGGATAGCAGGATTAGATTCAACTAAAGCATTATTTTTTAGATGTGTTGTAAGTGGATTATCTGAAACCATATCTCCTCAATGGCAAGGTAGTAAGTTTGTAGGTAATCCATATAATTACTATACATACGATGGAGTAGAAAGAGCAGTAACTTTTAATTTTAATATTTATTGTACAAGTGCATATGAACTTTCTTCAAATTGGGAAAAAATAACTTCCCTAACACGAAAAACTTATCCTAATATAAAAGATAATATTTCCAATCCTCCTTTTATAACATTTAGAATAGGTGATATGTATAATGGTAAAATAGGATTTATAGAATCTTTAACTTATACTTTTCCTGATAATGGAACATGGGAAACTACTCTTGAAGGACAAAAACTTCCAAAATTTATAGATGTTGCATTAACAATTAAATTGGTTGAAATGCCTGGAAGTGAACATTCTCTATATAGTTACTTAAAATCAGAAGAAGCGGTTGAAGCTATCAAAGAAGAAACTTCACAGAGTGAAGAATCAGTAAGTGGAGCTCCTCAAACTGGTGAAGGAGCTAAAGCTAAAGTGACTGTTAATAATAAAACAGGTGAAGTAACTTCAGAACCAGAAAAAGAAGGAGGAAGTGGAACTACAAACTTACAAGGTGATTCCGAAGAAACTCCAAGAGAATTAACCGCTGAAGAAAAAAGAGCAGTAGTTAAGGCTAAATATGCAGCTGAAACAGCTAAAAGATTAGAAGAAATAAAAGCTAAAGGAATAGACCCTGAATTACATTATCTTGCAAAAGCCATGGCTCGTGATAGTGAAGTTGATATTCCAAGTATTACAAAGATAAATGAAACTACTTGGTCATATGATAGAAAATATATAAGATGGGGTGAACCTGCTATACAAAAAATGATTGGTACAAGTAGAGGTCCATCGGGTTCAGATGGGTATGATTATGATATGTGGGTTAGTGATAACTCTAAAAAGATAGCAGCTTCTGAAGGTCAAAGTTTAGGTAGTATTTTTGATTAATAAATAAATTATTATGGCAAATAGTAGATACGAAAATAATAAGATACAAAAATTAAAAGATGGTAGACGAGTATTTAGAACTCGTTTATATCCTGATATCCCTAAATCAGATAAAGATATTTATATCGTAACACAAACTGGTGATAGAATGGATGCTCTTGCAAATCAATTTTATGGTGATGTCTCTTTATGGTGGATTATTGCTACTGCTAATAATATCCATGATGCTTTATTTGCAGTACCAGATGGAACTACATTAAGAATTCCACAAAACTACAACAAAATTATTAATGATTTTAGAAAATTATAATATATGTTTTTTCCAAGATACTCTAACATATATCAAGAATTAAAAGAAGTTCTGTACACCAGAGCAACTCAAACTACTAATTTATATACACAAGGTGGTGTAAGTGGTTTAAGTTGTTGGATACGAGTAACATCAGGTGCTGGATTAATTTTAGAATCTATCCACTCACCTCAAGGATTTAAATCAGCATATGGTAACTCAGAAAAACCAGGTATCATTGGATATGCATGGGATGGTGAAACTCCTATTGAAATAGATGGAACAGGAAGAGGATTAAGGCCATCTCCTGTTATTACTAATTTAAATATAGATGAAAAGGCCAGAGGTTCACTAAAAGTATCTTCTTTTACAATTAAGTGTTTTACCAAAGAACAAATGGATAAAATAACACAATACTTTTTAGAACCAGGTTTTCATGTATTACTTGAATGGGGTTGGAATGTACAAGATTCTTATTCACAAAAAGTACAAATTAGTAGTGAATGTGATATTGCAGCTTATGATAATTGGAAAGTGATAAAAGAAAAAAGAAAAGCTTCTAAGTATCAGTATGATGCATCATTAGGTATTGTAGTTGGTGGTGGTGTAAAATTTGGAGATAGTGAAACTTTTGAATTAGATGTTAAGGTATCAGGAGCTGGTATTGCTGCTGAATATATGCAAACTCATAGAAGTGGTAATAGAACAGATATAGCAGAAGGTGATAGTGCACCGGCATTTGGAGTTGAAAAAGAAGGAAAGAGTACACCTCCTACATCTTTATTTAAACAAATGTATAACGCATTACCAAATTCAAAACAAATACAAACAGTAAAATCTTGGGTTGGTGGTTCTGATGAAGATGGAAATGATTGGACGTATGAAGGTAATTATGTTAATTTTGATGAAGTTGCACGAGAAGCTCTTTCAGAAGCTCTTGCAAAAGGAACAACTATTACAAATAAAGGAGGTGAAAGTACAACTTTACCTACTGATGTAGAATTATTTGATGAAGAAAGGTTCATACGATTTGAAATGGCGGTTGAAATTATGAATTCGTATGCATTAAAGCTAAAACCAGTAGAATCGAATAAATGTCCTAATTTAACAACTAAAAACTTAACAATTAATATAAAAGATACTCCAATAAAGGCATTTCCACATATGTGGAGTACTGATAAAACTAAATTATATATTCCAAACACAACAGCTCCTAATTTTAATTTATCAAAAGCTTTATTTCCAGAAGATGCTACTCCAATAAAGTACATTAACTTTGATGATTTAAATAATAATGATAATATAGCTAATTTACATCCATTAGTTAAAGAAGCTCCACCAAATGATGAGAGAGCAGAAAAAAATGGTTCGGCTAATGACCCTGCAAGTGGTCAATCAAGACCCGTTCCTTTTGCATTTCCATGTACATATGATTTAGATGAAAGTGTATTGAGTTATACTTGTGATGAATCAGTTGACCCAATTACAGAAAGTGCTGGGTTTTGGGGGTGGTTAAAAGACTTATATATAAATTTTGATTTTTTCAAAGAATGTTTAGAAAAACCAAACTTCAATACAAGAGATGTATTATATGAAATGTTAAATGGTATGAGTGCTGCTTGTAACTCTTTATGGGATTTTCAAATAATGGAACAACCAAAAACAAATGATGAAAATGGCCCTTCGGAGTTAACAGTTGTTGATTTTAGATTTACAGGAAAAACTGACCCTGAAGATGATAAAATAGCACAATTTCAAACAAGAGGTACTCAATCACCATTTACTTCGATAAGTTTTGATATGACAGTTCAAGGAGCTATGATGTCCTCTGTTATGATTAAAAAAATGAGTGGGGGTAAAGTAGATGGTACTGGAGATAGTGAAGTGGTGATGTTTGGAAGTGTATTCGGTGGGTTAGAAGATAAAGTAGGTACTGTTTTAATGCAACTTCAGAAATCAATGCAAGAAGCAGAAGATGATGCATCTGGTACAGATACAGAAGCTGAATCACTTAAAGATAAGGAGGCAGCTCAAGAAGAAGCTATAGCAAAGGCATATGAAGTTTTTGCTGATAGAGCAGGTATCTTTTCAAGATACCAAGATAGGAAAGAAGTTCTTAGTGGAGTTGGTAAAACATCTACTACTGAAAAAATTAAAGAAGATATAGAAACTTTACTATGTATTGGTACTTGGAACGACCCAACATCTTTAAAGGCAGTAGAACTTATTGATAGAGGATTCAAATCTGAGGCAGGAGTTAGTGGAGAACAAAATAAAAGTGATAATAATTCACAAAACCCTCCTCTTGGTTTGGCTAAAATTGATTTTTCTTTACATGGAGTTAGTGGTTTTAAAGTTGGTGATAAAATCAGATTTGATGGACTTCCTGAGAAGTTTGGTCATCCTAATTTTTATCAAGTAATGAGTGTAAAACATTCAATATCTGGTAATCAATGGATAACGAGTGTATCCTGTGAAATGAGAATGATAGGAAAGGAAGAGTAAAATGAATAATAGTATTAAAAGATATAGTCAAATTGTAAAGCAAACTCCAAGGGATATAAAAATACTTACTTTTATTCCTTCACCATCTGATATTGATTATAGAAGAGGTTTTATCAAACGATATTTTGTTCAAAAAACAAATGATAAAGGTTCTCCTATTTATGAAATTTCTAAAAGAGATATTAACAAATATAAAACAAATCCACTATATACATCTGTTGATTTAAGATGGAGAATAAAGGGGCCTAAAGAAACACAATACGATGATGAAGGTAATGTATCAGATAAAGCTGTTTCAGAGTCAAATAGAGTAGCAATTAGGTTAGTGGCTGATAAAATACCAAACTTAAAATTATATTTACCAAATTTGTTACAATTTTATAAAAATTAATATATATAAATATAAAACTAAACTAAAGTTACATGGGATATCTTACACAAGAAGAAATCCAACAGATTACTTTCGATTGGAGGTATCGTGGATTCACAACAATAGAATTACTTACAGAAGAAGAGTGTGATGAAATCAATGATGAATTAGAAAAACTTCGTCAAGAAAGACAACTCACAACAAAAGATGATGGAACTGATTGGGATGAATGGGACCCGTTCATGTATCCTCATAAATTATCAGATAAATTATCAAAATTATTTGTACATCCTAAAATTATAGAAGCTTCCGAAATATTAATGGGAGGAAAACTTATAGGTATGCAATCATGGGCGTATTTTAAACCACCAGGACAATTAGGCAGAGACCAACATCAAAATGCTTTTTATACAGGATGTAATCACAATCAAATTATTAATTCAGCTATATCTCTTGATAATCATGATGAATTAAATGGTGCTGTTTGGAATTTTGAAGGAAGTCATTTACTTGGTACACTTCCAATTGAAGTAGATGAAGAAAGAGCAAAAACAAATCCTAAAAATTGGAGAAATGAAAGAGGAAAACCATGTATAATGCCAGAAGGTCATAATTTTAAAAAGATAGAAGGAAATACAAGAAAGGGACAATGTGTTCTTTTACACTCACATACTGTTCATGGTTCAGAACCAAATAACTCAAAAAGAATGAGAAGAAACTTTTTAGGAGGATATCTATTGCAAGGAGCCGAATTTAAATCAGGTGGGCATATGAAAAGAGAACCAATTGATGTTTACTCGCTTAGAAAAAAACATTGGAACTTATGAAAAAACCTGACTTTATATTAGCATCAGGATGTTCTTTTACAGATGGAGGGGGATTGGAATCTCCTACATTTATGAGAGAGCTTGGGTATGATACCAATGATAATGAAGATGCTGAATATGAACTCAGAGATAAATTAAGATGGACTACTTTACTTGGTAATTATTTTAATTGTGAAGTTAAAAACATATCTTTAGCTGGAAATTCAAATGATAATATTAGAAGAAGTATTATTAAATATGTTAATTCCAATGAAAAATATTTAAGTACTTTTGATAACAAAATATGTATAGTCCAATACTCATTTCCCCACAGAGTAACTCATAAGCTGTATGGAAAACATATGTATTCCTTTAATCCACACGATAAACCCAACTTTGAAGATGGTGATAGATTACACGAATGGTATAAAACATTTCTTGAATTAATTTTTCAGCAAGAAGAATTTGTAGAATATCATTATTTAGATTTAATTTCATTACTATCATATCTTAGAGAAAATAATTTTACTCCATATGTAATGTTTTTTGATAATGAGTATGAATCTCATGTATCGAATCTAAGTGAAAAAATTATGTTTGATGGTCAAAATTTTAATGGGTTTTTATCTGAATTAGGTGAAAGATTTTGTGATAAAATTGAATGGACCAACGATGCTCACTACACACCAAGAGGTAATGAATTATTATCTCAAGAAATTATAAAACACATAGAAAAAAACTATAAATAAATAAAAAATAATTCACTTTTTGCTTGGTTATCTCATTTTTTTTTCGTATATTTACTATGTAAATAAGTTAAACCATTAAAAGATAAAAGATATGAATTATTTAGTAAACCCTTCCAATATCGTATCAAGAGCCCTTGGTATCGATTCTTTCAAACAAATGATTAATGATGAACAAATTCAATTCTCTGAATTGGTTGATACTTCTGTACAGATTGCAGAAGAATGGACTGATGATTGGGATGAAGGACATGGATTTGGTTCATCTGATGGAACTTATATGTTGAAAGATTTTATCGATACAGTTATTAGTGACTTCACTAATAGTGTTTATAAAAAAAGTGGATATCAGACAGTATTCAATCCAACGTTATCGGTAGAATACAAATATTCTGAATCAGAATTAGTATCATTTGAAGATGATGGACAATTTTAAAATATAAAAGATATGACAGTAGCAGATTTAGTAAAAAAATTAAATGATTTAGAATATCTAACCAAAAAACAATATTCTTGGTTAGTTAGTAATGATTCTAACTTCGATAGTTTCGATTTTAGTTACATTGGGGATTATAGTAAGTATGGTGATTACTTAAACCTAAGAGTTTATAGTGAACACGAACATCATGAGTATATTCAGATGGTAGAAAGGGGATTTTAAAAATAATTAAGAAAAAGCTTGTGTAATCCAAATGGATTTCGTATATTAGATGTGTAGGAAAGAGGGGGATAGAACTCCTCACTACGTTAACCCTTTAAAATAAAAAAATGATAAAAGAATTCAAAGATTTAGTTTTTACACAAAGAGATTTCGGTGGTTGGAGTTCGGTTACTACAATTGCTGAACATACACTAAGTGTTCAATGTGGACAATTTCCATATTGTACTCCTCGAGAAAACCTAAGTTCTCCAAATGAACATTCATCGTTTGAAGTAGCAGTTTGGAGAAATGATGATGATGTATGGGTAACTAAAGATTTTACCGATTGTGATGATGATGTTGCAGGTTGGGTAGATAGAAAAGAGATAACTGAAGTAATTAAAAAAATAAACCTTAAAAGATGAATAAAATGAAAAATCAAATCTATTTACAACCAGAACAAGTTGAGTTAATGAAACCATTATACGGATTCTCACCATCATTGGATAGTATGAGTGGTACTATTGAATGGTACAAAGAAAATTCCGATGTGGTAGTATATGCTACTCCAAATTGGGAAGGCGAAGAAGGATGTTGTCCAATCGCACATTCGAATATTGAAACTGGTGATTACACTCATGTTGGTAGTATTTCTTTTGTTGGATTAAATATGGAACAACAAATAGAAAAGTACCGAAATACAGTAGAAGAGGTTATATCCGGTATTGTATTTGGTAAGTAAAATAAATGAGAAAAAGCTTGTGCAATCCAATTATTTTTCGTATATTTACATAGTAAATGTGTGGGAGTTCCCACTAAGTATAAACCTTTAAAACATAAAACAAATGAATTATTCAGAATTAAAAAACCTTTCCCTTGAAGAACTACGAGAGTTGAACTCTAAAGTAGTTGAAGTAATCAAAATCAAAAAATCCGAATTAGCTTGGGATATAAAGAATGAACTTTATGTTGGAGCTAATGTAAATGTTAATCACCCTAAGTTGAGTGGTAAACAATGTAGAGTTACGAAAATTAACCGAACTAAGGCTGTAATTGAAGTTCTTAATGGAATTGGTTCTTATAATGTTCCTCTTTCAATGTTAACTTTAAATTCATAGTTATGAAAGTACTAATTAAACCTCAAGTAACAAAACCTTGGTCAAAAGAAATGTATGATTACAATGACAAGGTTGTTGATATGATGAAAAAAGAAATCATCAAATCAATTAAGATAAACAAAAACAATTGGAACGAACTAAATGAACTTATGAGTTTGTGTGGTGGTATTCGATATGGTGAAGGATATAGTATTCAAGATTTATATGAAGATTGTTTATTAGAAGTAGATAATGTTCAAAACTATTGGTTGAATGATGAATATCCTTATTGTGTATCAAAAGGATTAGTAAATGATATAGGTTATAAATTTGTTGGTTATGGCAAATAGTTGGTATTATAGAGAAATGGGTAGTAGAGATAAGAAAGGTAAACTTAAATACTACCAAGTAAGAGTTACAGATTACAAGATTGATGATTGTGAATGTCCAGCAAGACAATTTCGTTCTCATTCACCTTGTAAACATATGAAAAGATTAAACGAAAAATTAACACATTTAGCAATATAAAATTTAAATTATAAAATTATGGGAGTAGATATTTCGGGTAAAAACCCAATCATTCGTTCAGAAAAACCTCAGTTTCCACACGATACTTGGGAAGAAATGAGTGATAAAGCAAAAGAAACATACTTTGAACTATCAGATAAATGGAATAAAGAAAATCCTGGTGATTACTTTAGAAGTAACTGGTGGGGGTGGAGACCAATCGTAATGTTATCAGAAATGGTAAATGGTATGAGAGATTTGGGTCTTGCTTTAGAGTATTGGGGTTCAAACGATGGTAGAGGATTGGATACACAAGAAGAATGTAATAAACTTGCTGATGCATTGGAAGAAATCGGTAAAGAGTTCTTCGATGTGGAAGATGTAGATGAACTACAACTTTGTATGGGTAGTTGGGTTACCTTAGATGGTAAATTTATTACATCAAAAGTGGAAGAAGATTTGAATGAAGAATACCATGGTCAACTTATTACATCGCCAATCGTAACTAAAGATGGTATGGTAGTTAAATCAGCACATTCAGTTGATAAATCACACTTACAAAGATTTATTTCATTCCTTAGAGAATGTGGTGGGTTTGAAATTTGGTAATTTAAAATATTTTTCGTATATTTGTAAAAAATAATAAAATGGTAAAATCAGATTTAACACAATTAGATGGAATGTA
>Ga0209555_10002975_pt1 | contig 11618 bp, 10 predicted proteins | sample SaaInl85LU_5_DNA_FD_184643 | JGI IMG/M metagenome (GOLD analysis project Ga0209555, IMG submission 184643) | Marine microbial communities from expanding oxygen minimum zones in the Saanich Inlet - ESP_85LU_5_DNA (SPAdes) (version 2) | ecosystem: Environmental > Aquatic > Marine > Intertidal... | reverse complement strand
CGTCTGGCAAAATCATATCAAGCTGTCCGCGAGACATGCTTTGAGCCATAGAAAACACTTGGGTAAAATAACGGGGCAGATTTGCTTGCCCTTGTGTCGTGGTCAGGATCATGCGTGCTTCCTAGCTGATATCGGTTGTGTCCACTTTGCCTGACAGGCGCCGTGATTGAAAGTGTAACCTATTGCAATCATTTACAAAGCCAAGCGCATTAACGCTGGGTAACTTCTTCAAAGACGTATTTTTCAGCCCGATCATCAAAAACCACGGTTTTCATACGCCCCAAGTGCTGCTTTACGCCCTGCTTCAGCCGTCACAACCGGTTCAGGATAACGCGCATTAGGGGCCAGACCCCAGCTTTGTGGGATCGCGTCAAAATACTGGAGCGCAGTCTTTGCGGGGTTCGCACGCCCTTCGGCGATCCACGCACTGACGTAGTCGCGGTTTTTATCGAACTTATCGAGTTGCGTCACGGGGTTGAACACACGAAAATACGGCGTCGCATCCGGTCCCGACCCCGATGACCACTGCCAACCCATTGCGTTTGATGCAGGGTCCCAATCGGTTAGACATTCCTCGAACCATTTTTGGCCAATCTTCCAATGGCACTGCAGGTGCTTGGTCAGGTAGCTGGCCACAATCATGCGACCGCGGTTATGCATTTTGCCCGTCACATACATCTCACGCATCGCGGCATCTACGAATTGAATGCCCGTACGGCCCTGTTTCCAAGCACGCACTTTTTCAGCGGTCTCGTCTGTATTCCACGGAAAGGCATCCCAGTCCGGTTTCCAATTTTGCGAGACAATCTGTGGGGTGTGGTGCACCAAATGATACGCAAATTCGCGCCAAACCAGCTCTTTGAGGAATGTCTCTGCGCCTGCCTTTCCCTCATGCAGGGCCGCTTGACCCGCGTGCCAGCATGTTGTCGGGCTGATTTCACCCAAAGCAAGGTTTTCAGACAAACCACTTGTGCCGTCTTTCCAAGGAAGGTCACGATTGGTGTCATAGCCCTGAACGCGTGTCTCAATAAAGCTATCAAGACGCGCGCGGGCGGCATCTTCACCCACACGTGCATATTGCGCCACGATCGCCCCACCACGGTGCATAGCACGCCCAAGCCCCCAGTCAGACAGCGCATCGGACGCAACCTCTTGAGATAGCGACGCCAGCTTGGTTGGCGCACTCAGGGGCGCAGGCACGTCGCGATCGCGCACCATTTTCCACATCGGGGTGTATACTTTATAAAACCCACCGGTCTTGGTCTCAACGGTCCATGGCTCAAACATCACGTGCCCTGCAAAACTGCGCGCATCGATGCCCTGTTCTTTGAGCGCAGATTTGACATCCGTGTCACGTTCTTTCGCATCAGGATCATAGAGCCGCGACCAGTAGACAGAGCCCGCGCCGGTTTCAGCGATCACGCGTTTGAGAACCTCAAGGGCGTTCCCACGGCGCAAAACCAAACGCGCACCGATCTTTTCAAGGGACGCCTGCAACGCGCCAAGCGATTGTTCCAGACGCCACTTCGGCGCCGCACCAAGAGTTTCGACAATTTGATCGTGAATAAACAGGGCCACAACCGGCCGCCCTGTTTTACACGCAGCCGTCAGTGCCGGATGATCTGAAAGGCGCAAATCACGCCGGAACCACATGATGATTGGTGTCTGCTCGCTCAAAATGGCCCCCTGCCGTCAACTCGCGCGGCAAGGCCGCTTTCACAGCGTTTGATCTAGGGCTTGGATCAGCAAATCAACCTCGGAGGGGGATGTGTAATGCACAAAACTCAGCCTAAGGACCCCTTGGGCCAGATCAACCCCGAGTGCCTCAAGTGCGCGGTCGGCATAAAAGGTCCCGCCACCGGCCATGATGCGTTTATCCGACAAGCGCCGCGCCACGTCTGCGCCGCTTTGACCGTCGACAACAACCGAAACGGTGGGCAGTCGCTTTTGCGCTTCAATCGGCCCAAGGACCCGCAAATCGTCACGTCCCTCAAGATACGCCATCAAGGGGCGAAGCGCTGTTTGCTCTGTCTCGTGGATCAAGGCTGCAACTGACTCCGCCCGTCCCGTCGCGTCACGCCCCGCTTTGAAATGATGTTCATAAACCGTGTCGAAATAATCCACGATCCCCGCGCAGGCTGCGACTTGCGCATGATCTGGACCTGCTGGCGTAAACCGCTTGTAAAGGACATGGTTATTGAACCCATGGCCCTGCCCTGGCAGCGCCATCCCAAGGTTACGATTTATCACCATGATGCCCTGGTGCGGACCGTATGTCTTATAGGCCGAAAACAGATATATATCAGCGCCCATCTTTTTGATGTTCGGCAAGCCATGGGGCGCAAAGCTGACCCCGTCCACACAAGTGAATATCTCGTTTTCGCGCGCTATTTTACAGATGGCCGACACATCATGCGGTGCGCCCACAACGTTAGAGGCATGAGGAAAGCACAAAAGCTTGACCCGCTCATCAATCAGCTCTTCAAGATCATCGGTCTCAAGCATGCCCGTCTCGGGACGCATTTTCCATTCGCGCACCTCGATGCCGCGGTCGGCCAATCGCCGCCAGACACCACTGTTGGCCTCATGATCTGCATCCGTGACGATGATTGCTTGCTTCTCGGTCAGCCACGATCCGAAAGCTTGGGCTAGCACATAAGTATTTTGGGTGGTCGACGGACCGAAGCTTACCTCATCAGTTTGCACGCCAAGCAGACGCGCAAGCCGTTCGCGCGCCTCATCCATTTCGGCGCCCGCAAGTTCAGAGGCGGGGTATTGACCATAAGGCTGGACTTTGCGCTCGCGATAAAAACGGTTCAACCGCCACGCCGAATGCCTGCACGTGTAACTGCCGCCTGCATTCTCGAAAAACCCTCGCCCGCGCAGCGCAGGCTCGGCAAACGCTGGGAACTGCGCACGCACAAAATCAAGGTCCATTATCATATGCAGAAACTTGCATAATAAAAGGCGGTATGCAAGTGAATACCGTCAAGTGAAAACGCCCCATCGTCAATAACGACAGGGCGCAACATGGCTCTTGCAGAACAATTACTCAGCTGGTGTTGAGCTCATTTCACCTGTCGTTGTGGCAACACCAGCAGCCTCACGACGACCGTCATTATAGATCGCCTTGATCAGCGCGATGCACATCAACACCATTACCACCGAGAATGGTAGCGCGCCGATCACCATCGCTGTTTGGATCGCAGATGTACCCCCAGAGATAAGCAAACCGCCAACCACCAGCGCCAGTGCCGCACCCCAAAACATAATGTGCGGACGTGCTTTTGGGCCTTCGTCGCCGGCCGCGTTAATAGTGTTCACAATCAACACCGCCGAGTCCGCAGAGGTCACCAAGAACGTCATCAGCAACACAACAATCAACAACGCCATGCCCCACGCCAATGCTTGTGCAATCGGCGCAAGCATGAATTCGGTCATCGCAAAGATCTTGTCACCGTTTGCTGCACCGAAGATCACGCCATTCGCACCGCCATTCAACTCAAGATCAATGGCCGTGCCGCCCGCCCATGAAAACCAGACAAAGCACATCAATGCAGGCACGATCATCGCACCAAGCACAAACTCTCGGATAGACCGACCACGACTGATGCGCGCAAGAAACAGCCCGACGAAGGGCGCAAACGCGATCCACCACGCCCAGTAGAACACCGGCCACCAGCCCTGCCACTGCGACAGCAAGAAGTCTTCTGACCCTTCTACACCGTCTGAACGGAACACGTTGAAGCTCATCTCCGGCAAGGCGATCAGGTAGTCGAACACCCCCAGCACCATTGCCTGCGCACCAAAGAAGGTCGCCCCGAAAATGATGAAAAAGCCAAGCAAGATGATCGACAGCACCATGTTGATGTTGGACAGCCACTTGATGCCCTTCCCAACCCCCGACAGTGCCGACAGCGTAGACGCGCCCATTATGACAACCAAAGCCACGACAATGCCCAAACCCGTTGCACCACCGTCCTCAGCCATCAGACCGCTAATTCCGATCCGTGTGAGTCCCGCCACAAATTGCTCCACGCCAAAACCCAGCGTTTGCGCAACACCAAGTATCGTCGCCACAACAGCCACAATATCAATCAGGTGCCCCAAGCGACCAGACAGCGCTGTACCAAACAAAGGTGTCAACGATGAGCGAATGGTAAGTGGCAACCCACGACGATAGCTAAAGAACGCAAGCGACAGACCAGCCACCGCGTAGCAGGCCCACGCGCTTAGCCCCCAATGCAGAAACGACCATTTGTAGGCCATGCGCACGTTATCCGCCGCACCCCCAGTCGTGATGCCCTGAATGACCTCTGGATTATTGCCAAAATGCGCAACTGGCTCTGCGACGGCCCAAGTTAGCATCCCCACGCCAATCCCAGCCCCAAACATCATAGAAAACCATGAAAAATTTGAGAATTCCGGTTTTTCCCCGGGCTGACCAAGGTTAAGGCGCCCTGCGGTCGGCCAGATCGCCAAGCCCAGACATACGATAATGAAAAAGCCGACGGACCAGATGTACCAAGCGGCGAAATTCGCCAGAATGACACTGTTCCACTCGCCTAGAATGCGGCCTGCGTCAGTGGGCCATACGATACACCACACAACCAAAATGCTGATAATTATTTTGCTGATTACAGTCACATTGAGACTGAAACCACGATAAAAACCTGTGTCTGCGGTCTTAATCGGTAACTCTGTTAATGGTTCTTGAATAGACATTGTCTTCCCCGGTTTTTATTATTTATGCGACAAAGCGTAGCAGAGCCACTTGGTGGCACAAATAAAACATTCAATATGCTGCGTGGTTTCATTTTATGTATTTGAATACAATGGAGTAGAGCCGAGGGCTCGAGACCTTTCACCAAGCAATGTCCACAGTTTCGTGCGTAGCTGCAAAAGCTGTGGCAATTTAGAAGGCACTGTTCATTTACGCGCACAAAAACTGTTCAGAGCCCTGAGAATAAAATGGTCTATACCCAACCAAAAAGGGCACCCAATGGGCGCCCTCCTCGCTGTACATACGTTGAAGCTTGTTAGCTTCCGGCAACATCCACCACGACACGTCCTTTGACCTGGCCCTTCAGAATGTCACGGCCAAGGGACGGCAGATCGGCAAGCGTCGCTGGAACAATCATGTCCTCCAGCTTTGCAAGCGGAAGATCGGTGGCGATACGCTGCCAAGCGCGCTGACGTGCCTCAAAGGGCTGCATGACACTGTCGATCCCAAGCAGGTTCACGCCGCGCAGCAAAAACGGAATAACGGTTGCCGGCAAACCCGCGCCACCGGCAAGACCGACAGCCGAAACCGATGCGCCATATTTCATCTGGCCAAGCACGCGGGCCAGCATTTCGCCACCGACCGCATCAACACAGCCGCCCCACGTTTCCGCCTCAAGGGGGCGTTTTGTGGTCTCGTTCAGCTCCTCACGGGCTACAATCTGGGATGCCCCAAGACTTTCAAGATACGCACCTGTTTCAGGCCGCCCCGTCACAGCCGCGACTTGATGACCAAGGTTTGCCAGAATGGCAGTAGCCACGGACCCGACGCCACCAGCCGCGCCAGTGACCAGAACCGGCCCGTCTTTGATGCCGTGATCTTCAAGCGCCATAACGGCCAGCATCGCGGTAAAGCCTGCCGTACCGACAGCCATAGCCTGACGTGTGTCGAGACCTTTGGGAAGTGGCACCAACCAGTCCGCTTTGACACGCGCTTTTTGCCCGTAGCCGCCCCAATGGGCCTCACCAACGCGCCAGCCTGTCAGAACAACTTTATCCCCTGCAGCATAACGCGGGTCATCAGACGTTTCGACGGTGCCCGCGAAATCAATTCCCGGCACATGGGGGTAGTTGCGCACAAGGCCGCCGCCCGGCCCGATGCACAGACCGTCTTTGTAGTTCACTGTCGAGTATTCAACGGCCACAACCACATCACCAGCCGGAAGCTGATCAAGGCTCAGCTCCTCAACGGCTGCGTGTGTTTTGCCTTCGTCGTCTTTGTTGACCACCAGTGCATTAAACATGTTCATCTCCCTACATCTTTTCAGTCTTTTCAAAGTCGCGGCACGCTGAAGCGCCGCGCCATACATTAAATCCAGAATTTTTCAGCCACCGTGACGGGCCGCGGACCATCGGGTGTTTGGGCTGTCAGCTTGGTGCCTGCGTCCCAATGGGTCATACGCACCATGCCGATAGCGACGCCTGTGCCAAAATCAGGGCTGTTGGCCGCAGATGTGATCTGCCCCACAACTTTATCGTCCGCCATCAAGGGCCACGCACGATCACAGGGCGGCACTACCCCCTCAACCTCAAGAGGGCGGATTTGCTTCACTGGCCCCTCTTTGGAGACGCGCAGCAACGCGTCACGGCCCACACACCCAATCGCCGTTTGGGTCGAACAAAAACGACCAAGTCCTGTTTCGTGGGGGGTGTTATCGCGAGTCATGTCGTTGCCATAGGACAGCAAACCACCTTCGACCCGCTCAATCCCGTTGGGACAGCCTGCGCGCACATCAAGGTCTTTGCCCGCCTCCATAAGCGCGTTCCAAAGCGGCATTCCGATGTCACTGCCTTCAACGTAAATCTCAAAACCGCCCTGCTTCGAATAGCCAGAGCGCGCAATCACAAGCGAGCGGCCCTGAAACTCAAACACGCCGTAGCGGAAAAACTTCACGTTGCGGACGGCCTCACCAAAAACCCTTTCCATCAAATCATCAGACTTGGGACCTTGAATGGCCAAGGGGCTGACGTCGGGTTCATCGACCATCACATCAAGGCGGTAGCCATAAGCGATACCTTTGACCCAAAACAGCAAGTCACTGTCCGCGATAGAAATCCAATAGCGGTCCTCGGCCAATTTAACCGCGACCGGATCGTTCAGCATCCCGCCGGTCTCATCAACCATGGGGACATAATAACACATGCCCGGCAGCATCCCGCGCAAATCCCGGGGCGTCAGCATTTGCAGCAAGCGACCTGCATCAGGGCCGCGCACTTCGACTTGACGCTCAGCTGCCACGTCCCAGACCTGAACAGCCGATTTAAGGTGGTGATAGTCTTCGACCACACTGCGAAACACAGTTGGCAGAAGCATGTGATTATAAGTTGTGTAGGCACTTACACCTGCCGCCTCCACACCATCAGAGAACGGCGTGCGGCGAAGCCGACGCGAAGCAGTAATCAAAGCCATATCGTGTTCCTTATGCTTGGCTTATCGAAGCTATAATGTTGTAAATTCCGGCCCTATTTTGGTTTGGGACCGGCCCAGTCAATTGCGCAAATCTCAGCGGACATGCCGCCAAAATCCCACACGCGGCCATAGTCGCGCACTTTGGACTTTAGGCCCTTGGCGGCGATGATGTTGGGACCCATCCAGTATTTGGAGTTCGTGATGGTAACAGGCTCATCTGGTGAGGCGCCGTCGATCATCTCGATCTCGCCTGCAATCTTGCGCCCGATATACAGACCACGTTTGGTGCCATCACGAACGATTTCAACTTTCTCACGCTCTGCACCGATGATCTCAGAGACAAGGAACGTGAACAAACCGGTAGTACCGCCTGCTTGACCACTGAAAATCTTGAGGATGCCGTTATAGGCCTTCTGGCTTGCGCGCTCATCAACGTAGGCTGCAACTTTCCAGTTCCCCTCGCCCATACGACCCGGGATATCGACCAACAAACCTACGTTAAGCCCTGCAAGATCTTCGCCCTCAAAGTGGCCCTCATCAATGGCAATCGCCATCCACGCGTGGCAGTGCCCTTCGGTGGGGGGGTGCGCGCCAAGGCTCACGACGCAGGGGCAAAATACTGTGCATGAGCAGTTGAGGAAAAGCTCGCCCTTAATGGCCCAATCCGTCGGACGCATTTTGCGGCGCAGAGGGTTGTTTTCCATCTTCTGGTCGATCCGTTGGGAAATCGCGATGCGATCACTTTCGGTCCGTTGTTCTGTCGTGGCCATCGACATAGCCCTCCTCGCTTGTGCGCAAATCGCGCGGTCAAATCATCTGCGCAAAGATGCGCCCTACAGTACGTTGCTGACGCCAAGCCCAAGGCCTGCTGCGATCAGCGCATATCCCATCGGGCGCGTCACGAATGCGCCCAGCTGTGGCAATTTTTCAATCACCATAAAGAGCGTCGCTGCCCCCATCCACAAAAGGCTCATCACGCCGCCCACAAAGCCAAGCGCCATGAAGCCCCAGCAACACCCGACACAAAACGCCCCAAGACCAAGCCCCATGCGCAAACCACCAAGCGCACCAGTGCGCCAGTGGCCCAAGAAATACATCGTCGGCGCGTGGCAGACCCCGTGGCAAACCTCTTTGACGCGAGTGAACTGGAAAGCCCCGACGACTACCAACAGCCCTGCGGAAAGCCATGTAGGCGCAATGCCCAATTCGTCGACCAATCCGGCAGATGCCAACCACAATTGTGCGGCCGTAATCAGTGCCGCGAACGCCACCCAAACAATCGCATATCCTAAAAGTACCCCAAGCCAGCCTGCGCGTGTGCCGTTTGCGCTTTGCATCAGGTCTTCATAGGCGCGCAAAGTTGGCACCATTGTGGGCAACATCATCGCCGCCATCATGATTGCCCACATCGCAAAAAGCGGGCCAAACGTCTCCATCGGCATCATGTTCATCCCAACGGGGCGGCCAATAAGGTCAACACCAGACATCATCGCCATCATGTACAAAAACGCCCATGACGCCAAAATAACGCAAAAAAACGAGAGCCAAAGAATGCTGCGGATTGCGACCATGACGCGGATCTTTCGTATTTGTCTTTCACTTATGTCGAAGCGACTCGACCTGTGCAAAATTAAATGTCAGACTTTTGAAATTACGCAATAGATAATTGTCAGACATATGAAAACAAAGCTTGATCCCTCTGCTGATCTGTCGGCGCAAATTGCCGCTGCGATCCGCGATGCCATTATCGACGGCACTTTGCCCGTTGATGAGCGATTACCCTCGGAAATTGAGCTTTGCGAGCAGTTCGATGTGTCACGATCAACAGTGCGCGAAGCCCTCAAGCGGCTGGCGGCGCAATCACTGATCCGCACGCAGCGGGGCGCTACAGGCGGCGCTTTTGTCAAACGGCTCAACTATGCGGATGCCTATGCACAGCAGATCACAACATCCACGCTGTTGCTGTCGATGAACGAAGTTGATTTTGCCACGGCCTGCGAAGCGCGCTTTATGCTTGAGCGCGCCTGCGCGCCACTTAGCGCCAAACGCAGGACGCCTGATCATCTTGCGACCATGCGGGCTGAAATTCACCGCCAAGGACAAAGCGGACTTTCTGACGAGGCCTTCTGCGCCTCGGATGTGGCTTTTCACCGTGCGCTCGTGGATGCAGCCCATAACCCGGTTTTGTCGTATCAACTGGCCGGCGCCGTAGAGGCCATGCAGCCCTTGATGAACATGATCACTTTCACCGCGCGCGACCGTGATAAAATCATACGCCTACACACTGATTTAGCGAACGCTATTGAGCAAGAAAACGCCGTGGAAGCAGACCGTGTGCTGCAAACTCTGGCCAGCGAAACCAACGCCATGGCAGATACAGTATTTACTGCCCGCGCAGGACGCTAATCACTTGCGCGGCGCGCCACTTTCCATGTAGGGGCAGCGCACTAAACTATTCATTGTCGCGACCCACTATTTTTGATTTTTCCCGTCGGAGGATTCCAATGAAACGCCTACTTTTGACTTCAGCCGCTGCGCTGTTTGCCACCACTGCTTTTGCCGCTGATCCTGAATTGATCGTGTTTGATTGGTCAGGCTACGAAGAAGAAGGGTTCTACCCCGACTACACCGCCAAACATGGCGATATCCCCACTTTTGCGTTCTTTGGCGAAGAAGAAGAAGCGTTTCAAAAGTTGCGCTCTGGTTTTCGTGCAGACGTAGGTCACCCGTGCTCGCAATCTGTTGAGAAATGGCGTGATGCTGGCCTAATTGAACCATGGGACATTTCACAAATTCCAGCCTACGCAAATGTAGATGCGGCCTACAAAGAAAACCCGATCTTTGCGGATGAGACAGGCGTTTACTTTATCCCCGCTGACCTAGGTGCGACCGCAATCGCCTATAACACTGAAGAAGTTCCCGCTGCGGATATCGAAAGCCTTCAGGTGTTCCTTGATCCAAAATACGCAGGCCGCACATCTTTGCCTGACAACGTAGACGATGCCTATTCATTGGCATTTTTGGCAACTGGCGTAACTGACTGGACAACCGCAACCCCTGCGCAAGTCGATGCCGCTTCCGAGTGGATGCGCAAGGCCCACGCCAATGTCCGCGCCTATTGGGCAGACGGTGCAGAATTGGCGCAACTAATGGCAACTGGCGAAGTTCTGATTTCATGGGCGTGGAACGAAACTCCTGTGACTATGGCAGCTGACGGCGCGCCCATCGGTTACCAACGCGAAGCCAAAGAGGGATCATCACTGTGGTTTTGTGGCTACGTGAACCTGCAAAACGGCCCGGGCTCTGAGCAAAAAGCGCATGACTTTATGAACGCATGGCTTCAGCCAGAGGTGACTGACTACATGGTCAACGAATGGGGCTATGGCCACGGCAACGCACAGGCTATGGCAGACTTTGACACAGCGATCCTTGATGAAGTTGGCATGGGCAAAATTGACGCTCCAATCCTGCGTCAACTGCCTCTTGAAAACGCAATCCGCGAGCAGATGGTCGCGTCCTTTGAGAAAATCAAAGCCGGCTTTTAAGCGCAGCGTTTGAACCGTCAGAACAGCGACGGGCGTACGCGCCCCTCGCCATCTGCCAGATCACCTCTATGTTATGCCACAGAGCAAAAACGCAGAGGACGTTATGGTAGAGTATATTTCGATCGGATTGGCCCTGTTGACAATCGGCCTTGGGGCGTTTGGCTTTCTGGCCCCCCGTTACACCGCCTCCGCGCTTGATCTGGAAACCACCCACACAACAATGGGCCTGTCAGAAATGCGCGCCAGCGTTGGCGCCTTGTTTGTTGCCGTTGGGTTTGCGTGCCTGTTCACTGGCAGCGCGTCCGCCTACTTTATGCTTGGGGTTGTATACGCCGGTGCTGCAACAGGCCGTGCACTATCCCTTATTCTTGACGCCCCCCCTTTTCGCAAAGCCCTGACGTTCTTCGCTTTTGAGGCGATACCCGCTGGCTTTTTGCTTTGGGCACATAGCCTGACCTGAAGACGCGCGGATAAATCCTGCGATCACACCAGCTACCTGTTGCAAACCACAGCCAGCCGATTATGTATGATCTGTCTCTTCGGGGACTATGGACATAAACGCGCTCGTAATAAGCGGATCGGACCCGGGGGCGGTACCCGGCGACTCCACCATATTACCACCGGCGGCATCCTTCATTTGGGGAGGTCATTCGGGATTGTGGGGTCGAAATAGGATCGACGAACGTCTAAAGGGGTTTGCTTTGTTTCGGTGAGTTACCACCGTTATCGGTACATTTAAGCTAGTTGCAAATGACAACAAAGCTCCAGTAGCACTCGCAGCGTAAGCAGCGCGTAATACTGAACTCTAAGTCCTAAGGCCTAGCAGCTTTAGGCGGGGTTCGCAGGTACCTGGCAACAGAAACCTGCACTTCCCTACCTTT
>Ga0209555_10002972_pt1 | contig 11626 bp, 8 predicted proteins | sample SaaInl85LU_5_DNA_FD_184643 | JGI IMG/M metagenome (GOLD analysis project Ga0209555, IMG submission 184643) | Marine microbial communities from expanding oxygen minimum zones in the Saanich Inlet - ESP_85LU_5_DNA (SPAdes) (version 2) | ecosystem: Environmental > Aquatic > Marine > Intertidal zone... | reverse complement strand
GCTTCTGCTCTTCTAGGTTTATCTCTCCAGCATAGTCCATGGTGATCGCAGTCTTATCTTGAGAGATCTTGTACTTTGGATTGTATGAGTCTGGATTTTCTGCGTCAAAGATTAGCACATTGTTTTCATACAACTTGAGCAGCTTCTTAGCATCGTCCCATAGAGGCAAGTAGTCTGACCCTACCCCGACTCTTAGCAAAGACTTCTTCCTGTAGTAAAAGCCCTCGGTGATGATAGAGTCAATAATTGCTCTGGCAATCTCCTCATTTTTTGCGTATGCCGCAATTTCTGAAGCTGTGCTACCCGCCGTGTTTGGATCTACATAAGGCCTTACGATATCAAAATCAATTTCCTGGTTATCTACAACCACCTGATATGCAGAGTCGTACCTGGTCGGAAAGTCAATCGTTAGCTTGCTGTTAGCATCTGAAAACCCAGAGTCCGTGCGAACCGAGTTGTCTGCTAGATCAATAATCTTATACTCATACTCTGTGTTCGCTAGTGACACAGTCACTTCTGTTTGTGGGACTGTGTGTGGGACTCTTAGGATTTCCATACTACTATACTCCGTATTCTCTAGCTATCTCTTCAGGGGTAGCTAGCCTAATGTGACTTCTTGTAAGCCACTGTTCCGCAACAGACTTCTTTACTATGTTGTAACCTGTTTCAACTCTGCCTACGCCCTCCCAGAGAACATTCCTGGTAGAGTGTAGTGCAACCGTTTCTTTTTCAGCCTTAATTGGCTGATCTTGAACATTAAGGTTTACAGCATTCTCTGGAATGCCAGAACCGATAATGTCATTAGACACGGTCTTCTTTGCTGTTGTCGCTTTCTTAGCAGCCTTTGGCTTTGCTGAAGATGCGGCACCAGACTTCGGCTGTGCTTTCTTTGTAGTTGCCATGTTTGCCTCCTACTAATATTATACCAGAATAAATAAAAGGGCAGGGACCTAAGCCCCTGCCCTTTTAGTATTAACTTATGTTAATGGATTAGGAATCTGCTCCTGCATCCGCGAATGCAATTGCGTCTTCCTCTTCCCACTGGATTCCGAAACGAACGAATACGGTGTACTCGATTGTGTCTTTCTTCGCAACGTACTCACGGTTTACGGTGATGTCGCGCTGGAAACCCCAGATACGGTTTGCTGGGAATGTAAGGTCTACATAACCAGCTGGGTAGTAAGGAACCTCCAGGACGTCGATACCAAGCACGCGTGTGGTGCGAGCGGTACCCAATGTCTGGCCTGAACCGTCTAGGTATGACTGACGGTTAACTTCAGTTCCACCATTACGTGGGGCGAATGCCTCAGAAATAGCGTCTGCAAGTGTTCCATTGTTCTTTACGATACCCTGGAATACATCGGTACCTGCGTAGAACTTAAGGTTGTTCTTAAGTGCGCGGTACTTGCGAGGCATTGCAGTGATGATTCCCTGCATAACCTCTGTAGTCCAAGCGTTGTCAGTAACGGTTGTTACGTACTCGTGTGCATCTCCACCTGTGGTGGCCTTGTTAACAAAGCCGTCCATGATAGATAGGAATGAACCTGTAGAGCCGTCACCGTTAATGGCTAGGTCTTCGATGTCATTTGCGAATGCGTTGGTCATTAGACGAACCAAGTGGTCCTCTAGTGCTGCGCCTTCGATGCCATCTTCTAGTGCTTCTGCGGAGACCTCCCAGTCAAGACGAATCTTCTTTGTAGTAAGTTCGACCTTGCTGAATGTAGCTCCTGTGTTGGTGTAGTCACCAATACCTTGTGATGCCGCACGAATAACACGCTCTCCAACGTTAACTTTCTCAAGCTCCATTGTGTTTGCACGCATTGTTACGCGACGACCATCCTTGGCAAGAACAGTTCCATCCCAAACATAGTCGATAAAACGACGTGCTTGTTCTGGGCGTAAGATTCCACTAGCCGCGCCACCCGAAGGGTTTACTGCGTTTGGTCCAGTTGTTACACCGAACTCGGCTGTAGGAATGTTACCAAGTGTACTTGCGCCAGGATCTGTTACTCCACCAATGCCACCAGATGCGAATGCACCCTGAGCCTGGAAGTTACCAGGATTTGGATCTCCTAGTTCACCAACCTCTGATGGCTGGTTCTTGATAATTTCTTCCGACATATAGTCACCTCCTAAGTGATTTTACTTAATTAAATAAGTCGGCTGTTTTGAGGAAACGACCGCCCCATAGGGATTTTTCAACCATTTCAGGTTGTTCCTGCACGATCTCGCCCAGATCGCCAGATTTACGGAAAGCGGTGTCAGCTTCAACAGCCTCAAACCTCTTACCGAATTCATCAAAGTCGCCCTTTGTTGCAGAAATTTCCTGCTTGGCTGCAGCAACTTCCTCGGATACGCCAGTAATTGATTTCTTTAGTGCATCTACCTCGGCATGCAATGCTTTTACGGTATCTGCTAGATCGCTAAAGGCTGATGTGATTGTGTCTTTGATTTCGGAAACTGCATCTGCAGCTACGTCATCGGCTTTAGACACTTCAGCAACTTCTTCAACAACATCGTCAGCCTTTTCGACTGCCTCTGCATCAGCTGTCTCGGCCTTTTCGACCTCGACTACTGCATCAACGCTTTCTGCCTTCTCTACCTCTGCCTCTTCATCGGCTTTGGTTTCAACGACGGCTTCTACGCTTTCAGCTGCGGCATCTGCCTCTGGAGCGACCTCTTCTGATTTTTCTACTACTACCTCATCAATAACGGCGTCATCGGCCTTCTCGACTAGGTCTTGTGTTTCATCAGTCATAGGACTAACCTCCTTTGTTATCTCAGTGTTAATGCCTTTAGCACCATCAACTAAGAACTTTATCATGTCTTTCTTGTCAGCGTCTGACTTTTCTACGAAACCAATGTTAGCCATAGGTTCTCCAGTAGCTGGGCTAGAAAGCTCTTCTTCTTCGGAAAGCATTACAATGCCTGAATCCTGGTCCCAGAATACGTTCTCTACCTCTACATCCATTGCCTCTCCTTTAATAACATCTACGCCATCAATCTTTTCTACAGAAAGAATGCTAGCAAACTGATTTGCTGGGTTATCTACTAGAGATAGCTCAACAAGATCATAATCCTTAATTACCCTGATTTGAAGATCCATCTTCTCATCATAGGCGTCGTCCCACTTGTTCATTCTACCACCAATGGAGAATCCTGTGTAGGTTCCGTCAATAACCTTTTCCCAAGTATTTTCTGCTCCCTTGGAAATGTACGCGGAAACATAAACACCACTATAGAACTTTTTAGTCTCTGGATCAAAGTACTTGTCTTCCTTAAAGGAGACCATCTTACCGACTGCAGAGGGCTGGTGCATTTCTCGAATGTTACCGCGAAAACTATTAAAGGCCTTCAGTGAGGCATCAGTGGTAACTATGTCGTTTTGCTTATCAACATTATCCAGGGTCGCAAAACCAGAGACGATGCGCTTCTCTACATCGACTTTACTAAATGGCATGGAGAGGCGGACGCTGTCGCCTTCAGTAGCCCAATGAGCCTTAAACATAGTCATACTAGTTATATTATACAATACTTTTTATCAAATTGTTAGAAAAACGATATAATTGTTATTTCACTTAATCTGATGATGATCCTTCACCTTGTGGGTTTCTACCGCTGATAGTTGATGTACTATCTGATTGGTTATTGGATCTGTCAGTATCCCTCTCTCTGTTCCGTGCTGTGTTTGCTCGCGCATCCGCTGCTTGACGAGAATTCATTTCAAATGGCTCGTCTCCATCTGGCCTCTGTGGCAATCCAAGAATCTCTCTTGCCTCATTAGGAACCATAATCTGGTTCTTAACATAACGCTCTAAAATCTGAGACTGAGCAATCTCATCCGTCAACGTTAGCTCGTTGAACTTAAACTCCAGAATATCTGTTTCTTCTTTTATGATCTTATTAATCATCTTTGCAAGATTGTTCTGTGCTGGCCTTGAGACCTGCTCTTTGAATGTCCGATCCTGTGCTAAGGCAGCAGCAATGGCGGAAGAGTCTCCTCCACCAATTTTAGATAGCGGGACTTGGTGAGCAATAAGGATATCATCTCGGTTCTGTTTGCGATACTGCTCAAAGGATGCCTCCTGGACACCATTCTCTACAGGCTCCATCTTAAACTCAACCTTGCTGTTATCGCTATCTCCAGGAAGTGGGATATATAGGGTACGGTGATTTTGCCCCTTAAGGTTATTCTGCAGGAACCTAAACATCTTATCTTCTGCATCAGCAGAAAGCTGAGCACCCTTTAGTGTTACAACATAGCGAGGCACGCCCTTGTTCCCAAAATAGTCAATGTTGTATTGGGAGGCTAGCTGATCTCCATGCAAAGATGTTATTGCAGACATAATATCTGGGACACCATAGAATGTATTTAATGGAGAGTATTCCTTATAGTGGATAATCTCATTAGGTCTTGGATCAGTAGTAATTGGGTTTTTATTCTTTGCCCCCAGGTTTCTGAAGTACACAACCTTGTTTCCAATAATTTGAACATACCCGTCGCGCAAACGTCGTGCTCTAATAGTTGTTGCTGGAATGTGACCGATATAGCCAATCTTGCCCTTGGTAGTTCTTCCAATCTCCAGGTATCCGTTTCCAGTTGCCTGGACATCAGTAAAGAACTTTGTCAGAGTGTGGGTGAATGACTCTTCGTCGTTCAAATTTTCTAGCCAGTCTCGCATCTCTACCCTGAGTCGCTCAATTCTTTTGCGGGCTCTTTCTACTGCGTCTGGATTCTCGGTGGACTCTAGCTTCATCATTGTACGCTTTGACACCTCGAAGTCATATCCAAGACCAACAATGTTTTCAACCTTGGCATCGATAGCTGCGTGATTAGCGAAAGAAGTATCGTAATAATTTGCTAGCTCATACAGATTCCATGGTGGAGTGATTACGTCAAACATTCCGTAGCCATTACGGAAGACAGTGCCTGGGTTAATCTCTTTGGACTTTGCGTCCTCAATACCAGAAGCCACAGCAAGAGCACTAGTCATGTATTGCTGAGACGGATCTACCGTAGGGCCATCATTTGTATAAGTATAGTTCTTTGACATCCTGCTAGAACGTCTCTTGAAGTTAGTGTCTAGCCCCGTCAAAGACTTGATGTCATCCCAGGATTTGTTGAATGGGTCTTGCTTCTTAAACTGATCTACAGTTTGCTCAATTTCATCAATTCTTGCACCAACAGTCCAGCTTTGCTCAGACATTACCCCTCGTCTCCGTATGTCTCAAGAGTCTTCTTGGCAGCAGTGATAGCCCCGATGTCATTCATGCTAGGGATGAGGCCCTGTGACATTCTGTCTACTTGCTCGCTGTGCTCTTCGTCAGAAATCTTCTTCATGTTTGGGTAGAATTTTGCAGTGCCCTCTGGCTGACCCCAGTATCGAGCAGCATTCTCTAGCTCTTGTACCCTCGACAGGTCGCCCTTCATTGATTCAATCGACAACGCATTGCCGTTGCCGTCTGTAAATGCCTTACCGCTTGGCTTGTGCCATACGTATGTTCCGTAGTTAGAGTAGTTTTCTTCAACTACCTGTACTTTTGTCTCCCCGATCTGACCAGGGAATCTTGGTTTTGGAGTATTCATGGTTACTATTGTACCACATTATACTGGAGTGATGGTAGAATTCGACCAAGACAGGTCTTTATAGATGGAAGACCTGTAGTTGCTGACAACCAGGCTGGAGCTTGAATCAAAAATAAAGCTATTTGTACCAGTAAATGTCTTATAAATACGCTGAGCGTCTGTTAATTCGGCATCTGTTTGTGCCAAGAATAGCACCTCTTGCCAAGTTACATCACTCCAATCACTCCAATCGAATGACACATCTTGGCCTTGGCGTACGGCTGTCCACTGCCTGAACGCAAATCTTTGAACATCATCTAGCTGAGTTGCCTGATAATAAGACAAGTTGTCGAATGCTATTGGGCTGGTGATTCGGATTGCCCCAGGAGTATTCTCAAAGCTCAGGGAATCTAGAAATGAGAATGACAGTGTAGCCCAGCTATAAGAGTTAACTATCGGACGCTTTACAACCTTTCCATCAGTGTAGAACACGATATCAGATCTAAGAGTTCCAGTCTTGCTGTCAATCGCATAGATCTGACCGCGTTTTTGTGTATTAGAGTCTGCTACTAGGTAGAACCTAACATAATCTGAAGGACCTTCTATTTCAAATAGCTGTACTGGATCAGTAGGAAAGGTGAGCTCATCATATCTGACAGACATCTGAAAAAGATCAATCTTAAAGAATGAAGCTTTGTTTTTGTTAATGGGAATGCTTAGCCCTTCAAATCCAGAATATGAGAATGGCACCCTTGGCTTCATTCCACTATTTTTAGTCAGGTGCAGGTACGGTGAACTGTTCTTTCCAATACTAAAAGGGCTGACGTTCTTGTACTCAAAATAGTTTCCAGATCTTTTGTAAGGAACTATCTCACTTCCAAACTGAGTTTTAATCTTATTAGGTTGCTTTCCAAGAGCTTGTGACGATATGTCTAGGTGTCTTATTCTTATGTTGTCATTAAGAATGCCGTCTGACTGTACTTCAATATGAATGACAAGAGCCAGGCTATCAATACTAATTCCAACTGGCAACTTGATTACTGAATCATTAAGGACTTCGTACTTTGTGGTTACCCAATCGGTGCCTGGTGAGACTATCCCATCTTTAGGTAAAGGCTCTGTATTTTGGTAATACGCAATATTATTATTGGCACCGTTTTTTAAGTACTGGAATGTAACATATGTTTTTACTGGCATTGATGATGTGTCATAGGCACCCTCAGAAAAATTACTCAGCCTTACATAGTCTACATTAAACTGCAAAAAATCTAGAGAGAAGAACTTGTCGTTAGCCTGATCTAAAACATATTTTCCAAAATAGCTCAATGGAATGTAGTCTTCCCAATATGAATCCGTTGCAATATCTAACTCAAACTTTCCAAGATTTTTAGTAGGAACTAGTGTATAAGTTGCTTTTTGAGACAGCTTATTGCTTTCACCTGCTAGAGATCCAGAAGAATAATCCTTTGCTAGACCATTTGTATCAAAGACGTTGATCATCTTTTGTAGATTTATGGCACTTGAGATAGCTACCCTGTGTATCTTTCCAGAAAAAGTGTTTTGATAGCTTTGGTTTCCAGCAATAAATACCTTAGATGATTGAATAGTTCCAATAAAGGATGCAACCCTCCCCCCAAAAGCTATTGCTGCCTGCTGGAAGCTAAGACCAACAGCAAACTGATCACCGACACTAACCCCAGAGCATGTGTAGAACATTTCTGAGAACAAGTTATTGTTTTCGTCCAGGTACTCCACAGAGTATTCAATTGTATCGTTATCTAAAGATATGTCGATGGCTGATTTGTCAAACTGGTTCTCAAAGCGCATCAGTGTTTCTTTCCCAGAATATGTAAATGTATCCGTCTTTTCAAAAACCGCATAGATTGATTGAGCAGACTCTTTTAAAAAGCTAAGGCTATTGAAAAAGAAATATCCACCAGTGTTATCGAAGGTAATGTCTGGCTTTATTGAGAACGTAGGGTTCTCAGGATCAAAACTAAGATCTGTTACAGACTTCCACTCTAAGCTCTTTTCGCTCAGGAACAGCTTAGGCAGTCTATAGTCTGGCAGGGCTATAGAGTTTTTGCCAACGTTCATGTTTTCTGCAAAGCCTGAAGACCAGCTAGAAGTAGATGGATACCTTGCATTTTTTGCATAATTAGCAACCGAGTAGTCTATGGCTGCTATCGATGTGTGGTTTAATCCACCAATAGAAGTGGGAAAATCAACACCCTGACCATAAATGAATCTGCGCTTTTGTACGATAACTGGAACTTCGTAAGAATACACTGCTGGAGATTCTATCTGAACTACAGGAACATCATCATATGCATAAAACCCTACCCAGTCTGTGTCTGCATCTGGGAAGGCTATCGGATCTCCGTTAATATCAATAGACATGACTTCCTGACCATTAATGAGAACCGAAATTCTAGTGGCAGACATCCTAATACTTATTAGCATTGGCCTACCCCACTCGCCAACCGAGTATGAGCCAGAGTAGCTTCCTGCCTTTAGCTTTATCATATGTCTATCAACATATAGCCCGTCATCAGAAAGTAGCGGGCCAAAGACTCTTCTCGCCTCTGTAGCACTTGACATTATGTTTGCCCAGAACTCAAATGTTAAAGATTTGTTTTGTCCTGACTTATTCATAAACCCCTCGCCTGGAAGAACTAGCGATGGCTTTCCGCCTGCGTTTGGCGTAATTCTGGTGCTATTCTCAGAGCCATAGACAATTGGTGTACCAGTATTTTTAGCACATAGCTGTAGGCCGTCAGAATCATCTACCACATAATAGCCAGATTTTCCCTGTAGTCCATAAGGGTTAGCAGAGATTCCGAGAAATTCTGGATAGTTGGGAAGAAGCACTGGGGCTTCTGGCTTTGATCCAAGAGACTGTGAGTGAAACTCTTCTGACCATTGCCCAAAAGATATTCCGTTAATCGCAAACTGATAAACGACTTCTTCTGAGGGCTGATAAAACATTTCTATAAATGGAGAAATGTTTGAGAAGTTCTCTGGCAAGCTAAAAGTCGCAGATACGAATGCCCACAACCCCCTAGAGCTTGTTGGAACATTTACTGGCCTTAGGACTTCATACTCTTGCCCGTCAGCAGTATTCGTATATGTATACCCGACCCTTACCTGGACGGATCTGTTAGGCGTATAGAGATAAAGGCCTATTGCAAAAGAACCTAGAGAGGTACTAATGCTACTGCCATATGCTGAATGCTTAGACCTGATTGAGATTAGCCCCCCGTTGCCAACCTCTTCTTGCAAAAAGTTTTTAAAAGTTGTAGAAATTGGTGGAGTCGGGACGCTTTGCTCAAACTGCTCTTCGGTTATTGTGGTGGCACCAGATATGGTCCAGTCGAGGCCTTCCTCGACAAGTTGCTCATTCCCGCCTACGTCGAACAAGGTGAGGTATCCGACCTCTTCATCTAGTGCCCACATTGTTGTTGGATGCTCTGCGAACACCTTAGTTGCATACAGATTTAAAGGATTAACCATTCTAGCCCTTACTTATTGTGCACCAGATAGCCACCAGCAATGAACCAGTCCTGTGGCTCGCAGCCTACAAGGTATGTCATTTGTGGCTCGTCTATAACTGTGACAGATTCTACTAGCTCTTCTCCATAAGATCCATCTTCAGCTACAGTTATAAGGAAGTCTCCAGGTTCTATATCAGAAGTTGGTACGATTCTGTATACCCCGTCTCGCTTAATATAAATTGTCTGGGTGAACGAGAACTTGGCGGCTTCGTTGCCGTTGAAGTAGACGCATGCCGACATCTTAGGACCTAGATACATAACCTCAGTTTCCGCGAGTCCTTCGAACGTTAGAGTGTCTGCGGACCACAAGAACATAGATGGCTTAGAGTCTCCTGGATCTTCTGCCGTCATCTCAGCCAGCAATGGAGTTATCGCCATATCACCCATGACCACGTCCTTTGCAGGAATCTCACCACGAGCAGTCCTAACCAAAGTGTCTTCGTGGATACACCATGCGTGGAACCTTGGGAAGAACGGTGGGAAGTGCGGTGGGAAGTGTGGCGGGAAGTGCGGGAAGAACGGTGGGAAGTGCGGTGGGAAGTGTGGCGGGAAGTGTGGAAAGAACGGTGGGAAATGAGGAGGGAAGTGAGGAGGGAAGTGAGGAGGGAAGTGGGGTGGGAAGTGTGGGAAGAAGGGTGGGAAGTGCGGTGGAAAGTGTGGGAAGAATGGGAAGAATGGTGGGAAGTGCGGTGGGAAGTGGGGGAAGAAGGGTGGCAATGGGGTAACGGATCCAGAGTCATCAGACCATGGGCCGTAGCCAATTGCATTGCGAGCTCTAACCCTATATGTCTGGGGCAAGGCTGGCTCTTGCTCAACGGTAACGCCTAAAGATGTGGTCGTACCAGTTTTTCCATCACTGCACTCCCACTCATATTCAATGATGGCCGAGCCGTTATCTAGGACCGCATTCCAAGTTACAAAATCTTGTCCAACGCTAGTAGATGCTTGTGGCTGGTCTGGCTTAGACGGCACAGCAGGGTTTTGGTAGCCTGGCCTTGGCTTAATTGGATAGGATATGATAACCGCACCGTGCATTCCTGGGAGTCCAGGAAGACTAGACCCCATCTCTCCCTGGTGAGAGCCACCCCCTCCGCCTGAACCGAATTCTACTTGAGATGTTCCGTACTTATCTGAACCAGCTTTTCCGCCTATCGCATAAGTTGAAAGAATTCCGTTGATGGAAGATTCTAGACCTTTAATGCCAGATACAGATGGGTCTGCACCCTCTCCGTCAATAGCATTAGAGAATGGGCCACCGTCGCCACCACTGGCTACAATATATAAGTCAGTCCCTTCTTGCCCTATTACTGAAGACTGTCCGCTTTCTCCTGGACCGCTTGGACTTCCAGTAATGCCGCCGTTTCCAACGACAATTTGAATAGACTTTTCTTCTAGAAAGTGATATGATCCAGAAACAACTGATCCAGCGTCTCCACCGCCGCCAGCGATTACTATGTCTGGAGCATCAGTTCCATCGTCTGCTGGGTCTGCTGGGTCTAGTTCGCCCTCTTCAATCTGGGAGGCTCCGCCCGAGCCACCGCCTCCTACGATCAAATAATTAATTTCTGGATTAGATCCGAATCGATCTAGAGTAAAAGTATGAGAACCAACAGATGTAAAGTAGTGAACCTTGTGCAAAGTTCCATCGATCATTGTCTCAAGCACGGTTCCGCCAGAAGCCTGGATAGGCTCAAATTCGTGGTAGGTGCCACGGGAACGGAGACGGTAAGACATACTACAATTTTAACATAAAAGTAATTATTTTATTTGCCAAAAAACATGACAATTGCATATCTCTCTCCACTTAAGATATGTCTTACCTTATGAGTATGATCAAGGTCTCCCCTAAAAAATACTAGGGTTCCTGACTCTGGATTAATTTTTAGATCATGCTGTGGGAATACCAACTCGCCGCCAGTGAAGTCAACGCCGTGGGTGGATAGATATAGAATAGCAGAGAACTCTAGCTCATCTTTTCTCTCAGAGCCGTCGCTGTGGTCTGAGCCGTCTAGATTATACATATCTGAATGCAAACCGTTAAAGGCACCTTCTACAAGCTTTACGACTCCAAGGTTATAATCATCCAAGATTACATCGTACTCTTGCTCTATTTCATTTTTAGACAAGGCAATAGCAAGCAACATTGACGGATGTATCTGATCTCCGAATGACTCGAAGAACCCAGCTCTGTCGCTTGACTCTACAAGCCTATCCCTGTATGCGTCTTTAATCTTATCGACCTGCTCTTTAGAGATAAGGCCTTCCCTAATGTTTACACTCATTACTTAATTATAGCAGATAGGGCCTATGATATAATTATCTTATGAATAAACTAGAGTCGCAGCTAATACAACTTGGATACAATTATGAAGAAGTTGCTCGCGGTGTCTACCTGATTCCCGATTTTTTATCAGACTCAGAGGTCTCTCAGGTTAAAGGCTGCATAGATGGAGCCAGCGAAGAAGACTGGACAACACACTACATGCAGGGAGTAGAAGATCTAGCT
>Ga0209555_10002971_pt1 | contig 11627 bp, 8 predicted proteins | sample SaaInl85LU_5_DNA_FD_184643 | JGI IMG/M metagenome (GOLD analysis project Ga0209555, IMG submission 184643) | Marine microbial communities from expanding oxygen minimum zones in the Saanich Inlet - ESP_85LU_5_DNA (SPAdes) (version 2) | ecosystem: Environmental > Aquatic > Marine > Intertidal zone... | reverse complement strand
TTTCTACTTTGGTTTTAAATAATTTTGCAGGAACAAAATGCCCCAATTCATGCAGCACAATAAGTAAAGAAAGACTTAATATAAATTGCGATGCTTTTATTAAAATTTCCATGAATTGTACCTAATATTTTTTATAAGGCACAAATGTAGTGTTTTACTTAGAGTTGTAAAAGTTACTCGTACAATCTGTTTTCTTTTTTAACAAACATTTTATAGTAGTTATTGTCGTTTAATTTTCAATGGAATCGTAAATTTGTAAACACATATTTATGGAAATAAAATTTTTTAAAAAATCGGTTCCCACATTAATTTTTATTGCTGTTTTTTCAGCGATAAGCATTCCTGTTTTTTTTCATTTATTAAAAGTAGATAAAAAAGTAAAGGTGTACCAACCTTCAGATTTCAATCCGCAGTTAGTAGATTATGCTATCAAACACTTAACCAAAGGACATACCATTGCCGATTTTGAACTGATCAATCAAAACGGAAAAATAATAACGCAAAAAACATATAAAGATAAAATTTACATTGCAGACTTCTTTTTTACACGTTGCCAAAGTATTTGTATTACAATGGCATACAACATGAGTGAATTGCAAGAATTTTATAAAAATGATGATGAGATTATGTTTTTATCTCATTCCGTTACCCCTGTAATTGATAGCGTTTCTATTCTAAGAGCTTACGCAGACAAAAAAAAGGTAATCGACAGCAAATGGCATGTAACTACAGGTAGTAAAAAGCACATCTATGAACTAGCTAGAAAAAGCTACTTTGCCGTTTTAGACCAAGGAACAGGAGATGAAGACGACTTTATTCATACCGAAAATTTTATTTTAGTAGACAAAGAAAGACGCATTAGAGGTTCTTATGATGGAACTGATACAGCAGAAATGGATCGCCTAAAAAACGACATTGCCTTATTAAAAGAAGAATATGCAACTAATTAATAGTTTAGAATGGTTCTAAACTTGTATATTTGCATTTACTAAAATTTTTGCTGTTGAATACAATTGCTTCTTTACAAATTGGTGATGTCGGGTATATTTCTGAAGAATCTTTAGCAAATATTCCTTTAAAATTATTAGAAATGGGCTGTTTACCAGGTGCTGAAGTACGTTTGATTCAGATTGCACCTTTAAAAGACCCGCTTTACATTTGCGTAAATGGCACTCACCTGGCAATCAGAGAAGAAACAGCGGCAAGTATTCGCATTTTAAAAAGCGACCAATAATGGCAAAAACCAATATTAATGTTGCTTTAATAGGTAACCCAAACACAGGAAAGACATCCCTTTTTAATCAATTAACAGGATTAAATCAGAAAGTAGGAAATTATCCAGGAGTTACGGTAGACAAAAAAGAAGGTGAATGTAAACTTTCCACAACTCATACTGCTATTATTACAGATTTACCGGGTACATACAGCATTAACCCAACTTCTTTAGACGAAAGTATTGTTTTAAAAACACTGTTAAACAGAAGTATAACTTCTACACCAGATGTAATTTTGGTAATTGCAGATGTAGAAAACTTAAAAAGAAATCTATTACTTTTTTCTCAAATTAAAGATTTAGAAATTCCAACAGTATTGGCTATCAATATGGTAGATCAAATGCACAACAAAGGAATTACAATAGATATTACTGCTTTAAAAGAAGAATTAAACACAGAAATTGTTTTAATTAGTGCCAGAAAAAACAAAGGAATTCAACAGATTAAAGAAGCAATTATTCGTTGTCATATTGCTGCAAAGGCTTCTCCCCTGTGTGCTATAGATCATAAAATTGACCCTGCTTATTTTAATAAGTTAAAAGAAATTAGTCCTAATTATTCGATGTATGAGTTATGGTTAATGATTACACAGAACAATTATCCTGAATCTATTTCTAAAGAGGAAAAAGACAAACTATTGGCATTTAAAAAAGATATTTCTAAAATAAAGAAATACCAGCATAAAGAGACCATTTATCGTTATCAAGAAATCAATAGAATCTTACAAAACACATATTTGGTAGATAAAACCAAAGGGAAAGATTTGAGAGGTAAATTAGACCGAATATTTACCCATAAAATTTTTGGATATGTTTTTTTTACACTACTACTATTAGTTATTTTTCAATCAATCTTTCATCTGGCTGCTATTCCTATGGATGCTATTGATGGTTTTTTTGCTAAGCTTTCTGTAGCTACCAAAAGTAATTTACAACCAGGTATGCTTACCAATTTGATAACAGATGGTATTATTCCAGGTATTGGAGGGGTTGTTATTTTTATTCCTCAAATTGCTATTTTATTTTTATTTATTGCAGTTTTAGAAGAAACTGGTTACATGAGTCGTGTTGTTTTCTTAATGGATAAAATTATGCGTCGTTTTGGTATGAATGGTAAAAGCATCATTCCTTTAATTTCTGGAACAGCCTGTGCCATTCCTGCAATTATGGCAACAAGAACTATCAGTAGTTGGAAAGAAAGATTAATCACTATTTTAGTAACTCCATTTACTACTTGCTCAGCTAGGCTTCCTGTTTACGCTATTTTAATTGCATTAATCATACCAGACACGACAGTTTTTGGGTTTTTAAACTTACAAGGTTTAGTGCTCTTATTACTATATGCACTAGGTTTTGCAACAGCAATAACAGCAGCGTATTTATTGCAAAAAATGTTAAAGCTGAATACTAAATCGTTCTTTGTTGTAGAAATGCCCAACTACAAAATTCCTTCTGTAAAGAACGTGGTTTTAGAAGTTATAGAAAAAACCAAAGCTTTTGTTCTCGAAGCAGGAAAAATAATTTTAGCACTTTCTATTGTGTTGTGGTTTTTAGCATCAAATGGGCCTTCTTCATATAAAAATGCTAGAAAAACAGTAATAGAAAATCCAACAAACAATAATTTATCTCAGGAAGAACTCGAAAAAATAATTGCTTCAGCAGAGCTTGAAAATTCTTACATCGGTATTTTAGGAAAAGCCATTGAACCTTCGATAAGACCTCTAGGCTACGATTGGAAAATAGGCATTGCTTTAATTACTTCTTTTGCTGCTCGTGAAGTTTTTGTAGGAACATTAGCAACCATTTATAGTGTAGAGGCAGATGATGAAGACACCTCAACCATAAAAGAAAAAATGGCTTCAGAAATCAATACTGAAACAGGTAAACTACGATTTAATTTACCTGTGGGAATGTCTTTATTAATTTTTTATGCATTTGCCATGCAATGTATGGCAACATTAGCTATCGTAAAAAGAGAAACCAAAACTTGGAAATGGCCATTAATTCAATTATTTAGCATGGGTATTTTGGCCTATTTAGCTTCATTTATTACTTATCAAATTTTTTCTTAATGCAAACAGTTATTGCTTACATATTAATTACTAGTTCCATTGGTTTCTTAGTGAAAAAGTTTTTTTTTCCAACAAAAAAAAAGAAATGCCAGTCTAACTGTAATTGCCATTAAAAACACTTTAAATTGCGTTAATTTTTCCTACAGTTACCAACTATCATATAAGATCGTAAGTATTATCTTTAGTAAATGATTGCTAAAAAAAGGAGTATGAACGTGTCTGATAAATCTGGTACTTGACTTACCATGCAAGTAGAAAAGAATGTAGGTAGAATCAGAACAAAAGTATCCAAAGTAAACTAGGGAATCGAAGTATTTTCTAAAGCATCTGGTAAAAAATAGGTTTTTAGAGCGAGAGTGCAAAATGTAGTTGTTACTAAAATAGACTTAAAAAAATAAAAAAACACATGTAGCCCTTCAGGTTTTTAAAACCTGTAAGGTCTTTTTTATTTATTAAATGTAAATTTGCAAACTTAAATATTCGTTATTGCGAACCCCATGAAGCAGTCTTCTCAAAAGATTAACGCGTCATTTTATTTCTCGTAATGACAGGCATAAATAAAGAAAAATGCAATACAATCATCAAGAAATTGAAAGGAAATGGCAAGAGTTTTGGGCAGCAAACCAAACTTTTAAAGCTTCAAACACTTCTGATAAACCAAAATATTACGTGTTAGACATGTTTCCTTATCCATCTGGAGCAGGGTTACATGTAGGGCATCCATTAGGGTATATTGCTAGTGATATTTATGCACGTTACAAACGTCATAAAGGGTTTAACGTATTGCACCCACAAGGGTATGATTCTTTTGGATTACCTGCAGAACAGTATGCCATACAAACAGGGCAACACCCAGCAATAACAACACAAACAAATATTACGACTTACAGACGTCAGTTAGATCAAATCGGTTTTTCTTTCGATTGGAGTAGAGAGGTACGCACATCAAAACCAGAGTATTACAAATGGACTCAATGGATTTTTATTCAGTTATTCAATTCTTGGTACAACAAAGAGACTGATAAAGCAGAAGATATTTCAACTTTAATTGCAATTTTTAAAACTGACGGAAATGCAAATATCAACGCTTCTTGTGATGAAGATATCATTTCTTTCTCTGCAAGTGATTGGAATAGCTTTTCAGCAACCAAACAACAAGAAATTTTATTACAATATCGTTTGACATTTTTGTCGGACACAGAAGTAAACTGGTGTCCAGCTTTAGGAACTGTTTTAGCCAATGACGAAATTGTAAACGGAGTTTCAGAACGTGGAGGGCATCCTGTAGTTCGAAAAAAAATGACTCAATGGTCTATGCGAATTTCTGCATACGCACAGCGTTTACTAGATGGTTTACAAGCGATTGATTGGCCTCAACCATTAAAAGACACGCAAACGAATTGGATTGGACGTTCACAAGGAGCAATGGTTTCTTTTGTAGTTGAAGAACATGAAGGTGCAACGATTGATGTTTTTACAACAAGACCTGATACCATTTTCGGAGTTTCTTTTATGACTTTAGCTCCAGAACACGAATTGGTGTCAAAAATTACAACAAAAGCTCAAAAAGCAGAAATTAATGCTTACGTAGAAGCAACTGCAAAACGTTCTGAACGCGATCGAATGGCAGATGTAAAAACCATTTCAGGAGCATTTACAGGAGCTTATGGATTACATCCGTTTACAGGAGAAAAAATACAAATTTGGATTGGAGACTATGTTTTAGCAAGCTATGGAACAGGAGCAGTAATGGCAGTTCCTTGTGGAGATCAACGTGACTATGATTTTGCGAAACATTTTGACATTCCAATTCTAAATATTTTTGAAGGGGTAGATATTTCTAAAGAAGCATTTGCCGAAAAAGGAACTACAAAACTAACCAATTCTGATTTTTTAAATGGTTTGGCTTACAAAAAAGCGATGAAAACCGTGATTTACGAATTGGAAAAACGCGGCATTGGTTTTGGAAAAATTAACTATAGATTACGTGATGCTGTATTTAGCAGACAACGGTATTGGGGAGAACCTTTTCCAGTATATTACAAAGAAGGCATGCCTCAAATGATTGATGCAAAACACCTTCCTATTGAATTACCTAAAGTCGAAAAATACTTACCTACAGAAGATGGAAGACCTCCTTTAGGAAATGCAGAAGTTTGGGCTTGGAATTGCAAAACCGCAACAGTAGTTGCCAACCATTTGATAGATCATAAAAGCATTTTTCCTTTAGAACTAAACACCATGCCTGGTTGGGCAGGTAGTTCGCAGTATTTCAACAGGTATATGGACCCAAAAAATACTGATAAAATCTTCTCAAAAGAAGCAATTAATTATTGGCAACAGGTTGATCTATATATTGGTGGCTCTGAGCATGCAACAGGACATTTATTATACTCACGTTTCTGGCAAAAGTTTATGTTTGACAAAGGAATTGTACCTTTTGATGAGTTTGCCAAGAAACTAATCAATCAAGGCATGATTTTAGGGACAAGTGCATTTGTGTATAAAGCAACTACATTTGTTAAAAATGGGTGCGATTTGGATAAATCGAATGATGACCTCATTGAAAATTTTCCAACAATTTTAGTGTCTAAAAATCTTTTCAATTCAGATGATGAATTTGAAACTATCGTTAAAAACTATTTACTAGATCACAAATTATTAAATCCAATTAATGCTGATTTAGTTACAATTATTAAAACTGCACTCCATGCAGATGTTTCTTTTGTAAATGCTTCTGATGAATTAGATATTGAAGCTTTTAAAAATTGGAGAGTAGAATTTAAAAATTCTGTATTTGTTTTGGATAATGAAAAATACTTGGTTGGACGCGAAGTAGAAAAAATGTCTAAATCCAAATATAATGTAGTCAATCCAGATGATATTTGTAAAGAATATGGTGCTGATGCATTGCGTTTATTTGAGATGTTTTTAGGACCTTTAGAACAATCAAAACCTTGGAAAACATCAGGTATTTCTGGTGTATACTCTTTTCTTAAAAAACTGTGGAACTTGTTTTTCGAAGGAGAAAAATTCTCGATTTCTAATACAACACCAACAAAAGAAGAACTAAAGACCTTACATAAGACCATTAAAAAGGTAGAAGAAGATATTGAGCATTTTTCTTTCAATACTTCAGTATCTACTTTTATGATTGCTGTTAATGAGCTTACTGCCTTACAATGCAATAAACGAGATATTTTAGAACCTTTATTGGTACTAATTTCTCCTTATGCACCTCATATTGCAGAAGAATTATGGAGTCAATTAGGACATCAAGATACCATTAGTTTTGCCTCTTTTCCAAAATTTGAGCCAAAACATTTGATAGAAAGCACTAAAAATTACCCTATTTCTTTTAATGGAAAAATGCGCTTTACCATGGAACTGCCTTTAAATTTAAGTAAAGAAGCCATTGAAAAAGCGGTAATGACTCATGAGAAAACAATAGCTCAACTCGCAGGGCGAATACCAAAGAAGATCATTGTGGTGCCTAGTAAAATTGTGAATATTGTTGGGTAAAATTTAAGGTTTAAACTTCCTATGGCCGTAATTTTCCAAAGCTCTAAAAACACCTATCATACTACTCGTTCTTTAAAAAACAACTACAGTAAAGGCCTCTGACTGCTAAAAATAGAAAATGGGTACATGCTTCACTTTGTAAAAAGTGATTAAAAATACTTTCGTTAGTTTGAGTTTGTCAGCGTGTTTTAAACAACAAACGCTAACAAACTCAATTTTACATTCATTCACGAATCCGTTTTTTTGTGAAGAAATTAAAAACTTAGACCTCATCTTTTTAAAATTATTTTCCAACGTAAACATTTATCTTTGCTAAAAAAAGCATTTTGGCGATCATCTTAAATATTGAAACAGCGACTAAAAATTGTTCCGTTAGTTTGGCTAAAAATGGAGAAGTAATGGCTCTAAAAGAGTTGAACAATGGCAACTATTCTCATGCAGAATTGTTGCATCAGTTTATAGACGATTGTATTTGTGAAGCTGATATTTTAAAATCAGATATTAATGCTATTGCCGTAAGTAAAGGACCTGGATCTTACACAGGCTTACGAATTGGAGTTTCGGCGGCAAAAGGCTTGTGTTTTGCTTTAGAAATTCCTTTAATTTCGATAAATACATTAGAAGTTTTATCATACACCACCTCTATTGAAAAAGGGTATATTGTACCAATGATTGACGCTAGGAGAATGGAAGTTTACACTGCTGTTTTTGATGAAAAATATCAAGAAATTGAAGAAACAACAGCAAAAATTATAGACGAAAATTCTTTTCTTAACTGCCTAACAGAACATAAAACCTATTTTTTAGGAGATGGAGCTATGAAGTGCAAAACAACCATTACCCATAATAATGCGATTTTTATTGATTATAAATTTCCTTCTGCTAAAGAAATGGTGCGTTTATCTTTTGAAAAATTTCAACAAAAAGCGTTTGAAGATATTGCTTATTTTGAACCTTTTTACCTTAAAAACTTCATTGTAATTCCCGAAAAGAAGAAAAAGCCACTCTTTTAAAGAATTGCTTAACATTATAAGTAATTGATCTATAATTAATTACTTTTTTTAAATCACCTAATGTTAACTTAATGTTATCAAATAGTTTTTTGAATGTAAAATTATTACTATATTTGTAAACACAAAGTTAACCTTAAATTTTAGAAGTTATGAAAGCACTATTTTTTGCATTTTTATTTTGCATTACTTTTTTAGGACATTCACAAGACAAACAACCAATATTTAAGGTAGAAAATGATTTGGTAAAAGCAACCTACTACTACAATGATGGTGCTGTTCTAATGCAAGGGTATTTTAAAGATAAAAAGTTAACTGGCAAATGGACAATGTTCGACAGAAAAGGAAACAAACTTCAAACTGGCTATTATGAAAATGGTAAAAAAATAAACACTTGGTTTGTTTGGAATAAAAACTCATTAAAAGAAATCACATACAATAACAACAATATTACCAATGTAAATCATTGGAAACCAGATGCGGTTATTGTATCTAATTAATTTAGTTAAATATTTTAGCTTAGTTATTAAAGATGAAAGTAATTATCAAATTACTTTCATCTTTTTTTTTTGCACTTCGACAAAAGAAGGTATATGATGAAGACGAAGTATTTTAACTGCCGTCATTGCAAAAACAGAGAACGAGGCAATCTACTCATCTACCTAACTAAAGCTAGGGGTTACTTAAATCGCAACTCCTTTGTAATGATGTGTGGAAAGTCATTACGAGTATAAAAAACAAAGCAATCTACTCATCAACGTACCTAACTGAAACAAGGAATTACTTTTGTCTTGCCTCGTTTGCAATCTCGTGTACATACAACTTCAATTTTTATCAAAAAAAGCAGATTTACAATGAATCAAGCCTAATGTTTCTGAAATAAATATTGCTTTTTTTGAACATTCAGAATTCGATTCTTGTCCTAAGATTTTATAGCGTAAAAACGTAATCAAACATAAAATTACAAACGATATATACTTTATTTTTTTTATGTTTCTAATAACTGTTTATTGCTACTTTCCTTGCAAGACTAGAAGAGGCACATTCACAAAATATTCTTTTTTTAAGATGGTGTCTTTTTCCCACAACTTTTTAAAGAAACCCCTATTTCTTCTAAATACGCACAATACATCTGGGTTTATGCTATTGATATGTTCTAAAACTCCTTGGTAGGTCGTTGCATTTTCTGAAGTAGTAAATGACGTTTGGATATCCTCTAAATCTGAATTTAAAACCATATCTGCCTCGGTATAGCTTGGTGTTTTTACTAGTAAAATATCTAGAGAAGATACAAAACGTTTTACGATAAACTTCAAGGGATGTAAGGCGGTTTTGCTTTCTACTATTCCAGATTTTGAAGCTAACATTACGTTACAAATTGTTTTGTATTTGTAACCATCTGGTACTGTAAAGACTGGTAAATTTGATTTTTTTACCAAGCTTCCCGCAGTTTTTCCTAAAAAGAGCTCTTCTTTAATCGAGTTACTTTTTGCTCCCACAACAATTAAATCAATACGAATTTCCTTATGAATAGCGGCAACGGAATCTAAAATAGTTCCTTTTGCAGCAACCATTTTAATAGTTACGTTTTTAAGATCTACTGTTTTAATGATTGTCTTGATGTACAGGTTTGTTTCGCGCTCTACGATAGCATCAATATTAATAATTGTACCTGCTTTTGTTGGAGAGCTGTAGGCTCTGAACACAAAAACTGTAGCATTTTTAATATCGGCTGCAAAATCAATTGCATATTGTAATGTATTTGAAGCACTTTCTGTAGCACCAATGGGAACAAGAATATTTTTCATAAGAATAATTTTTGTTAGGTAAAGTTAATTAAATTCTTGGGACAAACTATAGTCATAATTTACATATTTCTTGTCTATAATTCGTTTTAGAGATCCGTACCTTTGTTCAAAATTTTAGACTGAAAACAAACCTCTCATTTTCTTATATCAATAAATTAGCAATTCCTGCACTAATTGCTGGTATTGCAGAACCGTTGCTATCTATTGCAGATACTGCTATTATTGGTAATGTAACTACTCATGCAACTGAAAGTCTAGCTGCTGTAGGTATTGTAGGATCATTTATCTCAATGCTTATTTGGGTTTTTGGTCAAATACGAAGTGCTATTTCGTCAATCATTTCTCAATATTTGGGAGCTAATAAATTGAATGAAATAAAGACACTACCCGCTCAAGCCATTTTAATCATAGTTATAGGAAGTATTATTATTGTGTTGCTTTCCTATCCTTTTGCTGAAACAATTTTTAAATTTTATAATGCTACAAACTTGGTATTATCGTATTGTGTTATATACTTCAAAATCAGAATTATAGGATTTCCATTTTCATTATTTGTTTTTGCCGTTTTTGGGGTTTTTAGAGGCTTACAAAACACCTTTTATCCAATGGTTATTGCCATTACAGGAGCATCACTAAATATTGTATTGGACTATCTTTTTGTTTATGGCTTTGCCGATATTATTCCTGCCATGCACATACAAGGAGCTGCTTTAGCAAGTGTTATCGCTCAAGTTGTTATGGCAATACTGGCGTTTACTTTATTACTCACAAAAACCTCTATTTCTTTAAACGTTCGTTTTCCTTTTCACTCAGAAATGAAAACAGTTTTGAGTATGATTGGCAATTTATTTATTAGAACCATCGCATTAAATGTAGCATTGTATATGGCAACTTCGTATGCAACAAGCTATGGTAATACACAAATTGCAGCCTATACCATTGGTGTTAATATTTGGCTACTAGGTGCCTTTATGATAGACGGCTACTCAAGTGCAGGAAATATTTTATCTGGAAAATTATATGGGGCAAAAGATTATAAAAACCTCTTATTACTCGGTAATCAACTGATAAAATATGGAATTGTTGTAGGCTGTATAATGACTGTAATTGGAGGTGTTTTTTATAACAGTATTGGGCGTTTGTTTATCAAAGAAAAAGAAGTTTTAGAACAGTTTTACAACGTGTTTTATATCGTATTACTTACACAACCCATTAACGCCATTTCTTTTATTTTTGATGGGATGTTTAAAGGAATGGGTAAAATGAAATACCTCAGAAATTTACTACTCTTAAGCACAGGACTAGTTTTTGTGCCCTCACTCCTATTTTTTGATTATTTAGAACTAGAACTCACCGCAATTTGGATCACCTTTACCCTTTGGATTTTAGCTAGAGGATTTCCTTTGGTATATGCGTTTCGAAAGAAGTTTGTACCGTTAGCTAACGGTTAGCATCTTTTAGAGAAAAGTCGAAAATTCTTGTATCAAATTGTTTTTCAACCCGGTAGTATATAAGCTCTATGTAATCTAAAGTTTAAAATAAAACTTTATTTTTTCCAAGTTCCGCCGTATCTATAAGCGCTGTTATTTTCTTTGACGCTGAGTAAGCAGTCTTTGCATACAAACACCCATTCTTTTGGGTTTTTATATTGTACTCTATACATGGTAGAAAAATCTAACGTACAGATATTACAGTGCTTAATGCGTTGCTTCATGAGCCAAAGGTTTTGAATTCTTTTACAAAACTACTACTAAAATCCAACAAGTACTTTATGATGAAACACAAAAAGGAATCATCAACTTAAAAAATCATTTACCAAGGAGTTTTTTTGTAGCGGGAACTGGACTCGAACCAGTGACCTTCGGGTTATGAGAAATATTATTAACTATTTTAACATATTCTTCTTTGTCGCAATATATACTGCACTATATTGTATTCTGTA
>Ga0209555_10002970_pt1 | contig 11628 bp, 4 predicted proteins | sample SaaInl85LU_5_DNA_FD_184643 | JGI IMG/M metagenome (GOLD analysis project Ga0209555, IMG submission 184643) | Marine microbial communities from expanding oxygen minimum zones in the Saanich Inlet - ESP_85LU_5_DNA (SPAdes) (version 2) | ecosystem: Environmental > Aquatic > Marine > Intertidal zone... | reverse complement strand
CACTTATGCTGCATTACAACTTGATGGCCTTTTTGGTGGATCATCTACCACTCAACATCCCGTAAGGTCAGACACAGGAAGACCCAACAATTGGAATGCGAATGCCATTGGTCTAAATAAACTAGCATTCAATGAAAATTCTGATATTGTTAAAAAACGATGGCGCGATTGTTATATTGGTATATATCGAGCCAACCAAGTGCTTGTAAATTTAGATAAAATTGACTTATCGGTCTCTACTAAAAATCAAATTGAAGCAGAGGCAAGATTTTTGAGAGGATTTTTCTATTATTCTTTGTATCGAGGCTATAACGGAGGAAGTGTGATTATACATACCACTGTACCTGAGTCTAGTGATGATTTTTATAAATCACCATCACCCGCACAAGATGTTTATAATTTGATTCTATCCGATCTAGAATTCGCTTATAACAACTTGCCTCAACAATACCAAAATAATCAAGATTTGGGACGAGCTACATGGGGCGCAGCGACTGCCATGCTTGGCAAGTTGCACGTTAATGAGCATGCCTACGGAGCTGCAAAAGATAAATTTAAAGAAATCTTAGATAGTAATCTATATAGCTTAACACCAAATATTGGAGATAATTTTGATGAAGATAATGAAATGAACAGTGAATCTATTTTTGAAGTTGCATTTTCTACAGAACTAAAGCAAGGAACATCAAATGGCGCAGCGGATGGTCCACTGGGCTCAGAAGCTACGTCTCGATCTAGAACACTAGCAACAACACAAGGTGGTGGATACAGAACCATTATGCCTTCGTATTATATGACCATGTTGTTTAAAAATGATGTAATGGATATTAATAATTCAATTAATGCCAATAGAACAGGAAACGCCGACTATTCCATCAGAACTTCTATGTCAATAGCCATTGCTGACGATGATAATTCAACATTATACCAAAGACCATCAAATGAAGGTGGAGGGTATAATAATTTTGAAGCCTCTTATTTAAAAAAATTCCAAAACTGGACCCTAATCAGGGAGAGCGATCAATCTATTTCTGGGATTAATGAACGGGCAATCAGACTAGCAGATATTAAACTTTTATATGCTGAATGTTTACTCATGCTAAATAGTTCCTATGATGATGCCCTTGGGCAGATTAATGATATAAGACAAAGAGCTGGTGTTGTTTTACTTAATTCAGCTGATTATGACCCAGAAAGTCTAATGGAACACATTATGTGGGTAGAACGTCCACTGGAGCTTATGTTTGAAGGTCATGATACGAGATGGGAAGATTTAACACGATGGGGGAAAGTACAAGAGCAATATGATCGTTTAGCTTCAAGACGTTACGTTTTAATTCAGAAAAACCTGTATGAATTTGATCCAGTTATTCACACCAATTTTACTGAAGAAACGGCACTTAGAGAATTTGAGGATGCAGCTAATTCATATCAGCCAGGAACTCATAATTATTTTCCAATTCCGTCGACAGAACAGAATTCGAATCCAGATCTTTTCAACTAAAAATATTTTTTTACAATAAATTAAAATAAAATATTATGAAAACACCCATTAACAAAATAGCAATTATAAGTTTTGTATTATTTGGAGTCATTGCTTGTCAAAAGGATGATGCAATTCCGGAATACAACAATTTCTCAGATGCGCTGGCCACTACTGGAGATAAAAGAATTCAAAGAGATGATTTTGCTTCCTTTGCGGATTTATCCAAGGGTGTAACCAATAGAACTTGGACCATCCCAGAATCAGCTTCCATAATTAATCTTGAAGGAAGAGACCCCTCTCAAGTTGAACTTGTCCAAGTACAGTTTGATGAACTTGGTCAGTTTGAAGTGAATTTGAAAGATGATTTTATAGATTCTACTGTACAACTCGATACAACTTTCAATGTGACGGTTCTAGATTTCATTCAAACAAATTTTGATGTGTTGTCTATTGAATCTAGTTTTCAAGAAGAAACACCAACACAAATAACAATGTATGAAGGCGGCACCATTACATTTCAAGACGTTTCACAAGGGAGTCCCAACCGACGAAAATGGACATTTCCAGGCGGTGATCCGTATTCAGCAGGTGGAATAAGTATTGAAGAAGACGATGATGTGAGTTCCATTTCGGTCACTTATCCTTCAATTGGCACTTATGATGTTGAGCTAATTTCTTGGCGGCAATATCCAGAAGGTACTGCGGATACGCTTCGTCTACAAAACTATATCAATGTTACTGAAAACTTAGAACCTCCTACAATCATTAGTTTAGTAGAAGATGTGGAGGGTGTAATAGATTTAAAGTATAATTTACCACTTCAATCTAGTAATGATTTGTTAAACAATTTCACATTTACAGTAGATGGCAATGACGTTGAAATTACAAGTATTACTATCGACTCAAACGACAACAGAGTTGTTAAAATCACCCCTAGTGTAAATCCTAATTTATTGTCCTCTGCTACACTCATTTATGACGGTGAAGGTGACTTGGCCAGAACAAATGGAGTCCTTGTTCCTGCATTTTCTAATGAAGTGGTCACGCTTCATAGTATAGCAAACCAAGATATATACAGCTTTGAAGATGGTGGCATTGGATGGGAAAATACCACTGCATGGGATTGGGACAACCAAGGCGCGATTACTTACCCATCTGATAATCCAGCTGCGGGCCAGTACAGCATGAAAATGGAAGCTACAGCCAACGCGAGATGTAGGGCATTTAGTAATGCGCCAACATCGTTATTTGATTTGGATAGTGAAAAAAGTTATACTATTGAATTTAAAATTTGGATTGATACCAATTATACAGACACCAATATATTCCCTGAGGTCTTTAAATCTGGTCAATGGTCAGGAGAAGGGTTTTGGACATCTGTTAATGATCTTCCTAGAGGTGAATGGGTAACAGTCAATAAAGAAGCAGTAAAAATATGGAGTCCAAATGAGTCTGGGCAATATTTCTTTTCTTTTAGATTTCAGAAAATTGGTGTTGTATACATTGACGATATAAAAATTTACGAAGTAGAATAGTCTATACTAAAAATACAGAGAAAACCTTTTTAAATGACTTTTAAACTTAAAATTTATATTACAACATTATTTTTGGCCATGGTTAATGGTTTGAATGCTCAAGTTAGTGTAGTATTGGTTGAACCTTCAGCACAAAAATTTATTGGCCATATTTCAGAACTAGATCGCACAAAATATTTCACCATTCATGCTCCTGGAAGCTCTCCATTGCTCGAGTCGTTTTATAAAGAATATAATGTTGAACAGTCAGGAAGAGGATTTTATGGCCCTGGAATAGACGCCAAAAAATTGATGGGAGAAGTTGGCGCGTATCCAAAATCCAAAAATAAAAATGACGAAAACCTAAAGCCCGTAAATCGATATGTCGCCACAGAACATCCTCGGAATTTATACAAAGAGGGTATTGACTTAGAGGCGGTTTCGGACTGGGCAGTTGAATATTTCAAAAATGTTAAGGAAAATAACAGACCATTGTGGTATGAGCCAATGAATGAGCCTTTTGTTCATGCCAAAGATTTTTATGAAGAAAAAGATTGGGATCCTACTGCAGAATTACGGGTTAAAACAGAAATGTCTAAACTTTTTAGGGCACTTGCAGAAAAGATTCATGCAGAACCAAGCTTAAAAAATATTAAGGTAATGGGTTATAGCGCTGCATGGCCATCTTTTGAATTAAAAGATTTTAAAAACTGGGAAACCAATATGGGGCTTTTCTTGGACATCGCTGGAGATGAACTTGATGCAATTTCCTATCATCTATATGATGGTGTCAACCAAGTAGGGCAGGAAAACAAACGCTCAGGAAGTAACAACGAAGCCATCATGGATCTCATTGAAACATACAGTCACCAACGTTGGGGGTTTATTAAACCTCATGCGATTACAGAATATGGTGGAATCGAGGTTTCTGAATTTTCCTTAATTCGAAATATGCAATCAATTCGATCTCAAAACGCTATGATTTTTGGATTGCTGGACCGTGAAGATCGACTAGAAATTTCCATCCCATTCACAACAGATAATGCCAAATGGCACATTAATAAAGCAAATAATTATTTACCATATAAAGCCGTTCTATGGCGTGCAGAAAATATGGGTGTGCCAAAAAATCAAATTACAGGTTGGGTATATACTAATCGAATTCAATTTTATGAACTTTGGAAAGGGGTTAAAGGAAAAAGAGTTTTCGTTTCAACATCAAACCCTGATATTCAAGTCCAAGCCTTTTTGGATGAAAAAAAATTATTTGTTGCACTAAATAACTTGGACGATAATGCTCAACAAGTTGCATTAGATATTGAATCAATAAAATCTAATATTAGTGATTTATTGGTTAAGTCGTTAACCATTTATAAGGAAGATTTCCCTCGATATTATGAAAAAACTGTTAACAGTATCCCTGAAGTATTTTCTATAGATCCTGCAGAGACAATAGTTCTAGAATTTAATTTAAAAAATAGTATTACATTCAAAAACCAAATTAAATCCAAACGCTACTACAGTAGTAATTACTTAGTTCCAATTGAAGCTGATAATGAGTTGGTATTTGAATTTAATGATGTTGCCCTTGGAGTTGGTTTTGCCAAACTAAGTATGAGTATAGGTAGGGGGCATGATTTGTCAAAAACTCCTGAAGTTTTTGTTAATGGCAGTAAAGTTGAGGTTCCTTTGAACTGGAAAGGCTATGACCAGGCCAACAGAAAAAAATTCTTTGGGGCTATAGAAATTCCTGTTCCCATAGAATTAATTAAACAAAATAATTCCGTTCGTGTTACTTTTCCAGATACTGGTGGGCATTTAAGTTCTCTAATTTTAGATGTGGAAAAAATTATTGATACTGCTAATTAAAAATATAGATGTGTTAAGAATTCTTCAAGTCATTCAAATAGTAGTTTTTATCATTTGCATTAATTCGATTCAAGGGCAAAATGTCAATTTTAAATCCGATGAGGGGTTTACTGATGGTGCGCTTTCCGATCAAACTAATTGGGATGCCCAATCAGGATGGTCAGTTGAAGTAGCCCCAGGGATAGTAACGACCACACAGAACTGGCAAAAAGCGGCCTGGGAACAGCCATTTTCCCTTTCTGAAGTTGGCGATCAAATAACGTTTAGAGTAGATTTGAATTTTAATGGAACTCTAACTGCAACTAACAACCCATTAATCAAAATTGGTTTTAGTGCATCAAGTGATGTTGGGAGTTCAAATCCACCTTCAAATACTGTTTATTTATCTAGCACAAATGGCGGTCTACTTCAACTTCGTAACGATACAAATGAAGCTGCCTTAAGTTTAGAAACTTTTTTATCCATTGCTGATTGCCAAGTATTGAATGGGACAACAACAGATGATTTGGCGCTTTTGGTAACCCTTACACTTGGTATAGATGCATTAACTTCAACAATATCTGCAAAACTTCTTAATGTAACTGATGGCACTTCATCAAGTATTGGCCACTATAATGGAATAGATACGAACGTATTTAATGCTTCAACAAGCAGTATTTATGGATTTTTTCAAGCTCAATCTTTTACAAGTGGTGACCTCACAGCCATAAATGTAAAAAAAGTTAGCATGATCTCAAAAGTAGATATCTTTCCAAAGGTCAAGCGAGAAATTGGAGGGATTTCAACTTTAGATCGTAGTAAATATTTTAATATTCATGCAGGTGTTAATGATGTAGAACCTAATTTTTATACAGATTATAATGTGAGTCAAAGTGGACGACAATTTTATGGCCCAGGTGGAGTTAACGTGCTCGACACTATTGGCCCAAGAGATGTTGGTACAGGAACTGTTGGCACATACCCAGAACCAAGTCCTGAAAATAATACAACATTGCGCGAAGTTAGAAGATATGTAGCCACTGATCATCCTTATCACGTCTATGAAGAAGGGCTTGATCCTATAGCATTTGCTGATTGGGCGGTAGAGTATTATAAAAATTTTGCAACTACTGACTCAAGACCTGAATATTACGAACCCATGAACGAGCCTTTTGTTCACGCAAGAGATTATTATGACGAACCGGACTGGGATGCTACTGCAGAGGCCAGAGTAAAGCTAGAAATGGCTCAATTTTTTAAGCATGTTGCGCAAAAAATTCATGCCGCTCCAGAGTTGGATAATATGAAAATCCTTGGATATTCTGCTGCATTTCCATCTTTTGAAAAAACTGATTTTTCTAATTGGAATCAAAATATGAAAATGTTTATGGATGAAGCTGGTCAGGACGTAGATGTCTTTTCAACACATATTTACGATGGAATTAATCAGACTGGGCAAGAAACCCGAAGATCTGGCAGTAATATGGAAGCCATTCTAGATTTGATTGAAACCTATAGTTATGATAAATGGGGAATTATTAAACCACATGGCATTACTGAATTTGGAGGTATTGTAAATGGTGATTATACTGATATCAATAATGTTCAGTCTATACGTTCTCAAAATTCGATACTTTTTGGACTTTTGGAACGAACCGATCGAATGGAAATTGCTATCCCATTTACTACTGGGAAAAGCACATGGCATATCACACAAGCAAACAACTATCTACCATACAAAGCTGTCCTTTACAAACCTATTCCTTTTGGGGTGCCTTTTGACCAAATTACAGGTTGGGAATATACCAACAGAATTCATTTTTATGAATTATGGAAAGATGTTGCTGGTGATAGAGTATTGATTCGTTCAGGTAATAAGGACGTTCTTGCTCAAGCATTTGCAAATAACGATAAATTATATGTGGCCTTTAACAATTTAGATGATTTTGATCAGTCCATTAACTTAAAATTACATGGAAACCTTCCTGAAATTTCGAATGTTGGGATTAAATCTTTAATCGTTAATCCTGATGTCGATGCAGTTTATACAACTCAATCTTTTACAGAATTTCAGGAAAGCTATACACTCAAAAAAAACGAAACAGTAGTAATAGAATATACTTTTTCGGAGTCGCTTGGTTTTGATAAGACCATCGAGTCTAAAAATTATTATAGTGATACCCATTTGCAGGAAATCCAGGCAAATACACAAATTGATTATAATTTCAATGGTGTGACCCTTGGAAGTTCTGGATATGCAAAACTTTCTATGAGTATTGGTCGAGCACATGAAAAATCTAAATCGCCCACTGTTTCATTTAATAATGTATCAATTCCTGCACCAATTAATTGGAAAGGGTATGACCAAGTATCAAGAGATACTTTTTTTGGAACTATAGAAATCTCCGTTCCAATAGGTCTACTTGAAGTAAATAATACAGTTTCAATTACGTTTGAAGATGCTGGAGGGCATTTGAGCTCTTTAATACTCAATGCAGAAACATCACAAGCGAATGTTTTATCAGATATTACTTGGGATGGTAGTGATACTTCAGATTGGGTAACTGCTGCAAACTGGGATATTAATACAGTTCCATCTGCAACTGACAATGTTGTTATTCCTGATGTTGCTACCGCACCAATTATTGGAGCAACAACTGAAGCTGAAATTAATAATTTAACAATTACAGAACCAGATGGTATTAACATCACTACAGGCGGCTCTTTAATAGTAAATGGTACTTCTTCAGGAGATGTAACTTACAACAGAGATTTAGCCTCTACTAATTGGTATTTAGTTTCATCACCTGTTGTAGGAGAAACGTATGATGATGCTTATGTAACTGCTAATGGTATTGCTTCAGGAGCAGACTCTAACAGAGGAATTGCACCTTATGTAACCAGTGATGACACTTGGGATTACATGCAAGCAGGGGAAACTGCCACTTTTTCTGCTGGAACAGGATATTCTGTTCAGAGAAGTTCTACTGGAGATGTTTCTTTTACAGGTACATTAAATGTTGCTGATGCTGGAGTAAATGTTGTTCTCGATGCTACTGGAAATCGTTTCAACCTTCTTGGGAACCCTTACACATCTCACGTTGCAAGTGCAACTTTTTTAGCTAATGAAGCTGCTGTTTCAGAAACACAAAACCTGTGGGTATGGAATCAAGCAACAGGTGCTAGTGGAGCCTATGAAGTAAAAACGTTAGCTGATGCTATGGTAATCGCTCCTGCACAAGGATTTTTTATAAAAGCAAATGCAGCTGGAGGTACATTTAACTTTGCTGAATCTAACCAAGCTGGCAGTGGAGGTACTTTTCAAAGAACAGTAAGTAGACCAGAGATGCATCTTACACTATCTAATCAATCAGATGTAAGAGAGGCTAAAATCTATTATATAGAAAATATGACTTTAGGATTTGATGTTGGTTATGAAGGAGAGTTATTTAATGGAGTTGCTAATCCTCTAGCCATTTACACGCATTTAGTAGCTGATAGTGAAGGAAAAAATTATCAAGTGCAATCCTTACCAGAAAATGATTTTGAGAACACGATTATTCCTTTGGGTATTAATGCAATTTCTGGAAGTTCTATTTCTATAGAAGCTTCAAAAAATAACTTCCCTGAAGGAATGAATATTTATCTAGAAGACACACAAGACAATAGTTTTACTCTTTTAGAGTCAGATACTAATTTTAACACTACACTTGAGAATGATCTTTCTGGAATTGGACGTTTTTACTTGCATACGACTTCAAGTACTATGAGTACCAATGATTTGGCAACAAACAATAATTTGAGCATTTACTCCTATAATAGAGAAACCCTTCGTGTTGTGGGTATTCAAAAAGGAGTAGCAAATATTAGAATTTACAATTTACTTGGACAAGAAGTGTTAAGCTCTTCATTTCAAGGAAATGGAGTGAATGATATTTCATTACCGTCTATAATTAATGGAATTTACATCGTGAAAATCACTTCAGAAAATAGAACAACTAACAGGAAAATAATCTTAGAATAAATAACGAAAACTTACAAAGAATAATATTTATAAAAACGAAACGGTAGTGATGAAATACACTTTTATGGTAAAATTGTTAACGCTACAATTCAGCTAATCATCAAATACTAAGAAAATTTTCAAGAAGATGTTTTTAAAATCTTTCTATGCTTTTACCTACATTTTTTTTAGTGTACAAATTGTATGTGCTCAAAAGTACGTGTCTAAAATTTTTGAAGATGGAAATACCATTTGTCTCCTAGGAGACAGTATTACCCACGGAGGGCAGTTTCATGAATTCCTACAAATCTATTACGCCACTCGTTATCCAAATCTTAAACTCACTTTTATAAATTGTGGAATCGCTGGAGATAATGCCGAAGGTATGATCTACAGATTAGATAAAGACGTCCTTATTCATGAGCCAAGTCATGTGTTTTTAATGACCGGTATGAATGATGTAATACGGACACTTTATTTTGAAGGTAAAGCTTCGGATGAAATTATAGAAAAGCGAGAAATTGCACTGTTTGAATACAAAAAAAACACAGACGTTTTAGCAGAAAAATTTGAAGCATCAGGAATAACTCCAATCTATCTTACTCCATCAATTTACGATCAATACTCGAAAATTGAAAAAGAAAACAACTTAGGTTGCAATGATGCTCTTATTGAATGTTCTGACCACATTAAATCAATTGCATATCAGTATGATGCAACCGTTGTTGATTTAAATACCCCAATGAAGAACATTATGGAGCGAGAAGTACAAAACGATTCCTTATTTACAATTGTTGGTAAGGACCGAGTACACCCAGAAACAACAGGACATTTCATTATGTTTCATGAAATCTTATCCACGATCGAATCACCAAGTTTTGTCGCTAAAATTTCAATTGACCTGCATCAAAAACCAAGTGTTCAAACCAAAAACTGCGTTGTTGAGAAATTTCAAATTTCAAATGAAACTATTACTTTTAATTGTTTAGAAAACAGCCTGCCATTCCCTATTAATGAAGCTTTGGAAAAAGCTATTTCTTTGGTTCCTTTTCAAAACAATTTTAACAAAGAAATACTTCAAATTAATGGGCTAAAAGAGGGTGAATATGATCTTTTTATTCAGGAAAAATTAATAAACACTTTTTCTAGTAAGGAGCTAAATGAAGGTATCAATCTTTCAAATCAATTTAATAGCCCGCAATTACAACAAGCCAAAAAAATTGCGAAACTTTGTAAAGAGTATCGCAAGACAGGCTATCAATTACGAGCAGTTCCGTTTATTGAGTTCAAATACCTTCGCGACTACATAGGTGCTAACAATCTTTTGGGTAAACAAAAGCATTTAGAAAAAAAGTTGAAAAAAATTGAAGGAAAACCGTTCTACAATTATATCAAAAAGAGTATTGATGTGTATTTTGAAACACTTCCTAAACAGGACTCATTAAAAAATAGACTACAATTAATTGAAAACTCTATTTATGAAGAAAATAAACCAACTCAACTAAAATGGCGTCTTGTAAAAAACATAAAACAGAGTTCTTCTCAAAAAATGTAGTATAAATCAGAATATTTGAGCTGTTTTTTTACATATGTAATATAAATCAGAACATATATGGAATTTTTTTAACTGTATTATTTTTAATTTTATAATAATTAAATAAAGAAATTATGAAAAAAATTTATACACTAATATTTTTTACTTTAACGACAAGTTTTTTAACTGCTCAAACTACAGCAAACTTTTCAACTGCAGAAGGGTATGTCGATGGTTTACTCAGCAACAATATAAACTGGGGTGGCCAGTTTATTTATGTTAACACGACCAATGAAAGTGTATCCACTCAGTCCAATTCTGCTGATGCTTTTTGGGGGCAGTCTCAATCAATAACAGAAGGTGAAACAATTACTTTTGAAGTTGATATGAAATTTGGAGGTGATCTTAATTACACTGATAATACATTTATTGCTCAAATTGGTTTTAATGCTGGAGGGACCACTTCTTCAGGGGGTAGCGACAGACAGTTTATTTATCTCAAAGCATTAACTAACGGTAAATTAAAAATGGAGAGACGTGCTGGTGGTAACTTAGCGTCAACACCAAATTATGTTGAGGGCTGGGCTATTGATACTTGGAAAAATGAAGATTTGACAGTTAAAGTTTCTTTTTTGTTGGGTGATAGTGCATCAAACTCTACAGTAACCGTAAAGCTAATCAATAATACAACTGGAGAATATACTGATGCTGCCTATGATCAAGATGGGGTTGTTAGTACAAGTGTTTACAATGGGGCTGTTAATGGTAATTTGTATGGTTTTTTCAGAACAGTTACCCTTCAAGATGGTGATGCTAATGCTACAGAAAGTTTTTCGGTATCACGAGTAAAATTGGTAAACGAAGATACATTGTTTCCAAGTATTTTCTATAATACCAATGCAGACAACCAGTGGGGAACTGCAGCTAATTGGAACCCAGCTTATGTGCCAACATCATATACTGATGTTAATATTTTAAATGGTCAATCAATTCAAGTTGCAAGTTCTACAACAGCTTTAGCCAATAATATTGTTGTTAATAGTGGAGGTAGTCTAACTATAGATCAAACGTCTTCTTTAACAGTTTCAGATGATTTTGAAAATAATGGAACTGTTACATTAAACTCAGGCGGCTCTTTAATAGTAAATGGTACTTCTTCAGGAGATGTAACTTACAACAGAGATTTAGCCTCTACTAATTGGTATTTAGTTTCATCACCTGTTGTAGGAGAAACGTATGATGA
>Ga0209555_10002966_pt1 | contig 11634 bp, 9 predicted proteins | sample SaaInl85LU_5_DNA_FD_184643 | JGI IMG/M metagenome (GOLD analysis project Ga0209555, IMG submission 184643) | Marine microbial communities from expanding oxygen minimum zones in the Saanich Inlet - ESP_85LU_5_DNA (SPAdes) (version 2) | ecosystem: Environmental > Aquatic > Marine > Intertidal zone... | reverse complement strand
CAACTAAATAAAATCGAACATCAAACGCTTGTCGAGCGTCTTCGTAGGGATCGAAACCACATTCGTAAGGCGAAAGTTTTTCGGTGTCGGGTTTGTGAATTGCTAACACGTACGACAACCCAAAAATCACGCCTGAAAGAACAATACTGATCCCTAAAAAAATCAATACTGGTGAATATTCCTGAATAAATAAAGAGTTCATAATAATAGTATTATTTCTCAAAGCCTTTCAACATGGATGCTAAAAGGTTTTAGTTTGCAACGGTAAGATTTGCGCTTACGCCTTTCGACCAACTCTAGTGTTCGTTGCCGGTAAAACGACCACAAAGGTCATTACTAATATTAAGGTAAAAAACTTTGAAAACCCATCCCATTTTGATCTGCAAGAGGGCAGTACGAAACCTATCAAAAATCGCCCTAACTTAAGGTAAAAAAGATCGAAAAACGCACGGTTCCACACATATTTTAAAAAGTATTAGAGCGTACCTGAAATTTTTGAGTTAGACCCACGCGTTAAGCAAGCTCCAAAGATCCAACTGCGGTTCTAAGACGCAATTAAAGTCACCGTGTTTGAGACTTTCTTTTGGGACTTTTGTACTAGGTAAATCGGCAGCCGACGAAGACTTGGGTTGAACTTTCTGGCCCCAAAAGCGACCCAAAAACGAACGCTGATTTGCTTCAAACTCTTGTTTCCTAAAATCAAGATCCTCTTTTTGCATATTCAACTCTTTTCTTTGAGTATCCAACTTCTCTTGTCTAACCTTTCGGATCAACTCCGCCTGTTGTTCTCGTGTCATTCGATCCAACTCCGCCTGTTGTTCTCGCGACATTCGATCCAGCTCCGCCTGCCGCTCTCGCAATTCCCGATCTAGTTCGTGTAACATCCGATCATCCTCTGCCGTCTGTTCTCTAAGCTTTCGGTCCAAATTATTCTTTTTGTGGCTAAAATAAATATTTGCTATACATAAACCGGCCCAAGTGAAAAAAACACCCAAATTTTTACCAAGATTGATTTTTACTTCTATTTCCGGCAGGGGGTATCGTCGAACTTTCTGCATTAAATCTGGGGAAAGTTTTGCCTGAGATTCCACCAGTTGTCGTTGCAAGTAAGGAAAAGATCTTGTTTTCAAATTTTCCGACAAGTAGGGAGAATAAGGTATAGCCAACACGGTTTGCGCTTTTAAAATAGTTTCAAAAGTTAGCGGCGCCCGGTTTTCTACCATGGTGTCCCAATCAATATTGGCCATTAACGGGCGATCCAAGGTAAAAAAAAACTTTAAAATGGAAAACCAAAAAACGATCACAAGAAGAATGTGTTCGTTCCATAACTTAGGTAAAACACTGGTCACTAGATAAATGTTCGTCCAATACACAATGTGGAAGTAGGGTTCTCCAGTTTGAAACGACCTGATCATGTGTTCTTTGGTTATCAACTCAACATACAGAAAAGATTGAAAGACCAAAGTTTTGTAAAGACCTTCTAAAAAGGTTTGTAACGGGCGTGGATTTACCCATAAACAAATGAAAACGACAACCATGCCCCACGTTTCAATAGGTACACCTTGCCAATACATAGGAAGGTCAAAACCCTTCCTTAACAAACGTAAGCCACCTCCAATAAGAGGAAAATAACTGACCAAAGTTACAGCCTTTTGGAACCGTTCAGTTTTAAATAAGTTGAAATACATAATATATATTATTATAAAACTATTTTAGAGACTATTGGACTTGCACCAATATTGTTGTCTTTTACAAGTCTCGAATTTTATTATAGAGAAAATGACTTTTCTTCTTCCGATTGGGTTAAAGTTACATAAACAATGTAAAAGAAGAATACTGTTGCTACTGCAGACAATAAAGAACCGTACGACGCAATTAAATTGTAACCGCTGTACGCATCTGGATAATCTGGAATTCGTCGAGGCATACCCGCTAATCCTAAGAAGTGCATCGGGAAGAAAGTTAAATTCACTCCAATGAACATTAACCAAAAATGAATTTGTCCTAGTAATTCTGGGTATTTACATCCGGTAATTCGTTCAATCCAATAGTAGAAAGCTGCAAACATTGCAAACACTGCTCCCATCGACAGCACATAATGAAAGTGCGCTACCACATAATAAGTATCATGTAATGCAATATCTAATCCTGAATTTGCTAAAACAACTCCAGTTACTCCACCTACAGTAAATAAGAAGATAAATCCTACTGCAAATAACATTGGGGTTTTTAAATCAATTGATCCTCCCCACATGGTTGCAATCCAGCTAAAAATTTTAATTCCAGTTGGTACCGCGATAATCATGGTCGCTGCAGTAAAGTACGCTCGAGTATCAATGTCTAACCCAACAGTATACATATGGTGTGCCCATACAATAAATCCTAACACCCCAATTGACATCATAGCATATACCATTCCTAAATAACCAAAAACTGGTTTCTTAGAAAAAGTAGAAACAATATGACTAACAATACCAAACGCTGGTAAAATTAGAATATATACTTCTGGATGACCGAAGAACCAAAATAAATGTTGATACAATACAGGGTCTCCTCCTCCTGCCGGATCGTAAAAGGTAGTGTTGAAATTTCGATCAGTTAATAACATAGTAATTGCTCCTGCTAATACTGGTAACGATAATAATAATAAAATTGCAGTAATAAACACAGCCCACACAAACAACGGTAGTCGATGCATGGTCATACCAGGTGCTCGCATGTTTAAAATAGTGGTAATAAAATTAATTGCCCCTAAAATTGATGCTGCTCCTGAAACGTGTAAACTGAAAATAGCTAAATCTACCGACGGTCCTGAGTGAGCTTGAGCGCTACTTAATGGTGGGTACACAGTCCAACCGGTTCCTGCTCCTGCTTCTACCAGAGTAGACGCTAATAACAATAATAACGATGGCGGTAATAACCAAAAACTAATATTGTTCATTCGAGGGAAAGCCATGTCTGGTGCTCCAATCATTAAAGGAACAAACCAATTTCCAAAACCACCAATTAAAACTGGCATTACCATGAAGAAGATCATCACAAAAGCGTGCCCAGTCACTAGAACGTTATAAAGTTGATGGTTACCTGCTAAAATTTGACTTCCAGGATAAGCTAATTCCATTCGAATTAAAATTGACATAGTGGTTCCCATAACTCCGGCAATACCACCAAAAATTAAATAAAGTGTTCCAATATCTTTGTGATTGGTTGAAAATAACCATCGCGAAGCCCAATAATAAATATTAGTAAAAGAACTTTGTTGTAAACTTGACATTTGAATTTGTTTTAAATTTTTTTATACTATTTATCCACAAAAAATTAGGAACCTACGTTTAGTTCACTAATTGAATACCTTCGATTTTGTTTTGAATCCACTCAATGTATTGTTCTAAACTTACACCTTGAACAACAATTGGCATGAACCCGTGGTTTACTCCACAAATTTCACTACACTGACCGTAAAAAACTCCTTCTCGTTTCATAAATAACGAAACTTGATTTAGTCGGCCTGGGCAAGCGTCAACTTTTACTCCTAACGAAGGGATAGCCCAACTGTGTAGCACATCTGCTGCAGTTACTAACACTCGAATGTGAGTGTTTACTGGTAGAACGATTCGATTATCAACTTCTAATAATCGAAAACTTCCTAAAGTTAGATCGTCGTCAGGAATCATGTATGAATCGAAGTTTAAACTCTCTCCTCCTTCCACGGTAGTGTAATCTGAATACTCATAACTCCAATACCACTGATGACCCACAACCTTTAAAGTAATTGCTGGATCAATAACTTCGTCTAACGAATATAATAATGCGAATGAAGGAACTGCGATAATCATTAAAATAACTGCAGGTAACACGGTCCAAACTACTTCCAAAGCAGTAGAATGAGTAAAAGTTTCTGGAGTTGGATGAACGTCTTTGTCGTAAAGAGCCAAACATCGGAATAATAACCACGAAGTAAAAATTACAATTAACACAATAAAAAACATAATGTTATTGTGAAAACTGGTAATTCCTTCCATATAAGGGGTTGCAGGATCTTGAAATCCTAACTGCCAATTGGTAGAAGCGTCTGAAAAGCTCAAAACACCTCCAAAAAAAACAGCTAATAAAAGTACGGTTAAATTTTTCATTGTTATTTTTTTATTTTTTAAAATTATTTTTTATATAAAAGATAAGGTTTTGCTAAATAAGAATCAATTAACCCTGATAGCGGAATTGCAACTAAAAATAAGAAGAAATAAAAGAAAGTTACAATTTGCCCCACGGTAATGTAAGGGTCGTCAACAGGTTTTTGACCTAACCACATTAACAGTAAGAAATCTGCTAAGATTACCCAGAACACACTTCGATAAACTAATCGAAAGGTTGCACTTCGAATTTTTGAAAAATGAATAAAAGGTAAAAAGAACAAGATTACTAATGATCCTCCCATTGCAACAACACCTCCGACTTTATGAGGAATTGCCCGTAAAATTGCGTAGAACGGTAAAAAATACCATTCAGGTACAATGTGAGCTGGGGTTTGTAAAGAGTCCGCCGGAATATAGTTATCTGGGTGACCCATTGCGTTAGGGTGAAAGAATACAAAGAACGAAAATAACCATAGTAAGAAAAAGAAACTTAAAAGATCTTTCACATAAAAATATGGGTAAAAAGGGATTTTGTTTGTTTTCGCTTCCACTCCTAAAGGGTTGTTTGATCCATTTTGATGCAGTAATGCTAAATGGACAATAGTCATTCCAGCAATTAAAAAAGGAAGTAAATAATGCAGACTAAAAAATCGATTTAAAGTTGCATTATCTACCGAGAATCCTCCCCATAACCATTCCACAATAGATTTTCCTACGAAAGGAATAGCGGAGAATAGGTTAGTAATTACGGTCACTCCCCAAAAACTCATTTGGCCCCATGGCAGTACATATCCCATGAAAGCAGTTGCCATCATTAGAATAAAAATCACCACTCCTGATGCCCAAAGTAATCCTCGTGGTTTAGTGTAAGAACCGTAATATAAACCTCGGAAAATATGACAATAAACAACAATAAAAAAAATTGAAGCTCCGTTAGCATGTAAATAACGAATCAACCAACCATTGTTAACGTCTCGCATAATATGTTCAATACTTGCAAACGCGTAATCTACGTGCGGAGTGTAATGCATGGCTAAAAAAATTCCGGTAATAATTTGAATCACCAGACAAATTCCAGCTGCAGAACCGAAACTCCACATATAATTTAGATTAAGAGGGGTTGGATATTCGATGATATGGCTTGAAATAAAAGCCGATAAAGGATGTTTATTCCATCTTAACATAATTTTTTAAAACATTCGTTTTGAAGGAAGTAGGATTCGAACCTACGTAGGAAATTCCAACAGATTTACAGTCTGCCACTTTTAGCCACTCAGTCATTCCTTCTGTGATTCATGAAAGTTAATTTCTATCGCCGCGGTTCTTTCGGAGGTCGACACCCATTATGAATAATTGGGGTTTGATCGTAAATCATGTTTATTTTTAAACCTGCTTTCTGAAAAGTTTTAACACATTTTTTTCGACCTTTGTTTTTACCCTTGATTACGAATGTAATACTGCCAAAATTCAATGCCTTTGCCTTTTGACCTAATCGTTCTGCCGCTGCCTGAGTCGCAAATTGGGTTTTACTTTTACTGTTTTTGTAACCTACCATACCGTTAGAAACAGATGTTTTAACTTGACCTGTAAGTGTTGTTAAAGTAAAAATAGTATTTTGTTTTGAAAATTGCCCGTAGATAATACCTTCCTGTTGAATTTTAGAAGGTTTGCTAGGTAATTTTTGAATTTTTGATTTTAAATCAAATTTTTTTTGCATTTAAAACTGAATTTTTTTTAAATTGGTATTAGAAAGATACGTTTACGGTTGAAAGAGGAAATGATTTTCACCAACTAATCAGAGAAGGTGGGATTCGAACCCACGATGACGTTTAAATCATGCCAGTTTTCAAAACTGGTACCATAGACCACTCGGACACTTCTCTAAATATCCTTTACGGGATTTGAACCCGTGTTGCCGCCGTGAAAGGGCGGTGTCCTAACCACTAGACGAAAAGGACGTATAAACAACCATTAAGAGATAATGGTTAATAAATGATTAACACTAACGTGCATAGGGTCTAAAAATACCTCGGGGTAAATACCCATAACCAAGGTTCCCATAATTAAAGGTAAAACTGCAAAAAATTCATTTTTACTGATATCTGAAAACTTAGTCATCCCTAAATACTGAGTTTTTAAATTACCGTAAGCAATTCGATTGTATAACCACAATGAATATCCTCCACCTAAAATCATACCAGTTGCCCCTAAAAAGGTTACTGTGGTGTTAGTTTGATAAATTCCCACTAAAATTAGAAATTCTCCTACAAAACTACTTGTTCCCGGTAGTCCAATGTTTGCCATGGTAAAGAACAGTAAAATCACCATACTTATAGGCATCACATGAACTAAACCGCTGTAGTATTTAACCATTCGAGTATGATAACGGTCGTACAGTACTCCAATACACAAAAACAGAGCGCTAGACACAAACCCATGACTTAAACTTTGCAACAACGCTCCTTCTAATCCTGGTAAATTAAAGCTAAATAACCCCATCATTACTAAATTCATGTGAGCTACCGAAGCATACGCAATGATCCGTTTTAAGTCAGTTTGACGGATTGCGGTGAAGGAGGTGTAAATTACCCCTAAGGTTGCCATTGTGTACACCAAAGGAGTAAAATAGTAACTTGCTTCAGGAAACAACGGTAACGAAAATCGTAAAAATCCGTATGTTCCTAATTTCAACAGGATACCTGCTAAAATAACCGATCCTGCGGTTGGTGCTTCTACGTGAGCTTCAGGTAACCAGATGTGCATAGGTAACATCGGTACTTTAGTTGCAAAAGACGCAAAAAACGCCAACCATAAAATTTTTTGTTCGAAACTTGAAAATGTGGTGTGTGCTAAAATTTCGTAGTCAGTAGTTCCAGTTTTTACAAAAATATACAGAATAGCCAAAAGCATAAACAGAGACCCAAACAATGTGTAAAGGAAGAATAAGTAAGCTGCTCGAATTTTTCTTTCCCGCGACCCCCAAATTCCAATTAAAACAAACATTGGAATTAAGACACCTTCAAAGAAGATATAAAATAACAGCAGATCCATAACACAGAAAACACAAATTAGAAAGGCTTCCATGATTAAAAAACAAACTACATATTCCTTAATTCGTTTTTGAATACTATGCCAGCTTCCTAATAAACAAAGCGGAAAAAGTAAAGTAGTTAAAAGAACTAGAAAAAGAGAGATTCCGTCAACGCCAAAGGTACAATTGATATTTAAACTTGAAAACCATGGAAAAGAAGTCACAAATTGAAACTTTGCGGTCGACTGATCAAACCAAATCCACAAAAACAACGAACAAAAGAAAACAAAAAAAGATAAATTAAGAGCAAAAATTTTTAATCCTCGTTCGTATCGAGAAGGCCAAAGTGCTGAAAGAAAAGCACCCATAAAAAGCGACCCGATTAAAAAACTTAAAATATTGTGTGTGTGAAGCATAATTTTTATAATTTTTTTTTAATTTGAACGAACCCAAGGGCTTGAGAAATTGAACGATCGAAATTCTTGAGAAAACTGTTTAATCGGTTCACAGACAACTCGTTTTTGATTTTCGTCGTATCTTACCTCTACGTATCCGGATAAAGGAAAGTTTTTTCGCATTGGATGTCCTTCAAATCCATAATCAGTTAAAATTCGTCGTAAGTCAGTGTGATTTGAAAAAAATACTCCAAACAGATCCCAAACTTCTCGCTCCCACCAATTGGCACAAGGAAACAAAGGAATCAACGAAGGTAAAGGGGTTACTTCATCAACATAAGTTTTTACCCGAATTCGGCCGTTGTAAACTAATGTTAAAAAATCATAAACCACTTCAAATCGTTTGTTATATTCTGGATAATCAACGCCTGAAATTGAAGTTAAAATTTTATACTGGGTTTGAGTATGAAGTTTTAAAAATTCTACAGTTTCTAAAAGAAATTGAGATGAAACCACAACGATAATTTCGTTTTTGAAAACTTTGATGTTTTCTACCGGAATTAAAGATTGCAGTGAGAATGCAAAATTAAAAATTATTTGATTCATAACGATTTATAAACGTCTATTTAAAAAACTTTTAAAAGTAGTTACTCGCTATCGGACTTGAACCGATACCCTAAAAAGGAACAAATTTTAAGTCTGTCGTGTCTACCACTTTCACCAAACGAGCTTTACTTGTTCATGACAAGTAGTTTAAGATTTTTTAAGAAAACTTTTGTTAATGCTTTGTTGACTTAATAAAGTTAACGCAGCCGAACTGAAAGAGTTAAATACTGGAAACGACCAAGTTGATTTTTGTAACGAACTTGGTAAACTTGAAACCCCTTGAGTTTGATAATTAAACCAATGACCACTGTCGGCATTGATCTTTGTTAATTTTCCTCGTAAATCTGCTAAAACTGATTCTACTAAGGCTGACGAAGAATCCGCAACTTCTAATTGTTCTTGGTTAAAAGTAGAGTTCGCCTGAGCTCCTAGAAGAAGTTTTTTCTTTCGAGTTTTTAAGCCTGCACTAAGTTTTGGCAAATAATTTTTTAAAATAATAAAATAGAAAGATAAGAAAAAGAAGGTTAACCAAAAGATTTGGTTAAAAAAGGTAATTTGATCAAATTGAGGCATAATTTTAAAATTTTATATTATTTTTTTATAATTTTTTTTATACGGTCACTGAAATACGTCCAATTTGACGGCATAAAACAGTCGGTTAAATTTAAAATAATGGGGGTTGCTTGCGCAAAAGGGACCACAGAGTCAAAATAAACACGACCGTCGGAAAGAATAAATAATTTTTTCTTTTTTTTCATACGTTTTTATCGATCCACCTCACCAAACACGATGTCTTGAGTACCGATAATGGTCACCACGTCGGCTACCATATGACCCTTAGCCATAAAGTCTAAAGCTTGTAAATGACCAAAGCCCGGAGCTTTGATTTTACATCGATACGGACGATTTGTTCCATTGGATACTAAATAAACCCCAAATTCTCCTTTGGGTGCTTCCGTAGCTGTGTAAGTTTCACCCGCAGGCACAACCATTCCCTCAGTATACAATTTAAAATGATGAATTAAAGATTCCATAGATTGTTTCATATCTGATCGAGAAGGTGAAGTAATTTTGTGATCGTCTAACTTAACAGGTCCTAAAGGCATGTTGTTTAAACATTGTTGAATAATCTTTAAAGATTCTCGCATCTCTTGCATTCGGATTAAATATCGATCGTAACAATCTCCATTTTTACCTACAGGAACCTCAAACTCCATTTTATCATAAACTTCGTAAGGTTGGTTTTTTCGTAAATCCCATGGAATGGTTGATCCTCGCAGCATTACACCGCTAAATCCCCAATCACAAGCGTCTTTTTTACTAACAATACCAATATCCACCAGCCGTTGTTTCCAAATTCGATTAGAAGTTAACATTTCTTCCATTTCATCCAATCGAGTCACAAACTGTTTGCTGAAAAGATAGATGTCGTCTAAAATACCTAAAGGCAAGTCCTGACTTACACCTCCGGGTCGAAAATAAGCAGCATGCATTCGTGCTCCCGAAACTCGTTCATAGAATTCCATTAGTTTTTCTCGCTCTTCGAACGCCCATAAAAACGGTGTCATTGCCCCTACGTCCATAGCATGACATCCAACCGCTAACAAATGATTTAAAATTCGAGTAATCTCACAGAACAACACGCGAATATATTGTGCTCGAACTGGAATATCGCACCCTAACAATTTTTCAATACCCAACACATAAGTGTGTTCTTGAGTCATCATCGACACGTAATCTAATCGGTCAAAGTACGGTAAAGCCTGAATATAGGTTTTGTATTCAATTAATTTTTCAGTCCCTCGATGCAGTAACCCAATATGTGGGTCCGCTCGGTCCACGACCTCTCCGTTTAATTCCAAAACCAGTCGAAGCACACCGTGCGCTGCTGGGTGTTGGGGACCAAAATTAATAGTAAAATTTTTTATTTTTCTTGATAATTCGCTTTTTTTTAACATGTTAATTTATTTAAAACGTCAAACCAACACAACTGAGGTAGTCGATTGGTTGGTCTGTTTATATAAAAACTTAGGGGTTTGAACCCTAACGGAGCACCGTGATTTTTTAATAAAAGTTGCCCTCAAAAGATAAAAAGTTCAGAACTTGCTTACAAACCGGCCTAAATTAGCCTAAAAAGAGTCAAAGAACGAGAGGTTCGACATATAATATAATAATATAATCTAAAACCACACGGTAAGCAAGTTCCAAAAATCCAACTGCGGTTCTAAGACGCAATTGAAATCACCGTCTTTGGGGCTTTCTTTTTGGACTTCTACGGTTGGAGTTTTTGGAGTAGGTAAATTACTAGCAGGCGAGGACTTGGGTTGAACCTTTCGGCCCAAAAAACGGCCCAAAAACGAATGTTGATTTGTTTCAAACTCTTGTTTCCTAAAATCAAGCTCACTTCTTTGAATACTCAACTTCTCTCGTTGAATACTCAATTCCTCTTGTTTAAGCTTTCGGTCCAAATTCGCTAGACGTTCTCGCGATTCCCGATCTAAGTCCGCTTGACGTTCTCGCGACATCCGATTCAAATTATCCTTTTTATCGCCGAAATAAACACCTGCCCCTGCTATACCTAAACCAGCCCCAGTAGAAAATGCACCAAAAATCCTACCATAAGTGATTTTTTTTTCCATTTCTATTTCCGGCAGGTGATGTCGAACTTTTTGCATGAAATCTGGAAAAAGTTTTGCCCGAGACCACATCAACCGTTGTTGCAAGTAAGGAAAAGATCTTGTTTTCAAATTTTCCGATAAGTGTGTTGAGTAAGGTACAGCCAACACGGTTTGCGCTTTTAAAATAGTTTCAAAAGTTAGCGGCGCCCGGTTTTCTACCATGGTGTCCCAATCAATATTGGCCATTAACGGGCGATCCAAGGTAAAAAAAAACTTTAAAATGGAAAACCAAAAAACGATCACAAGAAGAATGTGTTCGTTCCATAACTCAGGTAAAACACAGGTCACTAAATAGATGTTCGACCAATACACAATGTGAAAGTAGGGTTCTCCAGTTTGAAACGACCTAATCATGTGTTCTTTGGTTATCAACTCAACATACAGCAAAGACTGAAAGATCAAAGTTTTATAAAGACCTTCTAAAAAGGTTTGTAACGGGCGTGGATTTGTCCATAAACAAATGAAAACAACAACCATGCCCCACGTTTCGAAAGGTACACCTTGCCAATACATAGGAAGGTCAAAACCCTTCCGTAGCAAACGTAAACCACCTCCAATAAGAGGAAAATAAGTAAATAAACTTGCGGCATTTTTGAACCGCTGAGTTTTAAAAAAATTCATCAAAAATTTTAACATTTCGTTTGTTTTTTGACAAGGTCTAACATCATTTTTAGAGACTATTGGACTTGCACCAATATTGTGTCTTTTACAAGTCTCGAATTTTAGATAAAGAACTTTACGACCCCCACCAGTAAATGGTAATAAATAAGAACAACCACACAACATCGACA
>Ga0209555_10002954_pt1 | contig 11673 bp, 6 predicted proteins | sample SaaInl85LU_5_DNA_FD_184643 | JGI IMG/M metagenome (GOLD analysis project Ga0209555, IMG submission 184643) | Marine microbial communities from expanding oxygen minimum zones in the Saanich Inlet - ESP_85LU_5_DNA (SPAdes) (version 2) | ecosystem: Environmental > Aquatic > Marine > Intertidal zone... | reverse complement strand
TTAGAAGTTTACACAATTAGATTAAATGAGATACCCTTTACATATATTACTCAGTTAAATAATGAACCCAAAACATCTGTAGTAAATGAATTGACTCAAGTGATTGATCAATCTGTTCAATTTAATGCAATTGTCAATCCCAATAATTTGTCAGAGATAATTATCACAACAACAACACAAGCTCTTTTAGAATTAGAAATTGTATCAAGAAGCACAAAGTTACAGATGATAAAATCAACATCTAATATAGCGATATGGCTGCCTTTGGATGGAACAAATGGAAATGCTGATTATCAAGGTTATCTTGATTTGAATGAATTAGCTGAAGGTCTTTATCGATATACTATTGAGGCAGTAAATACGACCACATGTGATAATAATTTGGAACCGGACAAGATTCAGGGTGTTATAACAGTTGAAAATGAGAATATATTAGAAATAAGAGAAGGTCCAATAGTTGATGAATATCTTTGTAATGGCCAGCCAGGAACATTATTTCTTGATGTATTTGATGGTGACACAGGCCCACTCACTTTTTTCTACAATAATACACCCGTAACTTATGAGCAGGTGGGAACGGATCAATATATTATTAATATTGATTCTCCAGTTGAGGTTGCTAATCTTGAGATTTATAATGCTGTAAATTGTGGATTATCAAGGGAGGTAAGAATAGGAAATGGAACACCACTTTTTGATTTTTCGTCAACCAATTTTGAACAGTCTGGATCTTTCCTAGCAAGAGAAGATGTGTCTTTTACTGATTTGTCCGAAAATGAATATGAATCTTTTGAATTTATCTTCGGAGATGGAACGCAATCTGATAGATATGATAGAAATTATTCTGAACCAATCCTTCATGAATATGCCATCTCAGGATCTTTTTATGTTAAGTTAAGAATTTTTAATGATTTAGGATGTGTGGATGAGCTCACTAAAACAATAAGAATCGGAAAAGGACATAATATTTTAGTTCCTAATGTATTTACACCAAATGGTGATATTTGGAATAATAGGTTCAGACCAATGTTCAATGGTTTGAATGAAATTACACTTAGAATTTATGACTCAAAAGGAGGTTTATTGTATGAAGAGTCAGGTGAGGTAGGTAAGGACCCCAGTATTGTTGGACTTTCACTGCTAGGTTGGGATGGGTTAAACAATTCAGTATCCTCTCCTTATTATATCTATACAATTAATGGAAAAACTATAGACGATGAAGATATTTTTAGAGACGGTACATTTATAATACTCCGTTAATATGAAAAAGACGAGACTCACATTAGTAATTTTATTATTGTTCATTTTTAAAACATTTGGTCAAGAGGATATTATTGTAAGTCATTCTCGTTTTATGCAAAAGGTGAACCCTAGTTTTTTTGGTATGAATAATATGAATAAAACTGGAGTTCTATATAATTCTGTTGGCTTACTGGGTAATGTGAATATTGAAAGTAAGTATTTCTTTGGTGCCTTATCTTTTGATTCTGATAACTTTAGTATTGGACTGGATGTATATTCACTAACGATGGACAATACAGGCATGGTAAATACCAGACCCAGTATTAGTTATATTTATAAAATTCAATTGGATAATGATCTTTACTTCTTGCCTGCGATTTCTATAGCATCTGGAAGCTCAAGAATAGATAACTCTAAGTTGATATTTGAAGATCAGTTAACTTTAGTCTCAGGATACCTTCAATCAGAATCCCAAGATCCATTAGCCCCATTAATTGGGAATGCGAGTTATCTTGATCTTGGAGCATCTTTTATAGTACATTCCTCCAACTATTTAATGGGATTGAGCATCAAGCATTTAAACCAACCTAACATATCTTATAACAAAGAGGATAATAACATAAAACTCCCTATTCGTTATTCCATTCAAGGGGGCTATGAGTTTGATATAAATCCATATGACCGACCACTTCTTCCAAGATACTCGACCATACTTTCATTTTTTAATGCATCCATGATGGGAAAAAATATTGATATTTATTTATCTCAGGAGGCGCAGTTAGGAGAATTTTCTATTGGCTTAAATCAACAATTTAAAAAAACGGGAGATTTTGGTTTTACTAATATTGGACTTTCTGTTGCATTAGCTTATGAGAACTTTGAGTTTGGAACGTTATATAATTTCCCTTTCCAAAATCAAGCAAAATCTTCAGTTTATTCTCCTAGTACAATTGAGGTTTTCCTGACTTTTGATTTTAGTCCTTACTTGAGAAACAAACGAGGTGATTATAGAAGAATCAGTATTGATAACTACTATTAATTTCTGAAAATTCCATTTGGAAATACAACGGGACTCTCAAAGCCATTTTTTCCTACTGTTGATATTCCAAAAAAGAAATTATCGATTACGATACCCTCTAAAATATATTCGTTTATATCCCCAACAAAGCGTTCGTTTTGCCAGATTGGACTAGTTGTATCACGCCAGTATATTTTATAACCGGATATATTTGGGTCATTTACTTTTTCCCATTTAAATTTGGCTGCTGCCTGAACAATGCCACCAATAGAAAGTTTTTTGACTGCAGGTGGTGCCCAAGCAATACTTGCTAAATTTATTGCATTTACGGCAGTTAATTTTTTTGCATATTCAAAATCCACACCTTCAATTACATCACCATAGGCAATCCCATCTTCAACCCTAATATCTTGATGTTGCATCACATAGTTTTCGTGCGCTTCCATAATTCGAATCCCTGCAAAACCTATATCATTAAAAGGGCGATGGTGACCTCCACGTCCAAAACGATCCAATCTATATATCATCATTGGATTCATTTCGGGCATAAAAGTCTTTACATTCTTATGAACGTATCTTGCTAATTGTCTTGAAATTCCATCTACTTCACCGCCATAGAAACGGCGTGCATTTCTTGCTTTTTCAGTTTCATTTGCTGGAACAGGCTCAGAAAAAATACGAAAACTTCGGTTGTCAATAACTCCGTCAACCCCCTTTATATTACCTATCATATCATTGTTCAAGATTCCAATAATTTCCCAGCCTTGAGCATTTACATATTTAGCTAAACCTTTTCCGCCAAATAAGCCTTGCTCCTCTCCGGCAAGACCTACATAAACAATACTATTTTCAAAAGTGTAATTTGAAAGTACTCGTGCAGCTTCAATTGTTCCAGCCATCCCGCTTGCATTATCATTTGCTCCAGGAGAATCATCTTTATAATTAGTTGGATCTGAGATTCTAGAATCAATATCCCCGCTCATTATTATAAAACGATTGGGATGCGTTTTTCCACGTTGAATGGCAACAACATTATTTATCCAAACAGGTTTTACGATTCGATCACCATCCTCAGGAGTAAAATAGTTTTTTTGATAAAAAACTTCTAAACAATTGGAACATTCAATTGAAATTGTTTCAAATTGACTTTTAATCCAACGTCTTGCAGCACCTATTCCGCGAGTTTCAGACAAGGTATCGCTTAGGGTGTGCCGTGTTCCAAAATCAGCTAGTTTTCGAATATCATTTTCCAAACGTTTTGAGGAGGTGTTATCAATAATATCGTATAAGACATTTTTTGTTTGTGCTGTACTAATAAGGAAGCACAAAAAAGCGACTATGAAGAATCTTTTTTTCATCTCAAATTTTATTGTAAAGTAATAAAAAAACAAATACTCAAATATCGTTTTTAGCGTATCTTCTTAGAAGCAGTACTTATTTTCCTCAATTAGTTTATCTGCAATTTGTGTTTTTAATCCAATAATGTCCGAATATTCTTTGAATTGAAGTTTTTTATAAAGCACTTCCAAAAGTTGTTTCTGTTCGTCTTCTTTACACATGTTTATAATAACTTCTTTCCCTTTTTTAGCAATAATATCTGAAGCTTCATATAGGTAAGCTTTAGTCATTGCAATTTGAACAAGTTGACTTTTTTCTCCAGAACGATCACAATTTTTTAACGTTCTTAAAATTGCAGATTCTGTAAAATAGATTTCAATAAAAATGTCTGATAATGCCAATAGTATCTGTTGGTGTTCATCTAATTTTGCACCATATTTTTGTGCAGCATTTCCAGTCAAAACAATAAATAATTGTTTGAAATTAGCCAATAAACGTCTTTCTTCAGCGAGTATAGATCCTCTATCGGTTGGAATATTAGTATCTTCTTTTATGCTTGTTGCTGCTTTCATAACCGCCGACATCAAGTCCAATTGTCCTTTCATTCCTTTTTTCAGAAGCATACCTACAGAAAGCATTCTGTTTATTTCATTAGTTCCTTCATAGATTCTTCCTATTCTTGCATCTCTCCATGCAGATTCCATAGGCATGTCTGCAGAAAATCCCATTCCACCCATTATTTGAATTCCATGGTCTGCAGCATTTTGTATATCTTCAGAGGCTCCTACTTTTAAAAGGGAACATTCAATTGCAAAATCCTCAACTCCTTTTAACTCAGCTTCTTGATGTGTCAAACCTTCGGCTACAAAAGATTGTATTCTTTTTTCTACATCATATGCCGCACGATAACAAGCAGACTCTCCAGCATAACAGGAAGTTGCCATATGTGCCAGTTTTTCTTTTATTGCACCAAATTGAGCAATAGGGGTATTGAACTGGATTCGTTCATTTGCATATTGAACAGCAGCAGAAGTAATTCTTCTTTGTGCATCCAAACAGGCAACACCTAATTTTATACGACCGACATTTAATGCATTCATGGCAATTTTAAAACCCTCCCCACGACCAGCTAGCATATTTTCTACAGGTACTTTGGTCTCACTAAAGAATACTTGGCGTGTGGAAGAGGAATGAATTCCAAGTTTATTTTCTTCATCTCCAAAAGTGATTCCATTAGCATCATCCTTAGGAACAATAAAGCCAGTAATATTTTTATCATCTTCAATTCGTGCAAATACAATGAAAACACTTGCAAATCCAGCATTTGAAATCCACATTTTCTGCCCTGATATCAAATAATGAGTACCATCATCTGACAAAACAGCTTTTGTCTTCCCAGAGTTGGCATCAGAACCTGCACCAGGCTCAGTTAAACAATAAGAGCCAAACCATTCTCCTGTTGCTAATTTTGTGACATATTTTTGTTTTTGCTCTTCTGTACCATAAAGTGTGATAGGTAAGGTTCCAATTCCTGTATGAGCACCAAAGGCTGTTGATAAAGATCCAGTAGCTCCAGAGATATAATCACAAACCAACATTGTAGAGACAAAATCCATCCCCAGACCTCCATAGGCTTCGGGTACTGATACACCTAAGAATCCGAGGGCTCCTATTTTTTCCATTAACTCTTCGGTTAAAGCGTAATCCTTTTTTTCAAAGCGATCTTTATTAGGCCATACCTCACGATCAATAAACTCTTGAACAGCTTCTTTCATCATGCGTTGTTCTTCAGAAAAATCTTCTGGAGTAAAAATATCATCTGGTGTTTGATCATCAATGATAAAACTCCCTCCTTTAATCCAATTGTCTTTTTTTAATTCCATGTTTGTTGTATTTATGTTTGGGTAATTGTAGTATTAAAATGTTTAAAATTTGAAGTAGTTTCTCGAATGCATTCAATGACTTCAAAAAAATGTTGAACTTGTTGTTGTGTGAGTTGTTGGTCTATTTTTTCATTAAAATCTAAAACGACAGCTTTTGAGTTCTCACGATGTTTTTTTCCTTCCGGTGTAAGGTGTATTAGTACTCCTCTGCCATCATTAGGATTTTTTATTCTATTTATTAATCCTCTTTCTTCCATTGCATTTAATAACCTAGATAAACTAGTTGGTTCCATTCCCATTTTAGGTCCTAAGTTGGTGGAGGGTGTCCCCTCTGAATCGATGCTTAATAATGCAAACCCCATCGCCATGGTAGAGTCAAATTGAAGGGCTTCTTTACTATACATTTTACTTACTAGTTGCCACGTTGATCTTAGTGCACTTTCAAAAGTTTCATGTCTCATACAGATCAAATGTAATAAATTTTACTATGCATGCATAGTAATATGATTTTATTTTAAAAAAAAAGTGTCTAGATTTCCAGACACTTTTTTAATAGGATATTTAAAAGTTAGCTATTCGTACATTTTTTCAATAAGATCACTGTACTTTTCTTTAACTACTTTTCGTTTTAATTTCATTGTAGGGGTTAAGTGCCCTTCATCAATTGTCCATTCCTCAGGAATAAGTTCAAATCTTTTGATTTGTTCCCAAGAACCAAATTTTTTGTTGTGTATGTCAATATCATTTTGAATAGCCTCAATAAGAATACTTTCTTTGCAGGCATCAACTAATGAATTTGTTTTGATTCCTTTAGATTCTAACCATTGTAATATATATTCTATGTTAGGTTGAATCAATGCTGTAGGCATTTTTCTACTTTCACCTACGACCATTATTTGTTCTATAAACAAAGATTGTTTCATCTGATTTTCGAGCACTTGCGGAGCGATGTATTTACCGCCAGAAGTTTTGAACATCTCTTTTTTACGATCGGTTATTTTTAAAAAGCCTTCCGAATCAATTTCTCCTATATCACCTGTGTGGAAGAAATCATTACTCATGACTTCAGAAGTCTTTTTGGGCTCTTTATAATATCCCATCATCACATTGGGTCCTTTGCAAAGTATTTCACCATCTTCAGCAATTTTGACTGTTACCCCATCTATTATTTGTCCTACACTTCCAACTTTAAAATAATTATTACGCATATCATTAACTGATATCACTGGAGAGGTTTCGGTCAAACCATATCCTTCTACTAAAGTCATTCCTGCTGCAGTAAATATTCGGGCAAGCCTTGGTTGAAGTGCAGCACTACCTGATGCAATAAGTTCTAGATTTCCTCCTAAAGCTTCTTGCCATTTGGATAGAATTAACTTACGTGCAATTTTAAGTTTAAATTCATACCAGGCTCCATTTTGTCCATAAGGCTCATATTCTAAACCAACATTTACAGCCCAATAAAATAATTTTTGTTTGATTCCGGTAAGCTCTCCACCTCGAGCGTATATTTTGTCGTATACTTTTTCAAGTAACCTAGGAACTGCCGTCATTACGTTTGGTTTTAATTCACGTAAATTGTCGGCAATCATTTCAAGGGATTCCGCAAAATATACAGAAACACTATTGTACATGTATATATATAAAATAACACGCTCAAAGATATGACAAACCGGTAAAAAGCTTAAAGCAGATGCTTCTCCTATGTTCAGCGGAAGTCGTTTTGAACTTGCTAATACATTTGAGACTACATTATCGTGACTTAGCATCACACCTTTGGGTGTTCCCGTAGTTCCTGAGGTATATATTATAGTGGCTAAATCAGAAGGTAAAACAGCTGATTTTCTTTTTTTCAACTCACCATCTTGATCCGAGGATGTTTCCATTTTTAATAATTCTTTCCAGTTTGAGCACCCTTTAATGGAATCAAAACTATAAATCTTTTTCAATGACTTTACTTTGTCTTTTATTGCGACAACTTTATCATATACTTCTTGATCTGAAACAAAGCAGTATTGACTTTCTGAGTGGTTTAATATATATTCATAATCCTCAGATGAAATCGTAGGATAAATAGGAACATTTACCGCTCCTATCGCTAAAAGCCCAATGTCAACAAGGTTCCACTCCGTTCGGTTTGTGGATGAAATCATTGCAATTTTATCTTGAGACTCAACGCCTAATGCAAGTAATGCACAACTTATTTGATGTGCTTTATCACAAAATTGCTGCGTATTTAAAGACTCCCAAACGCCATTATATTTGGTGGTAAATGCTTTTTCAAGTGGGGCATTAGCATTTTGATATTCAATAAAATCAAAGAGTCTAGTTGGTGTCATAATGAAGTTTTACTTGCAAAATAAGAAATATTTTGAAGTAATCATATTATTTATTTACCAGCTAGCCATTCAAATGCATTTTCAAATGCCATAAGCCATGGACTTGTCTTGTCATTTCTTTCATTTGGATAATATCCCCAGTTCCATGGAAATGTAGAACGTTCCAAATGTGGCATCATAACTAAATGTCGACCATCTTGAGAACACAGCATGGCAGCATTGTAATCTGAGCCGTTTGGATTGGCAGGATAGCCATCAAAATGATAGGTTGCAGGTATTTGGTAGGCTTTTTCTTCTTGTGGGAAATGAAATTTTCCTTCCCCATGAGCCGCCCAAATCCCTAGTCGACTACCTTCAAGTCCTTTCATCATTATTGATGATGATTCCTGAATGTCTACTGCTGTAAAATGACATTCAAATTTTCCAGAGGCATTGTGGAGCATTTTTGGTTTTTGGTCATGTTCAGGAGTTAATAAACCAAGACTCACAAAAAGTTGACATCCGTTACAAACTCCAATCGAGAGGGTGTCTTTTCTTGCAAAAAAAGCATCTAAGCTTTTCTTTGCTTTTTCATTGTATAAAAATGAACCAGCCCAGCCTTTGGCAGAACCTAAGACGTCAGAATTTGAAAACCCACCAACGGCAGCAATGAATTGAATATCTTCTAAGGTTTCACGTCCGCTTATCAAATCGGTCATGTGTACATCGATAACCTCAAAACCTGCGAGGTGAAGTGCGTAGGCCATTTCTCGTTCGGAGTTGCTTCCTTGTTCTCTGATTACTGCTGCTTTAATTTTTTTGTTTACACTTCTATTTTGTGGAACCCCACTAAAAGCCTCAGGAAAACGATATTTTAATGCTTGATTTTTATAATTTTTGAAACGCTCCTTGGATAAGCCATTTGATGTTTGATTTTCGTCTAAGGCAGTAGAAGTTGAATACCATGTATCTCGCAATCTATTTACGTCAAAAGTATGCTGGTATTCAAGGTGGTTGAGTGAAATGGTTTGATCCTTAGTTGTTGAACCCAATTTAATGCAATGGATACCTTGAGATGCCAATGTTTCATTCAGAGCTAAAGGGGATTGTAGAATAATCCCTGGATTTTCATTGAATAATAAGGTGATTAAATCTTTTGTTTTGATTTCTGATAAATTGATGGACATTCCAGCCCAAGAATTAGGAAAGCACATTTCCAACAAAGTAGTAATCAACCCGCCAGAAGAGATATCGTGACCTGCACTTATTTGATCATCATTTATAAGCTTTTGAACGGTATTGAAAGCCTTTTTAAAATAGGCAGGATCTGCGATAGTTGAGGAAGTAATTCCAATTTTATTTTCTGTTTGAGCGAAGGCAGAGCCGCCAAGAGAGAGTTCAGTTTTAGATAAATCAATATAGTATAAATCCCCTCCATTTTCTTTGAGATCGGGAGTAACCACTTTTGTAATATCAGAACAAGCAGCACCAGCAGAAATGATTACAGTCCCTGGGGCTGTAACTTTTCCGTGATCATATTCTTGTTTCATGGAAAGAGAATCTTTACCTGTAGGTATGTTTATGCCTAAAGCAATTGCAAAATCTGAACAAGATTTTACCGCATCATAAAGACGCGCATCTTCTCCGGGATTGTTACAAGCCCACATCCAGTTGGCAGATAAACTAACAGACTTTAATCCCTCAGAGAGGGGCGCCCAAATGATGTTTGTCAAACTTTCCGCGATAGCCAATATACTTCCCTTTGCAGGGTCAATTAATGCGGCTATAGGTGCATGACCAATAGCAGTGGCAATTCCTTTCTTTCCTTTGTAATCTAGAGCAACTACCCCGCAATTACTTAATGGCAATTGAAGTTCACCCACCGTTTGTTGCTGCGCTACTCTACCACTAACACAACGGTCTACTTTATTGGTGAGCCAATCTTTACAAGCTACGGCTTCGAGACGAAGGACTTTTTCTAAATATTCATTGAGATTGGAAGGGGTATAGCTAATCTCTTCAAAGTTTACTTTTAGATGTTCATCTTTCATGATTGTTTTTGGAGCACTTCCAAACAATGCATCCAAATGAAGATCGATTGGTTTTGTGTCATTTTTTTCATCTAAAAATATAAATAGATGATCTTCAGTAACTTTTCCGACAACATACATGGGAGCCCTTTCTCGTGATGCAATTCTTTCTAATAAAGCTTGATCTTTTGGATTGATAATGAGTCCCATGCGTTCTTGAGATTCATTTCCAATAATTTCTTTAGCCGATAGGGTAGGGTCACCCAATGGAAGTTGGTTTATGTAGATTGTTCCTCCTGTTTCTTCAACCAATTCGGACAAACAATTCAAATGTCCACCTGCACCATGATCATGAATAGATACAATTGGATTTTTTCCGGTCTCTACAAGGGCACGGATGGTATTGGCAACTCGTTTTTGCATTTCCGGATTGGAACGTTGCACTGCATTTAATTCAATAGCATTTTCAAAAGCACCTGTATTGACAGATGAGACAGCAGCACCTCCCATTCCAATGCGATAGTTATCACCGCCTAAAATCACAATTAAATCTCCTTCAGAGGGCTTGGACTTGAGCGCTTGATCTGCAATTCCCATTCCAACACCTCCTGCCAACATAATAACTTTATCATATCCCCATTGTTGCTCTTTTTCTTGATGTTCAAAGGTTAAAACTGAGCCTGCAATTAATGGTTGTCCAAATTTATTTCCAAAATCAGAAGCGCCATTAGAGGCCTTGATTAAGATGTCAAGTGGTGTTTGGTATCGCCAGGGGCGTTCTGGAAATGCTTTTTCCCAGGATCTGTCTTTTGAAACACGAGAGTAGGGGGTCATGTATACCGCAGTTCCTGCTAGAGGTATTGAGCCTTTTCCACCTGCTAAACGATCACGAATTTCACCTCCAGATCCAGTAGCAGCTCCATTAAATGGCTCTACAGTAGTTGGGAAGTTGTGCGTTTCTGCTTTAAGTGAAATAATACTTTTCACTTCTTTTGAATGATAATTACTTGGAACATCAGGCTTGCTGGGTGAAAACTGTTCGATGGTATCACCTTCTATAAAAGCAACATTGTCTTTGTAGGCAGATACAATCGTATTGGGATGGATTTTTGAAGTTTTTTTGATTAGCTTGAATAGACTTTCTTCTTTTTCCTTTCCATCAATTATAAAATTCCCATTGAATATTTTATGCCGACAATGTTCTGAATTTACCTGTGAAAATCCAAAAACTTCAGAATCTGTTAAGGGTCTATTGATTGATTTTGAAAGGGATTCCAAATAATCTACTTCTTCAACGTTTAGTGATAATCCTTCTTTATCATTATAGGCACCTATGTCCTTAATTTCCTTGATAGGTTCGGGCGCAATTTTAATATCAAAAAGGTGAGAACTAAGGCTTTGGTATTTTTCGAAAAGCATCGAATCAAAAGGTGAATCTTTTTGTGTTGCATGGTATTGTTCTATCCTAACTATCCCTGCAATCCCCATATTTTCGGTAATTTCAACTGCATTGGTACTCCACGGTGTTATCATACTTGCCCGAGGGCCTATAAAAAAGCCAGAAATAATTTCTTGATTTACCCAAGGGGCGTCTAATAACCAAGATAACTTTTCGGTGGCAGTAGTGTCAAGAGAGGTTTTGGTCTGTAGCGCGATTATAGTTGTCTCAGGTGCGCCAAAAAACAGGATCATAAGCGTTGAATTGTAGTGTAAAAATATCTATTTTAATCCTATTGAGTATATCAAACAAAGGCGTTTTTATCTTATTTATCCACAGTTTATTCAGCGCTCAATTCTGCGATAAAGAATCCGTCAAAACCTGTTTTGTAAGCCAAAAAGGTTTC
>Ga0209555_10002951_pt1 | contig 11679 bp, 8 predicted proteins | sample SaaInl85LU_5_DNA_FD_184643 | JGI IMG/M metagenome (GOLD analysis project Ga0209555, IMG submission 184643) | Marine microbial communities from expanding oxygen minimum zones in the Saanich Inlet - ESP_85LU_5_DNA (SPAdes) (version 2) | ecosystem: Environmental > Aquatic > Marine > Intertidal zone... | reverse complement strand
AACTGGAAGCCGAACAGCAACTGGGCGAGCCCGCCGCAGAAACCAGCATCCAAAAGCTGGAAAGCGTACTGGGCGCCCCATTGCCACCGTCTTACCGCGAATTTCTACGCATCCATAATGGCTGGAAAGAAATTGATGGTGGCGTGGATCTGTTGCCGCTGGAAGAACTGCTGGGTGCGACCAATGAGCATGACCTCAGCGCCTGGAAACAGGCTGCCATTGACGCGGGCGACGACGTGGCCGCTCGCTGCCTGGTAATCGGTGCATCACTCATCACCGCAACCAAATATCTGCTGGACCCCGCAGCAGCCTCTCAAGATGGAGAATGGCCCTTGTTGCAATACCATCATGAAATAGAAGCAGAGGCTCCCAGCTTCATAGAATGGCTTGAGGAGTCCGTGGACGAATACCTCGAACTGGCCGAACTGGATATGTCCGACGACGAATAAAGGTGTAAACCGTGATACTGGCCCCAACTGACAGCCCCCACTCATATACCTACAGGCCGCCCCCTGAGCTGCCCCATGTACTTGAACAGTATCTGGAAGCTGCCTTTCTCTATACCCAACGGCGGGATCTGATGGGTAGCCCGAGCAGCTCCCTGCAGGACAACCTGTTACTGGATCTGCGGATTGACGCTTTTTTGGACGGGCTCCGTATCAGCCCCAATCCGTCGGCTCAGATCGTCATGCAGGCACTGGAAGAGCCCGCTCCAGAACTGCTGTTTCTTGCAGGCGTTCTGACCCTGGAGTCGAAAAATACCCCTCGACTGAAACAGCTGCTTGCTCTGGCAGAAACAGACTGCGACCTTCAAAAAGGCCTGCTGGATGCCTTTACCTGGGTGCCACTGAGCTTTACACAACCACTGATCCCCCACCTGCTGGCATTCAATTCCACATTCTTCCGCCAGGTGGGGCTGCACCTGTACCGACAGCATCAAATACACGCCGACACCGAGTTTGAACGCGCCATCACCCAACAGGAGCCCAGCATGCTTAAATGCGCGCTGCAAGCGGTGGGCGAAATCGGAATGCTGGATTTACTGCCCCAGTGTCTGGCCCTGTTAAACCATGAACAGGCCGACATTCGCTTCATGGCCGCCCGCAGCTGCGCAATGCTGGGTGAGCGAGAGCACTCGTTGGCCTATCTCCGACAGATCGCTCTGGCGCCAGAACCGCCACAATCAGTGCCACTAAAAAAGTTGGCACTTTCTTTACTGGCTGCCTTTCTGCCCTTGTCAGAGGCGCACCGGTTTTTGTCATCCCTGGCCGCCCAGAGCAATGATCGCCGCCTATTAGTACAAATGGCAGGAGAGTTAGGCGACCCTGCCAGCATACCTGCGCTGTTGCGCCTGATGCAGGATAAAGATCTCAGTCGCCTGGCGGCTCACGCATTCTGCATCATTACCGGACTGGATCTGGTGGAAAACGACTTGGAGCAAGCTCCACCGGAAGACCTCACCGGCGACCCCAACGATGACCCTGACGACGATGTTGTAGACACCGACCCTGACCAAGACCTGCCATGGCCCAATCAAGAGCAGGTGGCAGCATGGTGGTCGCTACACAACGGCGCCTTCAAAGCTGGCACCCGCTATCTGGCCGGAAAAGAGGCCACCGAACCAAACTGCCTGGAAGCACTGGAACAAGGCAGCCAGGCGCAAAGGCGTGCAGCAACACTGCAATTGAAAGCCATCCACCCCAGCTCCGCATTATTTCTACTGGATGCCCCCGCCTGGAGGCAAATCACACGACTCAAGACCCTACACGCCAGCATGTGAACCTTGCACAAACACCGTGCACAAAAAAGGGCCAGTTGTTTCCAACCGGCCCTTTTTAACAGATAAATAATCTTATCTGTTTAACACATCAACCTTAGAACTGGTTCATCGTGTTGTCTTTACCAGAGGCCTTCAGAGCCGCATCACCAGAGAAGTACTCTTTGTGATCGTCGCCCATGTCGGAACCAGCCATGTTCTGGTGCTTAACGCAAGCGATGCCCTGACGGATCTCTTTACGCTGAACGCCTTCAACATACGCCAGCATGCCCAGATCGCCGAAGTAACCTTTAGCCAGGTTGTCAGTAGACAGCGCAGCAGTGTGGTAAGTCGGCAGAGTGATCAGGTGGTGGAAAATACCCGCTTCACGTGACGCATCTTTCTGGAAGTTCTGAATCTTCGCATCGGCTTCTTTAGACAGCTCGCTTTCGTCATACTCAACGCTCATCAGGTTGTTACGATCGTAAGCAGAAACGTCCTTACCAGCTTCACTCCACGCATCAAATACCTGCTGACGGAAGTTCAAAGTCCAGTTGAAAGATGGGCTGTTGTTGTAAACCAGTTTCGCGTTTGGAACAGTCTCACGAATACGGTTAACCATTTCAGCAATCTGACCAACGTGAGGCTTCTCAGTTTCGATCCACAGCAGATCGGCACCGTTTTGCAGAGAAGTAATACAGTCCAGAACAACACGGTCAACACCGGAACCTTTCTTGAACTGGAACAGGTTAGAAGGCAGACGCTTGGGCTTCAACAGTTTACCGTTCGCCTTAACAACCACATCACCATTAGCAATGTCGTCGGCGCTTTCGATGTAATCACCATCCAGGAAGCTATTGTACTGGTCGCCCAGGTCACCCGGCTCTTTGGTTACAGCGATTTGCTTGGTCAGGCCAGCACCCAAGGAATCAGTACGGGCAACAATCACACCGTCGTCTACACCCAGCTCCATAAACGCGTAACGTACAGCGCGGATCTTAGCCAGGAAGTCTTCGTGAGGAACGGTTACTTTACCGTCCTGGTGACCACACTGCTTCTCATCAGAAACCTGGTTTTCGATTTGGATACAGCAAGCACCCGCTTCGATCATCTGCTTGGCCAGCAAGTAAGTGGCTTCTGCGTTACCGAAACCAGCGTCGATATCGGCAATAATCGGCACAACGTGCGTTTCGAAACCGTTGATCTGGCTCAGCACTTCGTCAGCCTTGGCAGAATCACCCGCTTCACGAGCAGCGTCCAACTGACGGAACAGGCCACCCAGTTCACGAGCGTCGGCTTGACGCAGGAACGTGTACAGCTCTTCGATCAAGCCGGAAACAGACGTCTTCTCATGCATGGACTGGTCAGGCAGAGGCCCGAAGTCAGAACGCAGAGCAGCAACCATCCAACCAGACAGGTACAGGTAACGACGCTTGGTGTCACCCAGGTGTTTTTTGATAGCGATCATCTTCTGCTGACCGATAAAACCATGCCAGCAACCCAGAGACTGAGTGTACTGGGCGGAATCAGCATCGTAAGCAGCCATGTCTTCACGCATGATTTTGGCAGTGTACTTGGCGATGTCCAGACCGGTTTTGAAACGGTTCTGCAGACGCATACGAGCTACCGACTCAGGATTGATCGCGCCCCAGGTTGGGCCGTTAGCGGCAATTACAGACGCTGCTTCGTCAGTAAAAGTGGAGTAGTTAGACATGGTTGATCCTCTACGTTTAGGAATTTGGTATCGCAGCAACAACAAACTTTACTGCAGATGGTGGGCATTCTAATGACCACCCCGGCATAAATAAAATTAATAGATCGTATAATGGGTATTTTTTGTGTGAATGATGGTCGCAAGGCCCGCAATACGTGACCCTAAACCATAGAAGACAGCGCGAGTGACTGCAAAGTCAGCCCTGGATCTGTATTTCGCCCTCCAAAAACAACACCGCAGAACCGGAAATTTTCACCCTCTTTCCTGCCAGCTCGCAACGAACATCACCGCCTCTGGCCGACACCTGGCGAGCCTCCATTCGATCCCGCCCCAAGCGTTGGGCCCAATAAGGCACCAATTGGGTATAAGCCGACCCGGTCACCGGGTCCTCTGGAATACCACAGCGTGGCCCAAAAAAGCGCACCACAAAATCCTTATGCTCACCAGGCGCCGTCACCGCCACACCCCGCAGATCCAACTCCATAAGAGCAGCCATATCAGGCTCCAAATCGACCAATTTCTGCTCAGATTCCAACACCACTATATAGTCTTCTGACGCCAGACATTCCTGAGGCTGAACCCCCAACCCTCGCACCAGGGCATCCGGCGCATCACAGGCAACACCGGGCTGAGCGGGAAAGTCCAGGGTCAGCAAGCCACCACTCTTAACCACGGCAAGGGGCCCAGATAACGACTGAAAAACAACCTCAGGCTGATCCCAATGAAGCTTTTCATATAATACAAAAGCAGAAGCCAAGGTAGCGTGGCCGCAGAGCTTCACCTCCACCGCCGGGGTAAACCAGCGAATGCGAAAGCCACCATCCTCGGGTACAAAAAACGCCGTTTCCGCCAGGTTGTTCTCGGCCGCGATGGATTGCATCACATCATCGGGAAGCCATTCATTGAGGGGAACCACTGCTGCAGGATTGCCTTCGAATAGACGAGAAGCGAAAGCATCCACTTGAAATATTGAAAGTGACATGACCAACCTCAACCCTTGATTTATTGTCGGTCAGCAACAGTAATGCAACTCAGTCACAACTACAAACCACCAGAGCCCGCTGCCCCCCAAAATCCTTGTTAAAAATCATCCAGTTGTTCTTGCATCACCTCTATCAGCGCTGCAAAATACCCAGCGAGCTTCCAGGAGAGATGGATCATCGTTACTGTGCAGGGAAACAAGCTGAAACGAATCCGACGCATGGTGGCAACCCTTGCCGGTTCAATGCTGTGTATAATGGTGGCCAACGCCAGCCTGGCTGGCCCCTGGATCAACCCCGGCGACGAAACCTTGCGCCACCACATACAGGTTCTCTCCGATGCGGGAATCATAAGCTCCCCAATCACTACCTGGCCCCTCATGTGGAGCGGCATAAAACACGATATGGATACGGCCAAGACGGATCGACTCACGGCAGGACAACAACTATCACTCAGCTATGTACGTTTCGCCTTGCGCAGGGATACCAGCGATGAGGTGCGCCTGCGTTGGCGTGGCGACCTGCGGCAAAACCCTCACCTATTTACCGACTTTGGTGACAGTCAGCGGGATCAGGCGGAAACCAGCCTCAGCGCCGACTGGATGGGCCAACACCTGGCAGGCCGCTTAAAAATTTCTTATACCGACGACACCAACGGCGATCCAAACGCCAAACTGGACGGCACCTATCTCAGCGCAGTACTGGGCAACTGGGCCTTTACCGCAGGCTCGGTCGAACGCTGGTGGGGCCCCGGCTGGCAAAACAGCCTGATCCTGGGCACCAATGCCCGCCCTTCCCCCAGCCTCGGCCTGCAGCGCAACCACTCCGCTGCATTCGACAGCCCCTGGCTAAGCTGGATCGGCCCCTGGCATTTCGAAACCTTCATGTCCCAACTGGAAAGCGACCGACATATCAGCAACGCTCTGCTTTGGGGCGCGCGTTTCACCTTTCGCCCCATCACAGCCTTGGAAATCGGCCTAACCCGAACCGCTCAATGGGGTGGCGAGGGCCGGCCACAGAGTTTCAGCACATTTACAGACTTATTATTAGGCCGGGATAACCGCGGCGATGACGGAGTCGACCAAAGTAACGAACCGGGCAACCAGCTGGGCGGCATCGACTGGCGCTTAAGTGGCACACTATTTGAACAAACTGGCGTAGGGTTTTACGGCCAGTGGGTAGGCGAAGATGAATCTGGAGCCCTCCCCAGCCGCTTTACCATGTTAATGGGTCTGGATGCCAGTATAGTCAGCGAACAACTGCACCAACGCATCTACCTGGAATACAGCGACACCACAGCAGAAGGCTTCAAAGGGGAAGACAACGACCGCCCCAACTACGCATATGAGCATGGCATATACCAAAGTGGTTATCGCTACCGCAATCGCGCCATCGGTGCCAGTACCGACAACGACACTCGCATGTTAACCTTTGCCCACGACTTATTTGTAGGGGATGAGCAACAAATAGGCTGGTCGGTATCGAGAGTTGAATTGAACCGGGATGGCACCGACCCAACCAACCGAGGCGGCAACACCCTGAGCCGCGATGTTAGAACTGATTTATGGTTAGCGGATGCGCGCTACAGCATCCTGTTAAACCCTTGGCAGCTCACCCTTGGGCTGGAATATCAAAGTGAAGACCTGACCTATGCAGAAGACACCATCGGCGGCGCCGGTGCCTATTTTGCCTGGGAAGCGAGATGGTAAACTCAAACAAAATGAAAACGATGAAACAACGTATAACCTACTCCCTGCGCTTAGCGACTACATTACTGCTGGTTGCCATCAGCACTAGCAGTGCCTGGGGCTTTACACCCACCGCCCAACAGATCGAAATGTTCAAGAGCCTGTCACCGGAACAGCAACAGGCGCTGGCCAGTCAATACGGGGTGAACCCGAATGAGTTGAACCTGGGTAGCAACCCGGCCCAACCCAGCCTGCAATCCAACCAAATGCAAACGCGCCCCGTCATCCAAGACAACACCGGCCTGGAAGATGCCGCCAACAAAGCCATTCCGGCCGATTCATTAGATGAATCAGCCAGTGACACTACCAAAGAACGGCTAAAACAATTCGGTTACGACCTGTTCAGCGGCACCCCAGATGCCTTCACTCCGGTCAGCGATATTCCGCCCCCTGACAGCTATGTATTGGGCCCAGGTGACAACCTGGTGGTTCAGCTTTATGGCAAAGAGAACAACAGCTACAGCCTGACCATCAACCGAGAAGGCCAAATCCAACTGCCCGAAATCGGCCCCATAACCCTGGCAGGCATAAGCTTTACCGACGCCCGCGCCCTGCTCGCAGACACCGTGCAACAACAGATGATCGGCGTCAAAGCCAGCGTTACCATGGGAACACTGCGCTCCATTCGAATCTTTGTACTGGGTGAAGCATTGCAACCTGGCTCGTACACCGTAAGCTCTCTGTCCACCATGACCAACGCCCTGTTTGCATCCGGCGGCATCAGCAAAATCGGCTCGCTGCGCAACATACAATTGAAACGTCAAGGCAAACTCATTACCTCCCTGGATCTTTACGATCTGCTGTTAAACGGTGATACCAGCAAAGATGCCCGCCTACTGCCCGGCGATGTCATTTTTATCCCCCCCATCGGCGCAACCGCGGGTGTGAGTGGCGAGGTCAAACGCCCGGCCATTTATGAACTGAAAAAAGAGAGCAATGCCGCACAAGTTATTAAACTAGCGGGAGGATATACACCAACAGCCTACCCGGCTGTGACACGCATTGAGCGCATAGATGCCAAAGGCGACCGAACCTTGGTGGACGCCGACCTAACCAAAAGCAGCGGCAAAAACACCAGGATACAAGACGCAGACATGATCAAAGTGTTTTCAGTTTTGGAAACCATGGAAGAAGTGGTCACGCTGAAAGGCCACGTGGAACGCCCGGGGGGCTTTGCCTGGCGTTCCGGTATGAGAGTGACTGACATCATTCAAAGCGCTGAAGAACTGCTACCCTTTCCCGATCTAAACGTGGCATTAATTGAACGGGAGATCCAACCGACACGAGAAAAGACGGTGCTGACCTTCAACTTAGGTGAAGCCCTGAAAAACCCAGCCAGCCCTGAGAATGTAGAGTTGAAAACACGGGACAAACTCTATGTATTTAACTTTGAAACCCCCCGCAACGATCAACTTGAAGAGCTGGTTGAACGCCTAAAAGTGCAAGCAAACAAACAGCTACGCAAACAGACCGTCAATGTATCGGGGCATGTACGGTTCCCCGGTGAATACCCGCTAAACCCCGGCATGTCCGCCAAGGACATGGTAATACTGGCAGGCGGCCTCACGCAAAATGCTTATGGGCTGCGCGGAGAAATCACCCGCGTCACATACAGTGAGACAGAAGAGCAAAGCATTGAGCACATTAACGTCGACCTAGCCAATAGCGACAACACTGTACTGAAAGAAGAAGATCAGCTACAGATCAAACGCCTGCCCAACTGGCTGGACCAGGAAACGGTTACTATTGAAGGTGAAGTAAAATTCCCTGGCAAATACAAAATCAAAAGGGGAGAAACATTGGCCCAGGTGGTTGAGCGAGCTGGCGGGCTGAATGAATGGGCCTATCCTGAGGCTGCAATTTTTACTCGGGAAGAACTAAGAGCTCTTGAAGCGCAGCGATTAAAGGAACTACGAAGCAAGTTAGAATCTGATATTGCTGCCGCCAATATTGAACAACAAACCACAGAGCAAAAAGTTGCGACAGAAGATGCCGAGGAGCTATTAGAGAACTTGAACGCCGTGCGCCCACTGGGGCGAATGGTGATTGACCTGAATGCGGTGATCGAAAGCATCAGCGAATCCATCCAACTGAAGGATGGAGACAAATTGGTGATTCCAAGACAGAAACAGGCAGTGACCGTGGTGGGTGAGGTACAATTCCCCACATCGCACCTGTACGACCCCAACCTGGATGCAGACCAATACATCGATCGCAGTGGCGGCACCACACAAAAAGCAGATGACAACCGAATCTATGTTGTGAAAGCGAATGGCCGCGTTTTTTTGCCCGAGCAGTCGGGGTGGTTTAAAGCTGGAAAATACACCATTGAGGCAGGCGACACTGTAGTCGTGCCATTGGATGCGGATAGAATTAAACCGCTGACACTATGGACCAGCATTTCGCAGGTTTTCTATCAGATCGCCTTAGGTGCCGCTGCAGTTGCTAGCTTTTGAGCAAAAGCTGCCTAAGTGACTGAACCTTCCGCTCAAAAAATTCATATGAAAGGGCACTCACAACGAAAGTGGCCAACAAAGCCATCAACCAAGCCGAAGCACTAGCTTCCTCTGCTTGATACTCTGAGATATTTAGCAGATAGAGTATAACTGCGTGGTATAAATAAAGACCGTAGCTTATCGTTCCGATGTAAACCATCACTCTTGATGAAAGAACTTTTTCTTGTATCGTAGCCAAAAAGTCACCTGCAACAACAGTCCAAACCAAGACAAATGAGAGCAACGAAAACCCAAGCATCTTTAGTAGCGCCGAGCCGGCAACCCACTTACCAGACAGCGCATACGCACTAACGAGAAAAACCACAGGCAATATGGCCGCCAAAAGTCTGTACCTGCCATGACCAACTAACAATCCCCTAACTTCCATAATTGCCAACGCTGCCCCAAGAGAAAGGCTCAGCATCCGACTAGATATTGATCGATATAAGAATCTGGGGCCTTCGTCACCAAGCCAATACAATGCAATGATGGAACTGATAATTGCTATGAAAGGCAACGCGTAGAAGACTAAACGTGCAAAATTCAAAGAACCAAGAAACAAAAAGAGAAAGGGCCACATTAGATAGAACTGCTCTTCTACCGATAGAGACCATGTGTGCCGAAGAGGACTTGGTTCAACATTGAACGTATAAAAATAGTTAGACACATAGAAGAAGTTCGCTCCATACTCCCAAACAGGAATATACCCAAAGATAAATAGCACTGTTATCGTCAAATAATAGATCGGAAATATTCGCAGAACCCGCTTTATAAAGAAGCGACGGACCGAAAACACCGACGCACGCCTCTCCGAAAACATTATTCTAGTAATCAGGAACCCAGACAAAACAAAGAAGAGGTCTACACCAAAATATCCAACCCCAACAACATCTCCAAGAGAGACCAAAAAGGAGGACACAGCGGAATCCTTAATCGGGAGAAAGTGAGCCCACATCACCATAATTACCGCAAAACCCCGCAAGCCATCCAAGCGCCGAATGTACATCGTCTCAACCTTTCTCCACATATCTTAGTCTTGGGATAGCAAGCATCATCCACGGAGCCGTAAGGACGGGCAAACCCATAAACAAAATCAAAAACAAACCAACCAACCTTGATGCTCGAAGAAAGGCGTCAGATTCTTTCCTACACTCGCCTAACACGTGCAAAGAGAACAGCAGCGCGAACACATACCCCAACACACCAAGAGAGTAATAAACACTATTGAAATAACTCCGAGGATTGAATGGAACTCTCTCCATACCAAATTCCTGAAAAGCGTAGACAAGGGTGTAATCGACGCCCAACTTATTGGCAACATCAACAAAAGAATATATATGATTTGTAAAACCCATACCCAGCGGCTCATGCAAGGGCATAACAGAATACACATAAACAGCCATAAATCTCGCACTAGCAAACTGCGCTGTATTATCTAGAGTCAGTTCCCCAGAAGAGTACAAAGAGGCAGCAACTCTAAATGCGATTCCGAGCGGACTATCAGGGCTAAAGTACAGAAACGCGCAAAAAGCGACAAACAAAGCAACGACCAAGAAATACATGGAAAGCTGACGTTTCAATACAACGTATAGCGAGAACTGCATCAAGACCATCAAGAGTAGCGTCTTAGATTTGTTCGCAACAAGCACAACAACAAAACATAGAAACAATAAAACCGCCTCCTTTCTGCTAACGTGCCGAGCTTGAATCTTCATAAACGCTATAGAGAATAGAAGAACGATATAAGGCGCAGCGTGAGAAGGCTCCGGATAGAATATTCCCACACCACGAGCACCATCAGGCAGAACGGTTGACCTATCAGCAAATAAAATCCTGAGAAACGGATCAACAACACTAGATAAAGCTGAATTCCAGGGCCCCAAACTCACGAAAGAGAGAAAAGATAAGGAATAAATAACACTAAGAACCAAGCGCCCATCAGCAGGTAGCCTGACAGAGCGAAAAAACATATAGAGAGTCGGCCCAGACAACAATATCAATAGATTCTTTAATGAATTTACATCGACATTCTTCAAGTCAAATAAAAAGAATAGAAGAAGGGTGCACACAAACACAAAGTAGTACAAAAAAAATGTCCGCTCAAAACGAACATCACCAAACACCAATGCCGAGTATAACCAAAACAAGACTATAACGAAGAAAAAGGTAGGCTGGTGCTCACCAAACTTTACAACCAGTAGCGGCGAAAATGATGAGAATAGTGCTAGAAGAAACACTAACAGGCCAGCAGCAACAAAAAACAATCCTCTTTCAGCCACGGACCCGAACCCACAATATGAAATATACAAGCGCACTGATGCAAACAAGCATTACAAATGCGACAGGCATGAGGTCAATATCTTTTAATGAAGCCACGAGACACAAACAAGTCATATTTAATAGAACAACAAATATTGAAACATTTCTTAGGGCATATGAAGAAGCGCTCATTACTAGAGCTGTTCTAAAAAACACCATGGGTATGCTTAGCACATAACCCACCATCAAGATAGCAGACGGTAGCAATACTTGATCAAACCGACTCTGCCCAAAAAACTCAAGAACCGCCCCCCCTTTAATAACGACAAGAGCGGGAAAGAAAAGTAGCCCAACAAAAAGTAGACTAACTACTCTCCATCCTCCCTTTATACCCCCCAATATAGTCCCACCGCCACGCAGGGACTGAAGCAAATAGCGTTCAGCGATAAACCCAAAGAGCTTTAACGCTTGCGACACCTTCAAGGCTATTGCGTATAAAGCTGCCAGCTTTTTATCGAAGAACATATACACAACCCAATAATCCATATTCGACTGGACAAAGATATGCATATCAAAGATAAGCATTTCAAACCTTGCTGAAAACGCCCTAATGTCTTGCCCTATTGTTACAGGTGAGCAGAACCTCCAAAAAGACTCAAACAGACTTGACTTTTCCAGCACCACAACAAAAAGAAACACCAATGCCAGCGATATCTGGTGACAAACA
>Ga0209555_10002949_pt1 | contig 11688 bp, 14 predicted proteins | sample SaaInl85LU_5_DNA_FD_184643 | JGI IMG/M metagenome (GOLD analysis project Ga0209555, IMG submission 184643) | Marine microbial communities from expanding oxygen minimum zones in the Saanich Inlet - ESP_85LU_5_DNA (SPAdes) (version 2) | ecosystem: Environmental > Aquatic > Marine > Intertidal... | reverse complement strand
TATGAAAAGGCTTTCTGCTGTAGAGAGTTGTTACGGCACAAACCCAAGGACATATTCTAGACCAGCATCAACCAAAGGAATATTTCAGCTTGACAAGGGATCTTCTTTAAAGACTATTGGTTATCAGGGTCAGAATCCACAAGGGAATTCGGCAATAAAAAAATCTATAAAAAATGCTAAATCCAAAATCAGCAGGGATCTCGGATTAAACTGGGACATGGTTCCGTACGACAGTTTAGCAAAACCGCTTTATAATGCATTAGCTTGTAGAATTTTTATAGGTGTTAGAATGAAGGACTATAAGTATGATAAAGAGACCAATAAGATCACAGCCATAGACAAACCAATACCATCAGATCTAAACGGACAAGCAAAATGGTGGAAGGACAGATACAACACATCATCTGGAGCAGGTACAGAAGCTAAATTTAAAAATCCTCCAGGATGTAACAGATAAAAATCGAAACCCCATCTGATTCTTTACGTATAAATGGTGTAATTTTACATAAAATATTTCACCATGAGTAAATTTTTAATTAGAGCTTCCGTTATTTTACTGATAGCATCCTGCACACAGGGAAAACAAGTATTTGCAGAAAATGGAATTAAAAAAGAGAATTCTGTTATACCCGACTCGACTAAAGGATCTAGTGAACCAAGCCTCATTAAGACTTCAGAGTTTTCTGTAGTCAATTCTAACTACGATACATTATATCTCAAAAAAGGAGATCCTATGGCTGAGACGTTAAATGAATCATGGAAAAATGGTATTTTTAGAAGAGATGATGTCGGCAAACGAACAACAGTGATATTACTCGACGAGAGTGTGTTTAATTACATCTCCGAACAATCGAATCCAAGTGAGGGATATGAAAGTAGATTATCCAAGCTGACTAATAGTTACTGATACCGAAGGAACGCTCTCCCAAGGCCTTCCAGTTGCTCCGGTTGCTGGTTCAAATCCAAGTAACGGACACTCTTCGTTTCCGTATTTTATTTCTATGTAATCTTCAGCATCCATTCTTACAGGGTAGTGAAAATTGAAGTCCAGATAATCTGGATTCAACAAATTACCAAACATTTCAACATATTGACCAGAATATGGGACGTCAGTTCCATTTTTGGCCATCCAAACATAAACGAATCTTTCACCATTACCACAAGATCTCATATTTCCAGATAGTCTTACCTCATAAGTTCCTGGATTTTCTACTACATATCTAAAGTTTCCTGTAGCACCTGAAGGACCAGCAGTGGCACCAGTTACATAAACTCCTTCAGAAATGTTTGTGGTATTACATCTAACGTAGTAAGCTTCCCCTGTAGCACCCACTTGCTGAAAGGTCGTATCATAAAAATGACCATAGAATCCAGCTCTAAGATAGTAAGGCAAAGTATTCCATCGATCGGAGCCATTTCCAAGTTTAATTCTTTTGGTATCTGTTTCAAACCCAAGTTCACCACTTAGGAGTACCGGATTATTATTGGTCCAATTTGCTGCGACATCTTGTCTGAGTACTATTCTGTAAGCCACGTTGTTAGAATATTTTGTTTATATATCTATTTTGGGGAAGGTGATATTTTACAGTCCGTAGGTACCTTTATGGAGGTTGTAGAAAACATCAATTTCTGCATCACTCAGGGATCTGTTGAATATAGCAACCATTCCGATCTGTGATTCGAAATAAGCATCAGAACTCCAATTGCTTCTTCCTATATAATTGTTGCTTCTTATTACATTTGCCGGTAATACTGTTGTGCTTCCGGTTGTACTTGTTGAATCATTCAAAATTTTATAGTTAGATCCATCAAGTCTAGCACCGTAGAATCCCCATCCGCTATTTGTTATACCAGAAGTTAAAGTTGAACTAAAGAGTTCACTTCCACTGCCATATACCTGGAAAGCTAAATCGGTAGATGTCCCACTTCTTGCAAGAATAATGTTATTGTCAGCCTGTCCATTCCCAAAATCAATTATTCTTTCCCACGAGGATGCGCTACCAAAGTTTGCAAACGAGAGAACAGTTATACCACCAGTAAAGTCATCAAATTCACCGGATACGTTGAAATATTGATTGGTGCCATTTAAGTTAAAAGAGCTACCATTATTGGAAGGAGAATTATAGATAGTAGCACTGTTTCCATAGGAGCTGTTGTCGCTCCACGTAGATCCTGATGAGTATTTAGATGCATCTAAAAACAAAATTAAAGAATCAGTACTTGGTGCATATCTTGAGCTATCAGCCTTGTAATTTATTAGAACCTCGTCTGTGCTCAATGCCTTATTATAAAATCTTACAATCCCATATTTTCCACCAAAGTTTCCAGTATCATCAGCACCTGGATTTGTTTGACCAAGGTAGATGTAGTTATCTACTCCGCTAGACGTATAAGAAATACTGGATTCTGAATCAACCAGAGATCCATTTACATATAATAATTGGCTTGAATTAACATAATCCCAAACTAGCACTACCTGATACCAGCTACCCTGCACAAACGAAGGTGAATATAGATATGAATTAGACCACACCTTTCCCCTAAATTTACCTCCGTCTGCAGCTATAGGTGGCATGTTCCAGTTATCCTGTGGGTTAGACTGCGACATTGACATTATATTTCCGTCGCTATCCGAAGGATTAACCCAGAGCTCATATGAAAAAGATTGCGTTGCAGTTCCAGTTCCTGCAACTGTATCAATTCTGATGTAATCATTGGAGCCATTTGTGGTAAGAGATCCCATGTTATCAGGGCTATATGTTAAACCATTTATAAGAGTACCATTATCATTTCCCTGCAAATCAGTCCAAGTAGTTCCTGTACCCGAATAGGAAGATGGGTTTCCAGCATCCAAATAAACAAGGAGGTTAGAAAATACTGGCGAACTTGGACGAGAAAATGAAACTGGAAATGTTATCATTTAAGTAAAGTTTTGTATGTAGGACCCAAAGTATTTAGACCCATCGTATATAAAGGTATAAACATCATACCTATTTGCTGTTGGTGTCATTGTTGGTGTAGATCCACCAGACCAAGTTACAGCTGCTGGCCACGTAATTGTTTGGCTACCAGCTGAATTTTGTCGGATTACTAGAATATAAGTTGCACCAGCATTGCCATTACTAAAGGTAAACGTAGTGGTTGCACTATTGAGAGTAAATGTTTGGACATTGCTATCATCCCAGTCTACAGTGGTGCTTGATGTTGTATTACCATTAGCTTCTGCGCTTGTCCAAGACTGTCCGTTAATCTGGACGTTTCCAGTGTATGGGGAAACGAAAGAACCCGTTGCTCCGGTTGCACCTTGTGGTCCAGTTGCTCCTGTTGGGCCTGTTTGTAGATACATCACCTGAGAAATTCCACAGATGATAGAAGGTATAGCAGGTTCAGTAGCAGTAACTGCAGTGTATTGTAAGCTTACATCGGTTGATTCTGAATCCCACCATATTTCAATATAATCATTAGAGCTTTGAGTTGTACCTATGTAATCAATCGTAACTAAATCTGTATATGGTTCAGATGAACTTTTTCTAGGTTGAAGTAGTACGTTAGTTCCACTGTTAGCATAATCAACACCATTTAATCTCAACCAAAATGTAGCATACTGAGTTGCATTAGATGTATTGGAAACCTGGAGAACTGCTGTAAACTTGTAGGTTCCCACGTTTGCTATGGTTATCTCGGATCCATTCTGGACAGAAATACCGTTTGCTCCAAATTGAGAATTAATGCCAACTACTTGAGCGGTATTGATAGCCGCGATCGGCTGATCTGCAGTATCATAGAAGCTACCGTAGTAACCATTTGCACCACCTGCTCCAACTGGGCCTTGTGCTCCAGTTGCTCCAGTGGTACCTGTTGGTCCAACATCTCCTTGAGGACCTGTTGATCCAACATCTCCTTGAGGACCTGTTGCTCCAGTTTCACCTTGAGGACCTGTTGCTCCAGTTTCACCTTGAGGACCAGTAGATCCTGTGTCTCCCTGAGGACCGGTTGCTCCAGTTTCACCAGACGTACCACTTGTTCCAGAAGTTCCATTAACTCCGCTTGTTCCTGAAGTACCAGTAATTCCAGAAGTACCGCTTGTTCCAGATGTACCAGCAGATCCGCTAGTTCCTGAAGTACCATTTACTCCTGAAGTACCAGAAGTTCCATTAACTCCGCTTGTTCCTGAAGTACCAGTAATTCCAGAAGTACCGCTTGTTCCAGATGTACCAGCAGATCCGCTAGTTCCTGAAGTACCATTTACTCCAGAAGTGCCAGAAGTGCCATCAACTCCAGATGTGCCTGAGCTTCCACTTGTACCAGAAGTACCGCTTGTTCCAGATGTCCCAGCAGATCCGCTAGTTCCTGAAGTACCATTTACTCCAGAAGTGCCAGAAGTGCCATCAACTCCAGATGTGCCTGAGCTTCCACTTGTACCCGATGTTCCGCTAGTTCCTGAGGAGCCACTAGTTCCAGAGGTACCGCTAGATCCTGCTGGTCCAGTTGGACCGGGAGTCCAATATGGAAGATCCCTCCATTTATGTACGCCGTCTCCTAATTTTAGTTTATCTGTATCCTCCTCGAATCCAAATTCACCATTTAGTAAGAGTGGGTTATATTTAGTCCAGTTTGCTGCTGTGTCTTGTCTGAGTACAATCCGATAAGCCATCGATCATTATTACTTTGCATTATATATCGGAATATGATGGAGAAGATTATAAGATCTTAATATCCAAATCTGGAATTAGTTGCATCGAAAAGATTAGAAATCTGTGTCGCAGTTAGCTCTCCTGCAAATGAATAAAATGATCCTATAGGTCCATCTAGGTTAACTGAACCGAAGTAGCTATCACCCATAAAAAGATCAGCAGAATCTGATATAGTATCATTTCCATGCTTTCCCTGAACTTCTAGGGATCCATTAACATAGAGCTTTTTTGTATTGTTATTGTTGCTTATCCTACAAACCATAGTTATCATGTACCAATTGCCCTTCGTAAAAGTGTTGCTGGTGTCTAGATTTGCTATAAGAGATGCTCCGTTTGTTGCGAACCTTAGTGTATTATCAGTTTGCCAAAATAAAGCATATCCATCATAAGCACTTTCTGGTATTCCCTTCTGTAAGATTGGTATATCTTCACTTGCAGAATTATCTACCCTAACCCAGATATTGAAAGTTTTGTAAGATGAAGTGAACAAGCTTATGTCATTGCTATCCGATAAAACAATCCTAGTACCAGAACCATTGGACCCATTTATATTTAATATTCCTCCAGAATCTTCGGAGAATGATATGCTACCTGTACCATCAACAAAACTTCCGTTATTCCCGTTTCCGGTTAGATCAATCCAGGAATCTCCAGTCTGGGGATAAGAAGCATATTTTGATGCATCTAGTTTTACTAGCATATTTGTTGTTTCCGACCAGTTTGTCCAATAGCCGTTGGAATTCAACCACATCTTAGCAATGTCTGTCTGGGTAAAAAGATCAAGCCCCGCCCTTTCCCTGATGTCATTAGCTAAATTTAGAAATCCAGCATCATCCTTGGTTTGAGTTATCCTAAATCCAGGTTCTGATAAGTTTTCCCTAGAATATCCAATAAAATATCCAGGTCTGCTTTCGTCTGGACCTGGCCACCATCTAACTCCACCATATCTTCCATAGTATTGCCCCCCAGTTATAGAAGGATCAGCACCAACGGATAAGTTTTCATACTTGTCAGTGCCTGTTATGCGATTTCCGGTATTATATGAGAAATATGCCAAATCAGCTTTGATTTATTTATTAGTAACCGAATCTAATTTTTGTATTGTCGAAGAGTGTTGCGGAACCTGAGTTATAAGCGAAAGGTCTTGCCATTTTAAGAATATATTTTCTCTATATATTTGAATTAATTATGGGATTCTCACAAATTCGTAAACAAGAAAATATACAAAGGAAAAAATTTAAACAACATGCTTATTAAGAAAGGATCAAAAGGTCCAGAGGTAAAGAAAATCCAAGAAAAGCTAGGTTTAGCTGCTGATGGTATTTTCGGTGCTGGAACCGAGACAAAAGTAAAAGAGTGGCAAAAGGCAAATAATAATTATTTAGGAACCCCCGCTTAACCGCAGGGGTTTTTTGTGGTCGAAACTAATGAGTGATATATTTACTAAGATATAAAAGAATATTTATGAACTGTCTTGTAATCTATATCGGAAATGCATACTCACCAGACTCGTTGTCATATAATGGTGAATATAGGTATTCAGTTGATATTAGGGACAACTTTCAAAATCACGAAGAGATGATATACAGACCATTTATGGAAATGGGATACGATATACATCGGACTTTCCTCACTAATAAACACGAGAAGTATGATGATTTTGTTCACGAATTCGCTGACATAGAACTTTTGTATGATGAGATAACGAATGAAGACTACCAGGCTTTGTATGATTACTATTTTAAATTAAAAAATAGGAGAATGCATGGACCTGGAACTTTTTGGAGCGGAGGAAGATTCTTAAAGCTACATGGTCCCTTACCAGAGTACGATTTGTATGTGATAGTTAGATCAGATGCACAATTCAAAATTCCAGCAAATACGTTAAACATTAATTATGAAAAAATGAATTGGCTTTGGCCTGAGACTGACATTGAATATTTCTCAATTGGAATGGAAGAAATGAGAGAGGAATGGGGATCTGAGTTTCAAACTTGGGAAGAAACCTCCAGAGTTAATGGAAATGTACTTAATGTTATACCCAAGAAATATATAAACGTTTTCCAATCTTATTATTGGGCAGAGCACCTTGCAGTTTTTTTGATGCTTAAAGACCTTAGCCCTATAATTACTTTAGAAGATGTCAATCTTATGGTTGGGTATGACAAATGTTATGCTACGGATGCAAGATTTTGCGAAAATCCAGTTTATATTTTTAATAAGAAAATTATAGAGACCGATCTACCGGAACAGGATGTATCTGACATAAATAAATTATAATAGATAAAACCGATTAAGACTGCCGAAGATATATAAGTTAATGAAATTCATTAAATCGTTTGCCCTTTTTGAATCAACCCCGGAGATGTCAGCAGACATTGGGGTTTTTTTGAAGGATAGCGGAATATCGCCAGATTTTGTACCTCACGAGGATTTCTACAAATATAAATGGCTTCTACCTAAAGGAAAGAAGAGCAAGTGGTATTACGCTAAAGAATCAAATGGAATTTATCAGATCCCAACAAGTAAAGGATTTTTAGATTCAGTTGATGTTGAATTGAGAGAAGCGGTTCGATGCTTACATGAAATGAACATTCCGACCACTCCGAGTTGTAGCGGACATTTTTATAAAGAAGATTATTACGAAGACGTGTATAAAGATCTACTTAAAGAATGTCAATCTATCAACTCAACAGGACTAGAATTAATAGACCCAGAAACGGAAGAGATCTCTTTTATAAAAGACAAATCCTATAAAATTCCATGGAATATGAAGTCTTTTGTTGAAAGAGGTATTGGACATGGACATATTGGAACTATAGGAATATTCGATCCATCTAAGAAGGTAATAACTGCTCTAAAAGAGGGAAGCCATAAATGCTCACAAATACTAGAGGATGGTGATTTAATGCTTTTCATTACAAATCCCAAAAACGAATCCGAGCTAAAGGAAGCTTGGGAATCATTTACAAACACGATTAAAGGGATGTAATCGAAAACCATTACAATATGAGAAGAAAAACAAACAGCCGAAGGGCTAAAAAAACCAACACACTTACTGATCTAGAAGTTGCCAAGAAGATGATCAAAATTTTCCAGAGCGCAGTTGATCGCAAATTAGAATTTGATCTTTCATTTATCACTGTTAAAAAACTCCTACTGGAACCATCCTGCTATTATACAGGAAAGAAATTTGAAGAAACCGGTGTTTTTGCAAGAAGCTTTGATAGAGTTGATTCAGATCTTGGCTATGTGGAGGGAAATGTAGTTGCATGCACAGTAGACATAAATTCAAAAAAGAGCAACTTAACATTCGAGGAGATAGAAAATCTATATAAAGTTTTACAGGAGACCCAAATTAAAAAGGAACCAACAAGAACTCCAAAGAAAAGAGAAACAGCACCCATTAGTGATGATAATATGGTAGAAGAAGAAAATACGGAAAAAACTTAACTTTGCAAACCGGAACAATCCCTATCGTTAGGAATATATAAGTAGACGTTATATTTACGTCAAGTAAAAAAATTCCTATCATGAAAAACATACTTCTCATAATTGGAATGCTTATAACAACACATGCATTCTCACAACAAGTTGAAAGATATTGGAAATATGAAGATGATATGAGTACTATCTACTACGAAAGGGTAGATACAGTCACAAATATAACTTTAGCGACCGGTTCTTATTTAAATGATCTCAAACATGGCACATGGATAGGATATTGGGAAAACGGAAATATGCAAACCGTTATTAATTTTAGAAATGGCTCTAGACATGGGGTTTCTAAATCATATGACCGAAAGGGAAGATTAGTAATTAAAAAAAGGTATAAAAGCAGCCGGTTAATATACTCCAAACAGATAGCATATTATTAAATCGTCAAGGTGGTATAATTACCAATAAATCAGGTCCTAATCTTTGATATATCAAATAAAAAAGATCTGATGCTTTCAATCATATTCACAACCTTATTATCAATCACAACAGCTTTCGATAAGCCAGTCATTTCGAGAGTGGTAGATTCACAGGGAGAACCAGTTTCTTTTGCAAGGGTTTATACAGAAGACTCAGAGGCATACACTGACATAAACGGTTTCTTTGAGTTAGAAACAGACTCGGATTCTTTAAAAATATCAGCATTAAGCTACAGTGAATTAACCATATGCACTAAAGATTGCTTTGGTAAAATAGTCATAAAGGATCTAAATCCACTAAACGTAATTGTACGAAAATAGTTTGATATATAAGAAGTATGAAGCTTCCAAAGAAATATCTTACTAAAAACCCTCGTGTTATGAAGAGGGAGATCAAAAAGCATAAGGACAAGGCTGATGATGATCCAACAGCATACCAGGAATGGGATGCTGATTATAAGTCTAGAAAAGCTGGCAAAGGAAAGGCAGTAAAAACTAAACCTAGCAAATACACCAAGAAGTATAAAGAAATGTTCGGAGAATCTGAGGAGGTCGATTTAGATCTAGTTATGACTTACGAGGAATACAGACAGGTAGTAGATCTGTTTGAAGAAATCGTCCTTGAAGAAGAGATTCCAACAGAAGAAGTAATGGAGTCTTCAAAGATGAGTAAGGACAGTCCAGTCTACAAAGCACTCAAGAAAAAGTCAGACAAGTCAAGATTCCCGCTAGGTATTCTCAAAAAGGTTTGGGATAGAGGTTATGCAGCATGGAAAACTGGACACGTCCCAGGTACAACGCCACAGCAGTGGGCATTTGCGCGTGTGAATTCTTTCCTGGTTGGAGGTAGAACTACCGAAGTAGGAGACAAGGCACTTTATCAACAAGCTAAAGCCAATCTTAAGAAGAAAAAAGATTAGGGATCAACAATTTTTTCATTTACAATAAGCCCTTACGGAAACGTAGGGGTTTTTGGTATATAATAGATAAAAAAATGAAAAAAATGAAAAAATTATTATTAGCGATTTTGGCAACTACAATGATGATGAGTTGTTCAAAAAAAGTTGAAAGAGAACATGTCCTTGAAATTCACGAAGGTGCTTTTGCATTTTGTGGGGCATCAGGTGCAGTTCCAACGGGTAAAAAGATTACAATACAAGGTGTTGAGTATGATGAAGGTTGTGCAATCTGTCCAGTATTAGTAGGACCATCTATTTCTAATTTGGAGATGTATGGTAGTGGTGGTACATGGGGAAATTTTAATGTTAGAAGTAATCCACAGACTCCTGACGGTACAGATAAAACTGTATGGTCGTTCTTTTGGTATTATGATTCAACAGCGTCAATTCCTCAGTTTAATCCTGAAACCCTTGAATGGGAGATGATGGCCCCTAAAAATCGTGCATTTATTGTAAACACAGATTCTGCACACACAAGTGAAAGTAACATGTTTGCAATGCCAGGTGTTATTTTTGATACAACATCAACTGGCATCGTCTTAGCGAAAGTTTACGGACCACTTAATGAAGCGGCGGTTCCATTGCGTAGAGCTATTCCTGTTAAATCAGGTATGAAATCAATTACCGCAGCTAAAGAAGGTGCACCATACCCTGTTGGTACACCAATTCCTGTTAGTGGTTTAAGTAAAGAGCTTCAAACTAAAAAATAAAATAAAAATAAAATTATGAGTGTATTATTAAAAATCACAAACAAAACTGAGGTACCTGTTGAGTATGCTCTTTATGAATCTCCAAAAATGGATAATAAACCTACAAAAAATGGTGTATTAAAACCAGGTGAAACCAAAGAATGGGACGAATGGCATGTTACCATTGGAGATTATTTCGTTATGGGTATTACCACAGGTGATGGTGAAAACCATGAATGGACTAAAACGAATAACTCTAAACCTGATTTCCCTGGTGAGCTTGAAATGAAAGACTTCTACGACAATGATGGTGGTTTTGAAAAGTGGCACGAAGGTAATTTAGATAGAGACGATTTTAGAGTAATGACTGATAGCGAAATCTCTAATACTTTTGGTGAAGGTTTTTGTTCTAATGTATGTCCTTCTTTTAGTTGGGCTGGTACAAATACTCGTCACATTGAATTTATGGGTGGACCTGTGTTTCTCAAGGATGATGAGTCAACTTTATGGAAAATTGCAAGACCCGATAGTGAGCATGCTGCACAGGATTTCTTGGTATATCGTTCAGCGTAATTAAAAATAAATTAAAATGAAAAAACTATTATTAACTATGATGTCGGGTCTACTCTTAATGAGTTGTACTCAACAAAACGATTTAACATTTAATGAAATGGTGAATCAAACGCAGGAAGTTGCAAAAGGTATTGATACGACTGCATTATTTTATGAGTCAACGGCAACTAAAGAATTGAATGAAGTCAAATCAGTATTTGCAGGTGTTGACAACACCACAATTGAAGTGGTATGTAACGCTAAAGGTGAGTCAGTTTCAAAAGTAATTAATTCTCCTTTTATGGAGGATGAGGTAATTCATTTACCTGTTAAACTTACGTTGGAAGATGCAGAACAAATCTTATTAGATGCGGGTTATGGTACTGGTGTTGAGGGTGAGGCTGATTGGTCTGTGGTTGTATTAAGAAGACCATTAGAACCAGGTTTCAATGTTGCACAATATATCTTTACAACTAGCAAAGGTTATGTAAGTGTAAACGCAACAACAGGTGAAATTGCCCCTGTTGGATTGGAAGGTTGTCCTTGTCCTTTTACAGACCCTTGTATTTGTCCTGAAGGTTCGGTATCTGATAACACATATACTGTTGAATTTGACGTTGATTATCAAAAGTGTGGTAACAATCCTATCGTAAGTAAAGGTGGTGTAGACTTCGGTTCTGCGGGTGACGTTAGAGCGGGAAGAGCATGTTCTAAGAATGGTTATAAAAACATCTCAAAGATTGAGGCTGATATTGATTTATCACCGATGGCTCAAAGAGAAGGTTTTACTGGTGATTGGTTGAATGCTGCTTTTTATGCCGTTAGTAGTGATAAACAACCATTAGGTGATGGAAATTACTGTGATGCTGAGTTTACA
>Ga0209555_10002944_pt1 | contig 11694 bp, 14 predicted proteins | sample SaaInl85LU_5_DNA_FD_184643 | JGI IMG/M metagenome (GOLD analysis project Ga0209555, IMG submission 184643) | Marine microbial communities from expanding oxygen minimum zones in the Saanich Inlet - ESP_85LU_5_DNA (SPAdes) (version 2) | ecosystem: Environmental > Aquatic > Marine > Intertidal... | reverse complement strand
AACTTACGAGAAGATAGAGGAGAAAGTAATGTCGTTAAGTTGTACAATAAGTAACATTCAATTTGATTATGCTTTCAATGATGCTGTAAGAAAAGCATCTAAAGGTATTTCAGAAAATGCTACTACATTTCAAAATGGTATTCCTAATCAAACTGTTTTAGTTTTTAAAACAATTTGTTGTTTACCTGATGAAGAACTCAACACTAGAGTGATTGCTGAATGGTATTTTAGATTGTTCGGTATTTCTATATCAAATACTTCTACTGTAAGAAACTTACATAGATTATCTGATTATGGATTTCTAGAAGTTGTTATAAATCCACATGGAAAATCACATAAGTATACATGGATTAAACTAACAATGTCTGGGCGTAAACTACAAAAACTTTTCATGGGTTCTACTAGTGAATGGAAAGATAAACCAAGACAAGTAGTTGAACGTACAGTCAAATCAGCAATGACAGGAGATGTGTATGATTAAAGTTGGAGACAAAGTTGTAGTTAATAACTTAAAAGCTAATTGTCGTTCTTGCGGTGTTGTTTTAAAAATAACTTCAAAAAGAATAAAAGTTAGAACTAACTTTGCACCGGAAGAAAACTTAAAAAAACATTATGGTAATAGAATGAAAGTTTTTCAATATTACAAACCAATTAATGTGACAAGAAAGGAATGGAGTTAGTGATTAAGTTAAGCACACAAGTAAAAACCTATATACAACAAAGTTGTCCTCAAGGTATTACTTTACATAGAAACGATAAGTCATTGTATGTCAAACAATCTAAAATGATTAATGGCAATGCAAAGACTTTAACTAAGGTTATCAATATGCCTATCAGTAAAGGTATGACTGATGCTGAAATAAAAGAAGCATTTGAAAATACTTTACCTGAAGCCTTAAATGTCAAAAGACAATTTAAGTCTCAATTGGATAATCCTAATATTTCATTTCATAAACCATCAGCAGTAGGTGTTGGTACATTAGGTTCTGTATTTCAAATGATGTTTCAACCAGAGTGGGGTCAAAAAAGTGATAAACAAAAATATTTAGTAAATCATTTTTATAATGACCTTAAGGAATATTATGGTGCAGATAGAAAGTTATCTTATTGGACTGATGAAGATATAGATGGCTTCAAGTCATGGGTAGCAAGAAAGATTGCTGAAAGAGAAAAGAACATGACTGGAACTGTAAGCAATAACTCAATCAATAAAAGACTTGGTGTTCTTAGAGGTATCTTTAGGTATGCACTAAAGAAAAGATTATTAAATAATGACCAGTTAATTAATCCTGACCCTAGAGTTAAGAACATGGGTATTGTTGATTTACCTAGAGGTGAAACTAAACGTAAACCTGCATTTGCAGAATTTGAACAAGAACAATTCTTACAAGTAATTCTTAAATGTGGTGACCAATATTGGTATGACTTATGGGCATGGGCTTTTGATACTGGAATGAGACATGATGGTGAACTTGATAATTTCATTATTGATAATGTTGACTTTGGTAGAAAGTCAGTAACTTTTTGGAGAAGTAAAACAAAAGGTTGGTCTGTTGAATTACCATTAACACAAAGATGTTTGGATATAGCTAAGAGAAGATTAAAAGATGCTCAAGCTAGACCAGATAGAAAAGTGTTTGCAGGTTCAGCAAGTCAAAGAAGAAGTAACTGGGAGAAGTACATTCGTATGTGTAATTTTAATAATAAGTTTACACCATACACAACTAGACATACTTTTATTACACGTCTAGCTGAAAGAAATGTAAACCCTAAAGTTGCTATGGAACTTGCAGGTCATTCTGTTATTGAAACAACATTAACCTATTATACTAAATCTAGTTCTCAGGTTTTACAAAATGCAATATTATCATTGCAAAACAATAGAACTGAATTAGAGACTAATGATAGTATGATTGGTCACAACAGCAGAAGGGCGTTGAAATAAGTATGAAAAGTGCTATCAATTCACATTTTAAAAGTTGGGCGAGTGGTGGAATGGTAGACACGCCAGTCTTAGGAACTGGTCACGCAAGTGGTGAAGGTTCAAGTCCTTTCTCGCCTACCAAAAATAGTAGAAAAAGTGTCTACGTAAGTGTCTACGATATGACTACTTTATCTACTAAACTGAAACAGAGAGGTGTAGTTAACAAGGGTAATGATAAGGTCAATAGTCTTAGGAAGAACTGCACTTCTCTTTTCAACAACACTTGTGATTATTATTCTTTAATCATAAGTATTTTTTTTAAATTTAACTCAACGACACAAATGTGGTGGTCTTGTAGACAAACTACAAGTATCACTAATAGACACTCACTAGTGTTCGTTACATCTATGGAGAAGTTCTTATTATGTCCGCAGAAACACATAAGACACCATTCCAACTACAACTAGAAGAATTAGTAAGAGTTGGAGTAGGCGGTAAATTTGCCAATAAAGAAAACCACTTAAAAATAATCCAAAAAGAATTAGAGCATGAAGAAGATATGCTTAGAGGTGGTGCTAACAGATATAAAAAAACTGTTAATGATGCCAAAGCCAAAGGACAAGAAAGTACAACTTTGTATGGTCTTGTTCTTCAACAAAAATATATCACAGAAGTATCTAAATTAATTAATGAAGATATTAGACTTATGAGTAGTGGTAAAGCAGGTAATCACCAGACAGCATTAAAAATAATATGTCAATGCCTACCTACTTCAGCATTTGATAATGGAGTATTTTTAGAAGATAGACCTGAAATATGGGATACTTGCAGTTTAATTATTCTTAAAAATGTAATTGATGGTATTTCTGATGAAACTACTATTAATAAATTATCTATACAAATAGCTACTGGGTTAATGCAAGAAGCTAGGATTACTCAGTTTAAAGAGCAGAATAAAGATAGCTATTTAAAAACCTCAAGAAAATTAGCAGGTAAAAACATTCCTCAAAACGCTAATAGGTATCAATATAAATCAAGAGTTTGGACTTACATGATGAATAGAAATGGTCTTAGATTTGATGATTGGAGTAATGTGGAGAAGATACATTTAGGTGTAAAGATGATTAGTTACTTAGAAAAACTAGGTCTTATTAAACATCAAAATAGAAAGCATAGGAAAGACAAAACTGTAACCTATGTTGAAGCAACACCTAAGATTATTGAAGAAATTAAAAACTTTAATATCAAAAATGAACTTCTTTTTCCTAAGTATTTACCAATGGTAGCACCACCAAGAGATTGGTCATCACCTTTTACCGGTGGTTATTATGGAAAGAAATTTAACAAAGAAAACAAACCTGAGGAGATAGCTAATGCACTACAATTTCATAAAACAAACAAATAAAAGATATTTAGAAGAACTAAATAACAGATGGCATGAGTTTCCGATTGTAAGTCAATCTGTAAATATCATGCAAAAAACTGAATGGGTAATTAATAAACCTGTGTTTGATGTTTTAGAAACTTGTATTCTAAACAGTTATCAATTAGGAAAATTACCTATTAATCCTGAGGACATTCCTCTACCACCTAAACCATTTGATATAGCCATTAACAAAGAAGCTAAAACAAAATGGAAAAGAGAAGCCTCTAATGTTTACAAAGAAAGAGCAAAGTCTAAATCTAAATATATTCAGATAAGACAAATTCTTGAGGAAGCTAAAAAATTTTTAGATATTGGTTTTTGGTATCCTTATCAATTAGACTTTAGAGGTAGGATATATCCTAAGTCACCAATGCTTTCACCACAAAGTGCTGACTACGCAAGAGCATTAATTAAATTTAAGTTTGGTAAACCTATGGCAACTGAAGAAGCATTTAATAATTTTGCTGTAGCAGGTGCAGGTCTGTTTGGTGAAACTGATAAAGAAGAATTACCAATTAGAAGACAATGGGTAATTGATAATGCAGATAAAATTATTTCTACTGCCAACAATCCATTACAAGATACTTGGTGGTGTGAAGCTGATAAACCATTTTCATTTTTAGCATGGTGTATTGAATATAGAGATTTTGCTGAAACTGATTTTGACCCTAAGTTTATAACTACATTACCAATACATTCTGATTGTTCTAACTCAGGTCTACAACATTACTCAGCTATGATGAGAGATGAAGTAGGTGGTAAAGCTACAAACTTAGTACCATCAAATAAGCCTAATGATGTCTATGGATTAGTTGCAGAAAAAGTTATTGATAAATTAAAACAAGAAACAAATCCAATGGCAAAACAATGGTTAGAGTATGGAATAGATAGAAAGATTTGTAAGAAACCTGTCATGTGTTTACCTTACAGTCTTACTCAATATTCCTGTAGGCAATATATCCAAGACCATGTTGAAAAAGAATTAGTTGAAAATAATAAACCTCATAATTTTGGTGATGATTTATTTAAGTCAACTTATTATTTAACTAAAATTGTATGGAAAAGTATCAATGAAGTTATTGTTGGTGCTAAGGATATAATGAAGTTTTTAAAAGATGTAGCAAAACTTGTTGCATCAGAAAACCTACCGGTTGCTTGGACAAGTCCATTAGGTCTACCCATTATGATGTCATCTTACAAAAAAGAAAGTAAGAGAGTTAAAACTAAGATGGGTGATAGTATTATTAAGTTATCTGTTAGTTCGGAGACTGAAGAAATAGACAGAAGAAAGACCCAACAATCTATATGTCCTAATCTAATCCATCAATTAGACAGTTCAGTATTAAGTTTATCAGTTGTTAAAGGTTCTGAACTTGGAATAGATAACTTTAGTTTAATCCATGACAGCTTTGGAGTTCTAGCACCTGATGCTGATAATATGTCATTGGCTTTAAGAGAAGCGTTTTGTGAAATCTACAGTAAAGATATTTTAGCTAATTGGGCTATGGAGATGAAGCAAATGTTATCTGAAAAAAATCAGAAAAAATTTCCACCATTACCTGAAAAAGGAAATCTAGATTTAGAGCAGGTAAAAAAATCAATCTTTTTCTGTGTTTAGTTTTTTTAAACTTCAGTCAACGACACCTGTGTTGATTAAGTGCCACCTATGGCTAACCAAACGTAACAAAGGAGTACAAATATGAATGAAGCCACATACATAAGTGAATTGGGAGAAGCGATATTTCCACACTTAAATAAACCTGACGTTAAATTTAACGAAAATGGTGAATACAAAGTTATCTTAAAAGTATCACAAGGTAGAGCAACTAAGATGGTTGCACAATTTGAGAAAGCTATGCAAGATAGTATTTCTAAAGCTGAGAGTGAACTTAAAGGTAAAACTGTAAAAGTAGCACCAAGTCCATATTCTGAAGAAGGTGGGTTTGTTAATTTTAAATTTAAAATGAAAGCTACTGGAGTAAACAGAAAGACTAAAGAACCCTTTAGTCAAAGACCTGCACTCTTTGATGCAAAGAAAAATCCTCTTAATCCAACTTCATGTAACATTTGGGGTGGCTCTAAGATTAAAGTTGCATACCAATTAAGACCTTATCATACGCCTTTAATTGGTGCAGGTGTAACTGCAATCTTAAAAGCAGTTCAAGTGATTGACTTAGTAGAAGGCAAACAAATGAATTTGTTTTCTAAAGAAGATGGATATGAAAATACAACATCACCAGAGGAGATGAATAATGTACCACAGACAGAAGTTCAAACGAGTACAGATTTCTAAGGGTGTTGTTTTAAAATCAGGGTTGGAAGAAGTAGTTTTTACCTATTTAAAAAAAAATAAACTTTCTTTTAAATATGAAGGTTTAAAGATTACTTACTTTCAACCTGAAATTAAAAAAACTTATACACCTGATTTTCCTATCAAGGGTTCTTTCATCATAGAAACTAAAGGTGCTTTTAATAGTGCCGATAGAAAGAAAATGAAATTAATAAAAAAACAAAACCCTGAACTAGATATTAGGTTTATCTTTTCAAATTCAAAAACAAAGATTGGAAAGAAAAGTTTAACAACTTATGGCAAGTGGTGTGAACTAAATAACTTTCCTTATCATTGTATTCAATCAACAAAAGAAACTTTTCCAAATGATTGGTTAAAAGAAATTCAACAAGTACAGGCAGGACATTAATTATGGCAAGACAAGAAACTAAATATATTGTTATTCATTGCACAGCTACACCACCATCAATGAATATTGGTGCTAAAGAAATAGATAGATGGCACAGAGAAAGAGGTTGGTTAAAAATAGGTTATGGTAAAGTAATTCGTAGAGATGGAACTGTAGAACAAGGCAGAAGTGATGATGATGTTCAGGCTCATGTTAAAGGTTACAACCATTGTTCTTATGGATTAGCTTTAGTCGGTGGAAGTAATGAATATGATAATTCAAAAGCAGAAGATAATTTTACTGCTGAACAATGGGAAAGTTTAAAGAAAACTTTAGAAGAACTTTTAGTTAAATACCCAGATGCACAAATTGTTGGGCATTATATGCTTGATGAAAACAAAGAGTGTCCAAGTTTTAACGTCAGAGAATATTTATTACATGAAGATGTAAGCGGATATAAATTTCAAGATGGTCTTACAGATGATGCTGATTTAGCTGAATTAATGCCTGAAGACTTACCTGAAATAGATGACGACTAATTTTCTACATCATTCGCCATGTGAAAATTGTGGCTCTAAAGACAACTTAGGTGTTTGGGAAGACCACACTTATTGTTTTGGTTGTCATAATTATCAAAAGACAAATGGTGAATTACCAAAAGTAGAAAAGCAAAAAATTATATCAGATATGATTGAAGGAATAGTAGAAGCATTACCAAGTAGAAAAATTGATAGTGAGACTTGTAAGAAGTTTAATTATCAAACTGCTGAATACAAAGGTGAGCCTGTTCACATAGCTAACTTTTATGACAGAAATTATAATAGAGTTGCACAAAAATTAAGATTTAAAGATAAAAGATTTATATGGTTAGGTGATACTGATAAAATTACTTTATTTGGTCAGAACCTATGGCGTGATGGTGGTAAGATGGTTGTCATCACAGAAGGTGAGATTGATGCACTTACTGTAAGTAAAGTACAAAACAATAAGTTTCCAGTAGTCTCAGTACCTTCAGGTGCATCATCAGCAAAAAAATATATTAAAAAAGAATTAGAATGGCTTTCTAAATTTGAAAACATTGTATTAATGTTTGATGAAGATGAAGCAGGTAAAAGTGCAACAATAGAATGTGCAAATATTTTACCAGTAAAAAAAGTAAAGATAGCATCACTTCCTGCTAAAGACCCAAGTGAATTACTACAGAATGGTCAAGGTTCTAAAATTATTGATGCTATGTGGGAAGCTAAAGCCTATACCCCACAAGGTATTATAGAAGGTGTTAATACAAAAGAATTATTACTTAATGATGATTATGTAGAAACAATTCCTTATCAATGGAATGGTTTTAATCAGAAACTTGGTGGTATCAGAAAAGGTGAGTTAGTATTACTTACCGCAGGTTCAGGCACAGGCAAGTCTCAAGTCTGTAGAGAAATTGCTTACCACTTAATAAGTCAAAAAGAAAAAGTTGGTTACATAGCATTAGAAGAAAGTGTTAAGAGAAGTGTTAGAGGAATTGTATCAGTAGGTCTAAACCAGTTAATTCATTTACCAGAAGTAAAAGAAAAGTTAACTGAACAAGAAATTATAAATGAATGGAATAATATAAAAGATTACATTTGTTTCTATGACCACTTCGGTAGTTCAGATACCGAAGATTTAATGAACAGAATTAGATACATGGTTCAATCATTAGATTGTAAGACAATCATACTTGACCATATCTCAATAGTTATTTCAGGTTTAGCTGATGGAGACGAGAGAAGATTAATTGATAACACAATGACTAATCTTCGTAAACTTGTTGAAGAAGTTAAATGTGCAATGTTTGTGGTCTCACATTTAAAACGACCAGAAGGTAAAAATGGACATGAAGAAGGTGTTCAAACTTCATTATCTCATTTGAGAGGTAGTCATTCATTAGCACAATTATCAGATGCAGTAGTTGGTTTTGAAAGAAATCAACAAGATGAAATTCAAAGCAATGTAATGACCGCAAGAGTTCTTAAGAACAGATACTCAGGTGATACCGGCATAGCTTGTAGTTTAATTTATGACAAACAAACAGGAAGATTAAAAGAAGGTAGTTTTGATGAATGAAAAACTTTTAACTAAATTTATTTTATCGTTCTTAATAGATAAAGAAGATTATTTAAAATTAACTCAAGAACAACAAACAATAGTTTTTGAAACTTGCAAAACTATTATGACTGCAATTTACAATGCAATTAAATTTGAGAATGTTTATCCAGTTATAATGTGTGGTGATGTAGAAGCACATGAAGTTATTACAAAATCTATATCAAGAGTTTCAGATGTACTTCCAAGTGTAGATAAGATTTCAATTCATTTAATTCATTAATGAAACAAAGACCTCTTTGTGATTTTTGCAAGGAACAACCTGCTGACATCTTTAAAGAAGAACAAGGTAAAAAAATTTACCATTGTGCAAGTTGTTACGTAAAGCAAAACAATTTAACTAAAAATGGAACTAATAATAGACCTAGAGACTAATGGGTTTCTAGATAAAGATAACTTAGTAATTCATTGTATCGTTTGTAAGGATATAAATACTAATAAAGTATACAGTTATAATCCTAATAACATCAATGATGCACTAGAGTTACTAAACAAATCTTCAATTATCATTGGACATAATTTAATTGGTTTTGATGTTCCAGTATTAGAAAAAGTTTTAAATTATAAGTACAAAGGTAAGATTTTTGATACCTTGCTAATGAGTAGGCTTATATGGACTAACTTATTAGACCATGATTTTAAATGTAAAGAATTACCTGCAAAATTATATGGAAGACACTCATTAGAAGCATGGGGTTACAGATTAGGTTTAAGAAAAGGTGATTATCAAGAACACTCTGACTTTAGTGAGTTTAATCAAGATATGTTGGAGTACTGTAAAAGAGATGTTGAAGTAACTTCATTACTATTCTCTAAAATTAAAAAAGAAAACTATTCTTCTATGTCTGTAGATTTAGAGCATAACTTTGCTAAATGGATTGCATTACAAGAACAACATGGCGTGTATTTTGATGAGACGACTGCTCAGTCGCTTCATACTATCCTAACCAAGAGGAAACTAGAGTTAGAAGAAAAGTTAACTCTAGCTTTTCCTTCTTGGGAAAAGTTTTGTGGCAATAAAGTTTATAAAAGAGACAATAAGAAAAAAGGAATTAAAGCAGGTGTACCAGTACCTATTTATAAAACTGAAATATTTAATCCTAATTCAAGAGACCATATAGCAGATAGATTAATTAATGTTCTTGGTTGGAAGCCTAAAGATTTTACTCAAACAGGTAAACCAGAAGTTAATGAAAAAGTTTTAAGTTCACTTCCTTATCCTGAAGCTAAAATTATTTCTGAGCATTTAATGATACAGAAAAGATTAGGTCAGTTAAGTGATGGAGAACAAGCATATTTAAAATTAAACAAAAGAGGTAAGATTTATGGAAAAGTTATTACGAATGGTGCAGTCACAGGTAGATGTACTCATCACTCACCAAATTTGGCACAATGTGTGGCGAGTGGTTCAGAGTATGGTAAAGAATTTCGTTCCTTATTTAATTGTCCTACCGATATGGTTATGTGTGGTCTTGATTTTTCTGGTTTGGAGTTGCGTGTGTTGGGTCATTACCTTCATAATTATGACAATGGGAATTTTTCAAAAACACTTTTGGAAGATGATATTCATACCGCCAATCAAAAAGCTACAGGACTTGCCACTCGTGCTAAAGCTAAAACTTTTATATATGCTTTCATTTATGGTTGCGGAGATAAGAAACTCTCTGAAATACTTGATGTCACTCACGAAGAAGCCAAAAGAGTAAGAGAAAGATTTACTAGAAATTTACCTGCACTAGCTATGTTAATTAGTGCAGTAAAACAAAAATATAGAAATTATGGATACCTTAAAGGTATTGATGGTAGACGATTAAATTGTAGAGCAGAGTTTAGTTCTTTAAATACATTAATCCAATCCGCAGGTGCATTGTTAGTTAAACAAGGCACAGTAATTATAAATGAAGAATTACATAAAGCAGGTTTTAAATTTGGAGAAGACTATGCAATGGTTTTACATATCCATGATGAAATGCAGTTCATAGTCAAAAAAGAAAAAATAGAACAATTTAAAGAAATAGCAAAATCAATATTTAAGAAAACACAAGACTTCTTTCATTTCAAAACTCAATTAGATGGAGAAATAAAAGTAGGTCAAAACTGGAGTGATACACACTAAAGCTAAGCCTCATTTTGATTTGGATTTAAAATTCGGTCAACAAAAAGAAAACGAATTTCAAGAAGCAATAGAAGGAAAAGTAGAATGTAAGACTGACCGGATATGTCAGAAGACTGGTAATGTTTTTATTGAGATTGAAAGCAGAGGTAAACCTTCAGGCATCTACACAACAAAATCTAAATACTATGCAATTTGTTTATGGTTAGAAAAACGTAACCATCAAATATGGGTTTTAATACCAACTAAAATTCTAAAAAAATTAATGAAGTCTTATCCCATCAAAGCAGGTGGAGATAATTGGACTTCTAAAGGACACATCATTCCAAAAGGAGATTTACTTAATTTAGTACTATGAAGAAACTATTAAAAAATAAACTTGTCTTACCTGACATAGACCCAAAAGATTTTCCATATAAGTTTTATAAATGTTGGTGGAGTGACATTATTAGTTTTAGTAACTGGGCTACTATTCCTGAAATTAAAAAATCTAATACAGCAGTATGTATTACTATGGGTTGGTTAGTCCACCAGTCTAAAGAAAAATTCGTTTTCATTGGTGATGTTAATTTTAATGAAGATGGCTCAATCAATGAAGGCGGTAATTCAACAGTCATACCAAAATCAAACATATTAAAACTAAAGGAGATAGACCTATGACAGAGTTAACTGATGCTCACTTTCATTTACATAGTGAGAATAAAGCAAGAAAACATGAGAAGAAGAAAATGTCTAACATGAATGACTTCTTTGATAATCACAATAAAGTGATGATAGTAGATGGTGACCTAGTTATTTACAAGATTGCTTCTAGTTTAGAAGAACCTATTGACTGGGGTAATGATATATGGACATTACATTCTGACTTAAGTGTAGGTAAACAATTGTTCAAACAGAACATGGAACACTACAAACAATATACAAAGTCAAAAGAAATCATTGTAGCTTTCTCTGATAAGAAAAATTACAGAAAACAATTAGATACTGAATATAAATCTTATAGAAAGAAAATAAGAAAACCAGTTTGTTATCAACCTCTAAGAAAGTGGGTTGAACAAAACTATAACTTCTATTGCCTACCTAATTTAGAAGGTGATGATGTTATAGGCATTTTAGCTACCCAACATTACAATACAAACAATGTTATCATATCAGGTGATAAAGATATGAGAACTATTCCCTCTTGGCATTGTTTTATTGGTGATGACCAGTTGGAATTTGTAGATGAAAATAAAGCTAATTATAATTTTTGTTTGCAAGTTCTAACTGGAGATAGTGCTGATGGTTACAAAGGTTGTGTAGGTGTTGGTGCTGTTAAAGCTAATAGAGTGCTTCACAACAAAAAGACTATAGATGAAATGTGGAACGCTGTCATAGAAGAATATGAGAGAAATAATCAATCATTTGAAGACGC